>Ga0308163_10000592_pt1 | contig 59196 bp, 55 predicted proteins | sample PhyTR1_FD_201037 | JGI IMG/M metagenome (GOLD analysis project Ga0308163, IMG submission 201037) | Phyllosphere microbial communities from UC Gill Tract Community Farm, Albany, California, United States - DLSLT.R1 | ecosystem: Host-associated > Plants > Phyllosphere > Unclassified | place: USA...
CGGGGACTGGACGAGCAGCCTGTGCGTCCCCTGTTCGACCTTGCTCCGGGCGAGGTTTGCATAGCCGACCCGATCACTCGGGCCGCTGGTGGTCTCTTACACCGCCGTTTCACCCTCACCCGCCGCTCGCGCGACGGGCGGTCTGCTCTCTGTTGCACTGTCTCGCGGGTCGCCCCGGGTGGGTGTTACCCACCGCCCTGCTCTGCGGAGCCCGGACGTTCCTCGACGCGGTCTCGCCCTCTCGGGCTCCTCCGCGGCGCGACCGTCTTGCCGACCCATCCGCGGGACGAGTCTAGGGCAGGCGCCCGCGGGCGACGCCCCTAGAGGCCGGACTCGTCGGTGCGCACGAGGATCGCGTTGCTCTCGGGGTCGATGACGACGTCGTCGGGCGCGCGCTTGCGGAGCGCGTCGAGGTCGCTCTGGTGGAGCGCGATGTTGCTGCCGAGCGAGATGCCGCGGTGGAGCATCGCGGCGCCCACGCCGTAGCGGGCGCGCTGCTTCTCGTAGAGCGCGAGGAGGTCGGCGGGGAACCGCGGCGCGAGCGCGTCGCGGTCGTCCTGCGCCTGCTCGGCCTGCACGCGCAGCTCGACGGCCGCGGCATCGCGCTCCGCCTCGAGGGCGGCGATCCGCTCCCCGAGGGCGTCGCGCTCCACGGCGACCTCGGCCTGCGCGGCCTGGGCCTCCTCGAGCCGCTGCATGACCTCCAGCTCGACCTCCTCGAGGTTGCCGCGGCGACGCAGCAGCGACTCGAGCTCGCGCTCCAGCGCCTGCACGTCCTTGGAGCTGCCGCCCGCCTCGATGCGGCTGCGGTCGCGGTCCATCCGCGCCTGCACGACGGCCACGTCGGACTCGATCCGCGCGAGCTCGGTCTGCGCGTCCTCGACCACGCCCGTGCGCTCGGCGAGGCGACGGCGGACGCCGTCCATCTCGCGTTGCAGCGCGTCGATCTGCTTCAGCTGCGGGAGCTGCGCGAGGCGGCCGCGCAGGTGCGTGAGACGGGTGTCGATCTCCTGCAGGTCGAGGAGCTCCTTCTGGACGCTCGGATCGGCTTTCATGCTCTCCCTCTCGTGGTGCGGCGGTGCGGCGTGCGCGCCGGCCGGTGGTGCGGGTGCGGCGCGAGCCGCGTGCGTCACTGGGTGACGGCGAAGTCCCAGGGGTCGGTGCGGATGTCGCTCACCGTGACCTCGGTGCCGGGCAGGGCGGCGCGGAGCGCCTCGGCCGCGACGTCGAGCCACAGCCACTCGCTCGCCCAGTGCGACGTGTCGAGGAGGTACGGCTTCCCGCCGCGGAGCGCCGCGGACTCGCGCGCCTCGCTGGCGGGGTGGTGGCGGAGGTCGGAGGTGACGTAGACGTCGGCGCCCGTGACGGCGGCGGAGCCGAGGAGCGAGTCTCCGGCTCCCCCGCACAGCGCGACGCGCCGGACGGGAGCGTCGTAGGGCCCTGCAGCGCGGATGCCGGTGGCCGTCGGCGGCAGGATCCGGGCGAGCTCGGCGGCGAGGCGCCCGAGCGTCGTCGCGGCGGGCAGGTCGCCGACCCGGCCGATGCCGCGGACGCCGTCGGTGGCCGGCTCGATGGGCCGGAGCGTCTCCGGCAGGATCCCGAGCAGCGCGGCGAGGCGCCCGGACGTGCCGTCCTCGACGACGTCGGACGTGGTGTGCGCGGCGTAGAGCGCGCAGTCCGCGCGGACGAGGTCGGCGAGGAGGGCGCCCTTGTAGCCGGTCTCGGCGATGGTCGTCACGCCGCGGAGGAGCAGGGGGTGGTGCGTGAGCAGGAGGTCGGCGCCGGCGTCGACCGCCTCGTCCACCGTCGCGCGCACGGCGTCGACGGCCAGGTGGATCCGGCGGACGGGACGTCGCGGATCGCCGCTGACGAGGCCGGATGAGTCCCAGTCCGACGCGCCCGCGGGCGGCCAGGCGTCCTCGATGGCGCGGACGGCGTCGGCGAGGGTGGGGGTCACGTCGCCCATCGTAACGAAGGGGCGTCGGGCGCCGGCGCGCGGGAGGGCGTCAGCCGCGGCGTCCGCGAGGCGAGGCGGATCCCCCGCCGCCGGCCGCCGTGGCCTCGGGCAGGATCCCCGCGGTCGGCACGAGCGGCTCCAGCGGCCAGAGCGCGCGCTGCGACGATCCGGGGTGCGTGCTCGACCCGTGGGTCGCGGCGTCGACCACGGACCAGGAGGCCTCGTCGTCGACGGTGTCGGGGCTCATGGTCGAACAGTAGCGGGGAAGACCGTGAGGACCCTAACGGATGCACGGGGCGCTCCCCCGCGCCCGCGTCCCGTCAGCGCACGCCGCGCGCCGCGAGGGCGTCGCCCAGGTCGTCCGCGTGCTTCAGGGCGACGACGAGGAACGGGACGACCGAGGTCGTGATCCCCGCGCGTCCGCCGCGGGCCCTCTGCGCGTCGCGCACGTCGCGGGCGAGGCGCGCGAGCACGGGCACGGTCGAGACGGTGACCGCCAGCAGCAGCGCGACGCGCTCGGAGTCCAGGCCGAGGCGTCCGGCCGGCCGCAGTCCCCGCTCCACGGCGTCGAGGAGCGCGGTCGTCGAGGTCGTCAGCATCAGGAGGCCCGGCAGGGCGATCGCCGCCGCGATGCGCGCGGTGTTCGACACCGCCGGCTCGACGCCCAGGAGGATCAGCTGGGTCACCAGGGTGAACAGCAGGATCCACCGCGTCGCGCGCACCTGGCGCCCGAGCGCGCGCAGCCCGATGGCGCCGTCCCCGAGGCCGGCGACCGCGTACGCGACGACGGCGACAGCGCTCGCGGCGACCGCCCCCGCCCACGTCGACGGCAGGAGGGAGACGCCGAGCACGACGGCCGCGACGAGGACGAGCTTCGGCCCGGTGGGCATCCGCGCGAGGCGTCCGGCGGTGGATCCCGTCGCCGTCACGCGAGCATCGCCTCGTACTCGGCGACGACCTCGTCGGGGGTCCCGACCCGGCGCACGCGCCCCTCGGCGAAGAGGACCGCGACGTCGCAGCGCCGCGCGGCGGCGAGGTCGTGCGTGACGAGGACCAGCCGGTGCCCGTCCTCGAACAGGTGGTCGGCGACCCGCCGGGCGTTGCGCGCGTCGAGGTACGCGGTCGGCTCGTCGGCGATCACCAGCTCGGGCCGGCGGACGAACGCGCCCGCCAGGGCGAGCAGCTGCTTCTGGCCGCCGGACAGGTCGTGGGCGGGACGGTCGGCCAGGTCGCCGAGCCCGAGGCGCGCGAGCGACGCGTCCACCCGCGCGTCGGACTCCGCCCGCGGCAGCCGCTCCGGCCGCAGCGAGAAGGCGACGTCCTCCCGCACGGTCGGCATCACGATCTGCGCGTCGGGGTTGCTGAACACCAGCGCCACGCGGCGCCGCAGCTCGCGGGCGTCGCGCTGCGGATCGAGGCCGAGCACGCGGAGGTCGCCCGCGTCCCGCCGGATCAGCCCACCGACGAGCCGGGCGAAGGTGCTCTTCCCGGAGCCGTTCTCGCCGACCACCGCGACCGTGCGCGCGTCGAGGTCGAGCGTCACGCCCTCGAGCACGTCGACGTCGCCCAGCCGGACGCCCACGCCGTCGAGCCGCAGCGCGGGATGCGTCACGTCGTCGGGACCGGGCGCGCGGCGGGGCTCCGGGTCCAGCCCGCGCGGCGACGGAAGGCGCGCGGGTAGCCGCGGACCAGGGTCATGACGATGCCCGTCGCGATGACCGCCTTGATCGCGTCCCCCGGCAGGAAGACGAGGCTGGTGAGGAGGGTCTCGCCGAGGGGCAGGCGGGTCACCGCGCTCTGGACGGGGATCCCGACGGCGTAGATCGCGAGGATCCCGCCGGCCGCCATGCCGATCGCCGTGCGCCAGGCGACGGGTCTGCGCCCGCCCGCGTGGACCACGAGCCCGACCACGAGCGCGCCGAGGATCCAGCCGACGAGGTACCCGGCGCTCGGGCCGGCGAACACCCCGAGCCCGCCCGCGCCGCCCGAGAGGAGCGGGAGGCCGACGGCGACGAGCAGCAGGAGCACGACGATGCAGAGGGCGCCGAGCCACGGGCCGAGGATCGCGCCGGCGAGCATCACCCCCAGCGTCTGCGCCGTGATGGGCACGCCGCCCAGGACGCTGATGCCGCCGGGCAGGCCGAGCACCGCGATCACGGCGGCCAGGACCGCGACCCGCGCCAGGTCGGTGGCGTCGACGCGCGGGGCGCGCTCCACCTGCTCGGAGACGCGGGCGGGGTGGGAGGACGGGGTCACGGGCATCCTTCGAGTCGGCGGGCGGGACGGGCGCCGACGTCGGCGCCGCGGTCCCTCCTGAACGCCGTTCACTATAGTGAGCGCATGGCCGATGCGCGCGGCGGGAGGCGCCTCACCCGCGACGACGTCGCGTCGGCCGCCCTCCGGATCCTGGACGAGCACGGCCTCCCCGACCTCACGATGCGTCGCCTCGGCGCCGCCCTCGACGTGCAGCCGAGCGCGCTCTACTGGCACTACCCGGACAAGCAGACCCTCCTGGCGGCGGTCGCCGACCGCATCGTGGCCGGAGCGGCGTGGGACCGCCACGGCTCGGGCTCCGCGCGTGCCCGGACGGCGGGCGTCCGCGCCCAGGCGTCGGCGCTGCGCCTCGCGCTCCTCGCCCACCGCGACGGCGCCGAGGTCGTCGCGAGCACGACGGCGCTCGGCCTGGGCGCGGTGGACGCCCGGGACGCGCTCGCCCTGGCGGTGGCAGCCGACGGGTTTCCCGCCGACACGGCCGACCGCGCGGCGGGCGCGCTGCTGCACTTCGTGCTCGGCCACGTGGCCCACGAGCAGCAGCGGACCCAGCTCGTCCGCCTCGGCGTGGTCGCCGCCGACCCCGACGCGGAGCTCGAGGCGGCGGACGCGTTCGACTTCGGGATCGACCTGCTGGTGCGCGGCCTGGCCTCGATCGGCGGACGGGGAGCGGGACCGGAGGTGGGCCCTGCCGGGCTCGAACCGACGACATCCACGGTGTAAGCGTGGCGCTCTACCAACTGAGCTAAGGGCCCCGACGGCCGGGGATCCGGCGCCCCGCCATGCTAGTCGACCGCGTCGGCGCGCCCCGGCTCCCCCGGAGGCGATCGCCGTAGCCTCTCCCCCGTGCCCACCCACCCCTCGCGCCGCGCCGTCGCGGAGTCCCGCTGGCCCGCCGCGCTCGGCCTCCTCGCCGCGGTCGCGCTGTACGGCGTCGCGCCGACCGCCGTGCCCGCGGGCGTGCGGATCGCCGTGATCGTCGGGGCCGTCGCCCTGCTCGTCCCGCTGGTCGCGCTGAACCCGCGCCGCCTCGACCGGGAGACCTCGTGGTCGCGCGGCCTCGGCCTCGCCCTCGGCGGCCTCCTGCTGGTCGCGAACCAGGTGAGCCTCGTGCTGCTCGTGGTGGCCCTCGTCGACGCCTCGGAGGCGGGTCCGGAGCTGCTCCTCACGGCGCTGCAGGTGTGGACGACGAACATGCTGGCGTTCGCGCTCGTCTACTGGGAGATGGACCGCGGCGGGCCCATCGCGCGCCGCACCCACGCCCGGGCGTCGCTCGCGCCGGCGGACTTCCGCTTCCCCCAGGACGAGGACGCGGGGGCCGTGTCCGAGGTGGCCAGGCGCTCGTCGGAGCACGCGGACTGGGTGCCGGGCTTCGTCGACTACGCCTACTTCTCGCTGACCAACTCCATGGCCTACAGCCCCACCGACGTCATGCCGCTGTCGCACCGGGCCAAGGGCCTCATGGCGCTGCAGGCGTTCGCGGGCTTCGTGATCCTCGCGCTCGTCATCGCGCGCGCCGTCAACATCCTCAGCTGACGGCGCGCGTCGACGGGATCAGGCGGGGACGAGCGCCAGGTCGCGGATGGCGGAGCGGTACGCCTCGAGCTCGCGGGCCTCGCCGGGCGCGGTGATGAAGCTGCGGCGGATGATGCCGCGCGTGTCGATGAGGAAGGTCGCGCGGTTGGCGAAGCCCTTCTGCTCGAGGAACACGCCGTACTCCTTGGCGACCTGGCCGTGGGGCCAGAAGTCGGCGAGGAGCTGGAAGTCGATGCCCTGCTGCTCGGCCCAGGCCCGCAGCGTGTGCTTGCTGTCGACGCTGATGCCGATGAGCTCCACGCGGCTGTCGGCGAACATGCCGAGGTTCTCCTCGAGCTGGCACATCTCGCCGGTGCACGTGCCGGAGAACGCCAGGGGGAAGAAGACGAGGGCGACCGCGCGGTGACCGCGGTACTCGCTCAACCGGACCCGCTCGCCGAACTGGTTGGCGAGCTCGAAGTCGGGAGCCTGTGTGTCGTTGGCCAGGGCCATGGGGTGCGGATCCTTCCGTGCCGGCAGATGTCCCCTGTCTGGCACGAGTGACGAGCTTACGCCGGGGATCCGCGATGTCCAGCGCCGGGCCGCCGAGGCGCCGTCCGGGGGCTCGCCGACCGTCGTCCGTGACCGTCGGTCGGCATGGGTAGGCTGGCCCTCGGCGTACGCGCGGTCTCGCACCCTTCGAGCCCCGTGGCACCGAAGACGATGTCTGCACACCACAGGAAGAGGTCGAGGGTGACTGTCAACGACCAGGATCCGTACTCGGTGAACCACACCGACAACGATCCGGAAGAGACCGCCGAATGGAACGAGTCGCTCGACGGGCTCGTCGAGGCGCAGGGTCGGGGTCGCGCGCGCGACGTCATGCTCAGCCTCCTCAAGCGCTCCAAGGAGCTGCACCTCGGCGTGCCGATGGTCCCGACCACGGACTACATCAACACCATCGCGCCGGAGAACGAGCCGGAGTTCCCCGGTGACGAGGACCTCGAGCGCCGCTACCGCGCGTGGATCCGCTGGAACGCGGCCGTCACCGTGCACCGGGCCCAGCGCCCCGGCATCGCGGTCGGCGGCCACATCGCCACGTACGCGTCCTCCGCCGCCCTCTACGAGGTCGGGTACAACCACTTCTTCCGCGGCCAGGACCACCCGGGCGGCGGCGACCAGGTCTTCGTGCAGGGCCACGCGTCCCCCGGCACCTACGCCCGCGCGTTCCTCGAGGGACGCCTGAGCGAGCACCAGCTCGACGGCTTCCGCCAGGAGAAGAGCCACGAGGGCGGCGGCCTGTCGTCGTACCCGCACCCCCGCCTCATGCCGGAGTTCTGGCAGTTCCCCACGGTCTCGATGGGCCTCGGCCCGATCAACGCGATCTACCAGGCGCAGGCGAACAAGTACCTCACCAACCGCGGCATCAAGGACGCCTCCGACCAGCAGGTCTGGGCCTTCCTCGGCGACGGCGAGATGGACGAGGTCGAGAGCCGCGGACAGCTCCAGGTCGCGGCCAACGAGAAGCTCGACAACCTCAACTTCGTCATCAACTGCAACCTGCAGCGCCTCGACGGACCCGTCCGCGGCAACGGCAAGATCATCCAGGAGCTCGAGAGCTTCTTCCGCGGCGCCGGCTGGAACGTCATCAAGGTCGTCTGGGGCCGCGAGTGGGACGACCTGCTCGCCCGGGACACCGAGGGCGCGCTCCTCGAGCTGATGAACCGCACGCCCGACGGCGACTACCAGACCTTCAAGGCCGAGAGCGGCGCCTACATCCGCGAGAACTTCTTCGGGCGCGACGAGCGCACCGCGAAGCTCGTCGAGGGCTACACCGACGACCAGATCTGGAACCTCAAGCGCGGCGGGCACGACTACCGCAAGGTCTACGCGGCCTTCAAGGCGGCCAGCGAGCACACGGGCCAGCCCACGGTGATCCTCGCCAAGACCGTCAAGGGCTACGGCCTCGGCCCGAGCTTCGAGGGCCGCAACGCGACCCACCAGATGAAGAAGCTCACGCTCGACAACCTCAAGCAGTTCCGCGACGAGATGCGCGTGCCGATCTCGGACGCCCAGCTCGAGGCGGACCCGTACCTGCCGCCGTACTACCACCCCGGCCAGGACGACGAGGCGATCCAGTACATGCAGGAGCGCCGCCGCGCCCTCGGCGGGTACTCCCCCGAGCGCCGCACGAAGCACACGGCCATCTCGCTGCCGGACGACTCGGCGTACCGCATCTCCAAGAAGGGCTCGGGCACGCAGGAGATCGCCACGACGATGGCGTTCGTCCGGCTGCTCAAGGACCTCATCCGCGCGAAGGACTTCGGCAACCGCGTCGTCCCGATCATCCCGGACGAGGCCCGCACCTTCGGCATCGACGCCTTCTTCCCGACGGCGAAGATCTACAACCCGAACGGCCAGCATTACACGTCGGTCGACCGCGAGCTGCTGCTCTCCTACAAGGAGAGCCCGCAGGGCCAGATCGTGCACGTGGGCATCAACGAGGCGGGCGCCCTGGCGGCGTTCACGAACCTCGGCACCACGTACTCGACGCAGGGCGAGCCGCTCATCCCGATCTACGTCTTCTACTCGATGTTCGGGTTCCAGCGCACGGGCGACGCGATCTGGGCGGCCGGCGACCAGATGGCGCGCGGCTTCCTCATCGGCGCCACGGCGGGACGCACCACGCTCACGGGCGAGGGGCTCCAGCACGCCGACGGGCACTCGCTCGTCCTGTCGGCCACGAACCCCGCCGTCGTCTCCTACGACCCGGCGTACGCCTACGAGATCGGGCACATCGTGCGCACGGGACTCGAGCGCATGTACGGCGGGGAGCACGAGGACCCGAACGTCATGTACTACCTCACGGTGTACAACGAGCCGATCATCCATCCGGCCGAGCCCGAGGGCGTGGACGTCGACGGCATCGTCCGCGGCATCCACAAGCTCAAGGACGGCTGGGTCGACGGCCCGAAGGCGCAGCTCATGGCGTCCGGCGTGGCCGTGCCGTGGGCGCTCGAGGCGCAGCAGCTCCTCGCCGACGACTGGGGCGTGTCCGCCGACGTGTGGTCCGTCACCTCGTGGGGCGAGCTGCGCCGGGACGGCCTCGCGGCGGAGGAGCACAACCTGCTCCACCCGCACTCCGAGGAGCGCGTCCCGTACCTGGAGGAGAAGCTCCGCGGAGCCGAGGGCCCGTTCGTCGCGGTCACCGACTTCTCGCATGCGGTCCCCGACCAGATCCGCCAGTTCGTCCCCGGCGACTACTCCACCCTCGGCGCCGACGGCTTCGGCTTCTCGGACACGCGTCCGGCGGCCCGCCGCTTCTTCGCGATCGACGGCCCGTCGATGGTCGTGAAGACGCTGCAGCGCCTGGCCAAGCAGGGCAAGGTCGACCGGGACGCGCCCAAGTGGGCGATCGACAAGTACCGCCTCCTCGACGTCAACGCCGGCACGACCGGATCGGCGGGCGGCGAGGCGTGAGCTGCGCCCACCTGACGTGACGACGAGCGACCGGCACGACACCGACGTGGAGACCGGGGAGACGAAGGCGGAGACGCTGGCGTGGCTCCGGTCCCTGTCGGGCGAGCTCGCCAGCGCGACGCTGAAGCGGCTCGAGGACACGCTGCCCTGGTACGGCGGGATGCCGCCGGGGCGGCGGTCCGCGGTCGGGCTCGTCGCGCAGGCCGGAATCACGTCGTTCATCCACTGGTACGACGATCCGGACTCGACGCCGTGGATCGCGGCGGACGTGTTCGGCGCGGCTCCGCGGGAGCTCCTGCGCTCGGTGACGCTGCAGCAGACGCTGCAGCTCATCCGCGTCACCGTGGAGGTCGTCGAGGACCGCGTGCGCGACCGGCACCGCACGGTGCGCGATGCGATCCTGCTCTACTCCCGGGAGATCGCCTTCGCGGCGGCGGACGTCTACGCGCGCGCCGCCGAGGCCCGCGGCCTCTGGGACGCGCGGCTCGAGGCCCTCGTGGTCGACAGCATCCTGTCGGGCGAGTACGACGACGAGCTGCCGTCCCGCATCGCCGCCCTCGGGTGGCACGGGCACGGCGAGGTGTCGGTCCTCGTCGGCACGGCGCCGCCCGTCCTCGACGTCGACCAGCTGCGGCGCACGGCCCGGCACCTCGACGCCGACGTGCTCATCGGCGTGCAGGGCAGCCGGCTCGTGCTCGTGATCGGGCGCGCGTCGCCCGCGGTCGCGGATGCGGACGCCCCGGATTCCGAGGCGCCGCCCGTGACGTTCCTGGAGATCGCCACGCAGCTCGAGCCCGGCTTCGGGAACGGCCACCTCGTGCTCGGCCACGAGGTGCCGAGCCTCGTCGAGGCGTCCCGCAGCGCGCGGGCCGCCCTCGCCGGCTTCGCGGTGGCGCGGTCCTGGCGCAACGCCCCGCGTCCCACGCTCGCCGACGACCTGCTCCCGGAGCGGGCCCTGGCCGGGGACCCGCTCGCGCGCTCCACGCTCATCAACCGCATCTACAAGCCCCTGCAGGCGCACTCGACCGAGCTGCTCGCGACGCTGTGGTGCTACCTCGACACCGGGCGTTCGCTCGAGGCGACCGCGCGGGAGCTGTTCGTGCACCCCAACACCGTGCGGTACCGGTTGAAGCGCGTGTCGGACGTCATCGGATGGGACGCGACCGGGGCGCGGGAGGCCCTCATCCTCCAGGCGGCCCTCATCATCGGCAGCATCGCGGAGGCGGGGACGGTCGTGCCGAAGCAGCAGGCGTCCGGTCGGGCGCGCCCGAAGCGCCAGGCGGCGCGGTGAGCCGCGGATCGTGTGGCGTCGTCACAACGTCGCCGGGGATCCTCTGTAGGACCTCGACTCCGACCGGCCTCTCCCACGCTGGGAGGATGGACGGATGATCATCGTCGTCTGCCCGGGTCAGGGCTCCCAGAAGCCCGGCTTCCTCTCCTCGTGGCTCGAGCACCCCGAGCACGCCCGGCTCCTGGGCGAGCTGGGCGACGCCGCCGGGCTCGACCTCGTCACCCACGGGACCACGTCGGACGCGGACACCATCCGCGACACCGCGGTCGCGCAGCCGCTGATCGTGGCGGCGGGCATCATGGCCCTGCGCGCGCTCCTCGCCGACGGGCGCGACGCCTACGTCGCCGGCGTCGCCGGGCACTCGGTCGGCGAGATCACGGCGGCCGCCGGAGCCGGCATCCTCACGGACGACGAGGCGATGCGCGTCGTGCGCACCCGCGGCGACGCCATGGCCGAGGCCGCGGCGATCACCCGCACGGGCATGAGCGCCGTCGTCGGCGGCGACCAGGACGCGGTCCTGGCGCGGCTGGCCGAACTGGGCCTGGAGCCCGCCAACTTCAACGGCGGCGGGCAGATCGTCGTGGCCGGCGAGCCCGAGGCCCTCGTGGCCCTGCAGGCCGAGCCGGTCCGCGGGACCCGCGTCATCCCGCTCCAGGTGGCGGGCGCGTTCCACACGCACCACATGGCCCCCGCGGTCGACGTTCTGCGGGACGCCGTCGCCCCGCTCGCGCCCCGTGACCCCCGGTTCCCCGTCTGGACGAACCGCGACGGCAGCCGGGTCGACTCCGGCGCCGCCTACCTCGACCTCATCGTGGGCCAGGTCGCGAGCCCCGTGCGCTGGGACCTCTGCATGGAGGCCTTCGACGCGGCCGGCGTCACCGGCCTCATCGAGGTCGCCCCCGCCGGTGCGCTCACCGGCCTCGCGAAGCGCGGCCTCAAGGGGCTGCCGACCCTCGCCCTCTCCACCCCCGAGGACCTCCCGGCGGCCATCGACATGCTCGACGCGCACGCCTGATCCCGCCGCACCCGACACCGAACAGGGACACATGACCGCCCAGCCCCGCCCCACCATCCAGACCGCGCCCGTCGTCGAGCGCTTCACCCGCATCTGGGGCCTCGGCGCCGCCCGCGGCGAGCTCGACGTGCCCAACGACGACCTCGTCGGGCCCATCGACTCGTCCGACGAGTGGATCCGCCAGCGCACCGGCATCGTCACCCGCAAGCGCGCGGGCGCCGACGTCGACGCCGTCGACCTCGCGACCACCGCCTCGCTCGAGGCCATCGCGAAGGCCGGCATCCGGCCCGAGCAGATCGGCATCGTCCTCGTCTCCACGGTGAGCAACACCGTGCAGACGCCCTCGATGGCGGCGCTCCTCGCCGACCGCATCGGCGCGAACCCGGCCCCCGCCTACGACATCTCGGCCGCGTGCGCCGGGTACACCTACGGCATCGCGCAGGCCGACTCCTTCATCCGGTCGGGCCTCGCGGAGTACGTCCTCGTCGTGGGCGCGGAGAAGCTGTCCGACATCGTCGACCCCACGGACCGCTCCATCTCGTTCCTCCTCGGCGACGGCGCCGGCGCCGCGATCGTCGGGCCGAGCGACACCCCCGGCATCTCCCCCACCGTGTGGGGCTCGGACGGCTCCAACTGGGACGCCGTCGGCATGACCGGCACCCTGAAGAGCATGCGCGACGGATCCGCGTGGCCCACCCTCCGCCAGGACGGCCAGAAGGTCTTCCGCTGGGCGGTCTGGGAGATGGCCAAGGTCGCCAAGGAGGCGCTCGACCGGGCCGGCGTCGCGCCCGACCAGCTCGCGGCGTTCATCCCCCACCAGGCGAACATGCGCATCGTGGACGAGTTCGCCAAGCAGCTCGGCCTCCCGGATACGGTGGCAATCGCGCGGGACATCGAGACCACCGGCAACACGTCGGCCGCCTCCATCCCGCTCGCCACCCACCGTCTGCTCGAGGAGGACCCGTCGCTCTCGGGCGGACTCGCCCTGCAGATCGGATTCGGCGCCGGACTCGTGTTCGGCGCGCAGGTCGTCGTCCTGCCCTGAGCCCCGCCCCATAAGCTGTTCCGGTCATCACGAACCACGAGGAGATACACATGGCACTGTCCACCGAAGAAGTCCTGGCCGGCCTGGCCGAGCTCGTCAACGACGAGACCGGGATCGCCACCGACACCGTCGAGATGGACAAGTCGTTCACCGACGACCTGGACATCGACTCGATCTCGATGATGACGATCGTCGTCAACGCCGAGGAGAAGTTCGACGTCAAGATCCCGGACGAGGAAGTCAAGAACCTCAAGACCGTCGGCGACGCGGTCACGTTCATCACCAACGCGCAGTCCTGACCGCGCGGAGGACGGCCGGTCCCGCTCGCGGGGCCGGCCGTCCCCCTCCCCCGTTCCCGACGTCGAGGAGACGCCACGCATGACCACCCCCAAGAAGATCGTCGTCACCGGCATCGGCGCCACGTCCCCCCTCGGCGGGACCGCCGAGGAGACCTGGCAGGCGCTCCTCCGCGGAGAGTCGGGCATCACCACGCTCGAGCAGGACTGGGTGGCGAAGTGGGACATCCCGGTCACGTTCGCCGGCCAGGCGAAGGTGCCCTCGTCCGAGGTCATGGCGCGCATCGAGACCAAGCGCCTCGACCCGTCCAGCCAGTTCGCCCTCACGGCGGCGCGCGAGGCCTGGGCCGACGCGGGTTCCCCCGAGGTCGACCCGCTGCGCTTCGCCGTCGACTGGGCCACCGGCATCGGCGGCGTGTGGACCCTGCTCGATGCGTGGGACACCCTCCGCGAGAAGGGCCCGCGTCGCGTCCTGCCCATGACCGTCCCCATGCTCATGCCCAACGGGCCCGCGGCCGCGGTCGGCATGGACCTCGGCGCGCGCGCCGGCATCCAGACCGTGGTCTCCGCCTGCGCGTCGAGCACCGAGTCGATCGCCAGCGCCTACGCGCACCTCCAGGCGGGCCGTGCCGACATCATCGTGGCCGGCGGCTCCGAGGCCTCCATCCACCCCCTGCCGATCGCCTCGTTCGCAGCGATGCAGGCCCTCTCGAAGCGCAACGACGACCCCGCGGGCGCCTCGCGTCCCTACGACATCTCGCGAGACGGCTTCGTCCTCGGCGAGGGCGGCGCGGCGCTCGTGCTGGAGACCGAGGAGCACGCCACGGCCCGCGGAGCGCGCATCTACGCGGAGCTCGTCGGCGGCGCGGTCACCAGCGACGCGTTCCACATCACGGCCCCGGATCCCGAGGGGACGGCGGCCGCCCGGGCCATGATCGCGAGCATCGAGGGCGCGGGCTACTCGCGCTCCGACGTGTCGCACATCAACGTGCACGCGACCAGCACGCCCGTCGGCGACATCGCGGAGTACAAGGCGCTCGAGCGCGTGTTCGGCGAGGCCGTCCACGGCATCCCGGTGAGCGCCACGAAGGCCTCCACCGGGCACCTGCTCGGCGGCGCCGGCGCGATCGAGGCGGTGTTCACGGTGAAGGCGCTGGCCGAGCGCACCGCTCCCCCGACGATCAACCTCACCGAGCAGGATCCCGACATCAAGCTCGACGTGGTCACGTCGCCGCGGTCACTGGGCGACGGCGACCTGCTCGCGATCAGCAACTCGTTCGGCTTCGGCGGCCACAACGCCGTCATCGCCTTCCGCAGCGTCTAGCCGGCGCGTCCCCGAGGAGAGGCCCCGACCATCCGGTCGGGGCCTCTCCTCGTGCGTGCGGGGCCCCGGATGCACCGGGCCTGCCCCGACGTGCGCCCCGGTCGTGCCTAGGTGGGGATGCCGGTGCGGGTCGGCGCCGCGGCGCCCCGGGTGAGGCCCCGCGTGCTCGGGGCCGGCTCCGCGACCGCGGCCGATGGACCCTCCAGGGTCTTGGCGTGCAGTCCGCTCGCGATCGCCACGGTCGCGAGGAGAAGGGTGAATCCGAACCCGCGGTCCTCCAACGGCGTGCCGAAGGGGATGTTGCAGAGCATCACGAGGAGCAGCCCCCACCACGCCGTCGTGGCGGGCGACGGCCCGATGGCGCGCGTCGCCTTCCAGATCGACCAGCCCATGGCCGCGATGAACGCCGCGACCGCCACCGTCCCGAGCCATCCCAGGCGCACGACCGTGAGGAGCGGGGTGTCGAGGGTGATGGGGATCGTGTAGCCGAGCCCCATGCCGAACACCGGGCTGCTGTCGATGAGGCTCGTGGCGACGACGTAGGCGTTCTGCCGGATCGCGTACGACTGGTCGGCGCCACCCTCGCCGTTGAGGACGGTCAGCGAGGCCCGGATGCGGCTCTGCAGGAAGTCGGGGTCGGCGATCGCGACGGAGGCGACGATCGGGAAGACCAGGCCGCCCACGACGCCGCCGATCACGAGGAGGCCGAGCATCTTCCCCGGCGGCACGCGCATGCTCCGCTGGAGGCCGAGTACGGCGAAGACCGCCGCGAAGACGATGAGGTTGGTGCGCGTGCCGGTGACCAGCATCGCGATGGGGATGCCGACGACCGGCACCAGCCAGAGGATGCGGGCCAGGCGCTTCTCCGCGTGGAACACCATGACGAGGGCCAGCGCGAACGCGAACGACGGCAGCATGAGGCTGGAGAGGATGAACCGTCCGGACGAGAGCGCGGTGACGCCGCGCCTCTCCAACCAGTCGAAGGCGAACCCGATCGCCGCCACGAGGCCGAGGACGCCCACGAGGGGGTACGTGATGCGCGGGGGGATGTCGCGGCCGGCGTCCAGCCCGATGACCGGGCCCAGCACGATGAGGAGGTAGAAGATCGCCTGCCGGCCGAACGTGCCCAGGTCGGAGCCGGCGGGCGACGCCAGGTAGCTCAGGCTCACGATCGCCAGCAGGGCGAGCCCCACCCAGATCAGCGACTTGAAGTGGCGCGCGTAGGACGGGGGCGAGGCGATGAGCCGGCCGACGGAGACCGCGGCGCACAGGATGAGGAGCCCCGCGTAGACGATCTTGTTCGCGCTCAGGTCGCCGCTGGAGCCGAGGACGAGCAGCCCGCCGACGACGACGAAGAGGAACCGGACCACCGAGTTGCGGACGATGAAGAAGAGGACGATGGGCGCCAGCCCGACCGCGGTCCCCACGAGGGGATCCCGGGCGAGGAGGTAGGTCGACCCGAGGATCCACGCCGCGCAGGCGACGACGAGGGCCGGACCCGACAGGCGGGCCAGGGCGGGGCGTTCGGTGGAGAGTCGTTCCCGCATGGTGTCGTCGCCGATCTCGCTGTGCTCGTCGCACGTCCGGTAGGGGGTGGTCCCGCGGAGCCGTCCGGTCTGATCGCGCTCCACGTGCCCCGAGCAGCGGCGGCGAGGCCCCCCGGTCTCATCACGTGGAACCTATCACGCACCGTCGGCGTCGCCGGGCTGCGCCGGGCGGGAGGAGTCGCCCGACGCGGCCCGGTCAGCCGACCTTGTGCAGCCAGACGACGGGACTGAAGTCGCTCGCGTGCCGGAAGGCCTCGAGCTCGTCGTCCCAGGCTTGGCCCATGGCCAGGCGCAGCTCGCGGTGGAGCTCCAGGGTGTTGGAGCCGGCGACGTCGAGCGCGTAGCGGATCCGGTCCTCGGGGATCACCGTGTTGCCGGCGGTGTCCGTCTGCGCGAAGAACACGCCGAGGTCGGGCGTGTGCATCCACCGGCCGCCGTCGCGACCGGGGCCGGCGTCCTCGGTGACCTCGTAGCGCAGGTGCTCCCACCCGCGGAGGCCGCTCGCGATGGCGGCACCGGATCCTGGCGGCCCCTCCCAGTAGTGCTCGGCGCGCATGGCGCCCTTGAGCACCGGCTGCGGGTCCCAGGTGAAGTTCACGGCGTGACCCAGCGCACGACCCGCTGCCCATTCGACATGGGGGCAGAGCGCGCGAGGAGAGGAGTGCACGTAGAGCACCCCTCGAGCCGGTCTTGAGTTGTCGACGGGCGCTTCCATGGGTCTCCTCCATCCGATCAGATGCGTCTTCCCCAACGATCTGCGTGCGATGGACGAGCTCCACACCTGTCGGTGCGGCCGGCGCGGACGCCGACGGTCCTCATCATGGCGGGTGATCCTGGGGATCGGCAACATCGCGGGCGCGACGCGCCGGTGGGGACGGGTCGCGGCCGGATCAGGACCCTGCGGCGGCGGGTCCCGTCGGCGTGCATGCCGGGAATGCCTATGCTCCAGGAGGCGGCCCGCGGGGCCGGGGACGGGGGACGCATGTCGGTGCGGCACGCCCTCCTCGCGATCCTCACCGAGGGCACCTGCTACGGGTACCAGCTCCGGACGGAGTACACCGCCCGCACCGGGACCGCGGCGCCCCTCAACGTCGGCCAGATCTACAACACCCTCGACCGGCTCGAGCGCGACGGCCTGGTCGTGAAGGGCGCGACCGACGAGGCCGGGCACGTGCCGTACACGATCACGGACGCGGGCCGTGCCGACGTCGGCGCGTGGCTGGAGGCGACGATCGGGCCGCCGGCGACGCGCGACGAACTGCTCGTGAAGGTCGCCCTCGCGCTGTCCCTGCCGGGCGCGGACGCGGCCGCCCTGGTCCGCGCTCAGCGGGAGCGCACCCGCGCGGACGCCCGGGAGCTCGCGCTGTCGCGGGAGGCGGACGGCGCCGACGTCCCGCTCGCCGCCGCGCTGGCGGCCGACGCCCTGGAGGCCGCCCTGACCGCGCGCCTCGCGTGGCTCGACGCGGCCGAGCGGCGGATCCTCGACGCCGGTGCCGCGGGCGCACGCCCGACCGGCCTCGCCGCCGCCCCGCGTCGCGGTCGACCCGCGCGCCGCGACGCGCGACCGTAGCCCGCGGGGGCCGGCGAGACCCGGGGCTCAGTGCAGGAGGCCGCCGTCCTTGGCGCGCACGTTCTTCTCCCCCGCCTCGATGGGCACGGCGAAGCGGTTCTGCTTCGGGGGCATCGGGCAGTTGAAGTTGTAGCTGAACGCGCACGGCGGCAGGTAGGCCCGGTTGAAGTCGAGCGTGATCGTGCCGTCCGGCGACGGCGCCACCATCAGGAACCGGCCCACCCCGTAGGTCGACTCGCCGCTCGTGGCGTCGGAGAAGACGAGCAGGAGCGCGCGCCCCTCACGGAACGCGGCGAGCGAGTAGTCGATGCCGTCCTTCGTGAACGTGATCTCCCCGGGGACCACCTTGTCCTTGGTCGCCCCGTCGTCCTTGAGGTGCTCGAAGCCCATGGCGCGTCCGCCCTCGATGGGCGTGAAGTCCGCCTTCACGACCCACTCCTCGGAGTAGGGGAACGCGTCGATCCCGCCGAAGTCGCGGATGGCCTCCGACCGCGCGTCCCAGACGCGGAGCGCGTAGGTGCCCTCCTCGCTCGCGATCACGAAGGCGGAGACCGTGTCGCTCGCGACCACGGCGGAGGGCGCCGCGTCGTCGCGGCCGCGGACGACGGCCTCCCCGTCCACGAGCACGCCGTCCACCACGAGTCCGTCCGCGGCGGAGGCCCGCACGCGCAGGCCCGACGCGCCGGGCTCGAGCGGCGACCAGGTGCCGGGGATGCCGTAGACGGGCTGCGGCGCCGCGTCGTGCGAGATCCACTGGGTGTTGACGAGGGCCAGGTTGCCCTGCGGGAGGACGACCATCTGCTCGCGGCGCGCGCGGAAGACCGCGAGGACCTGCGCCGGGTCGGTGGGCACGGGGGCGGCGGGGGCGACGGGATCGGTCATGCCCCCATCCTCGCCGCCCGGGGGTCGGCGGCCAAGTCGGCGGGGTTCCCCCGGGCGGGAGGCGGGCGTACGGTCGGGGCATGAGCACAGACCACGAGAGCACCTCGACCGACGACGACGGCACGACGACGCACACGGAGGAGCACGTGGAGTCCTCCTCGGTCACCGAGGAGAGCGGGTCCTCGGACTCCACGCCCGACGGCTCGGGCAGCAACACCGCCGAGGGCGACGACCACGAGGGCGACGTCGGCTCCGGCGGCTGATCCTCCCCGCATCATCCGACGCCCGGTCCCCCAGGGGGCCGGGCGTCGTCGCGTCCGGAGGGCCGCGTCACTTGGCCTGGGCGTAGTCGTCGACCACCGCGATCGTCACGGGGAAGTCGACGGGGGCATCGCCGAAGAGCAGGCGCCCGGCCTCCGCGGCGGCCTCGGCGACGGCCGCCCGCACCTCGTCGACGCGGTCGTCGGGCGCGTGCACCATGACCTCGTCGTGCAGGAAGAAGACGAGGTGGGGACGGGATCCGGGTCGCTCCAGCGCCGCCAGCCGACGACGCAGGCCCGCGAGCCAGCTGAGCGCCCACTCGGCGGCGGTGCCCTGGACGACGAAGTTGCGGGTGAAGCGGCCCTGGTCGCGCGCCGAGGTGCGCGCGCGAGCGGCGTCCGCCGGCGACGCCTCGGCGCCCTGCCCGCGCTGTTGGACGTCGCGCCAGGCGTCGGCGGGCGGCGGCGAGGACCGGCCGAGCCGCGTGCTGACGATCCCGCCGCTCTCCCCCGCGCGCGCCGCCTGCTCCACGTACTCGGTGGCCCGCGGGTACGCGCGGACGAGGCGGGGCATCAGCCGGCCGCTCTCTCCCGATGTGGCCCCGTACATGGCGCCGAGCATCGCGACCTTGGCGTGCGCGCGGGTGTCGACCACGCCGGCGTCGACGAGCCCCTGGTACAGGTCGGTGCCCCGGCCGGCGTCGGCCATCGCGCGGTCCTCGGCGAGGGCGGCGAGGATCCGCGGCTCGAGCTGCGCGGCGTCGGCCACGACGAGGCGCCAGCCCGGGTCCGCCCGCACGGCCGAGCGGATCTGCCGGGGGAGCTGCAGCGCGCCGCCCCCGCTGGCCGCCCACCTGCCGGTGACCACGCCGCCCGGCACGTAGCCGGGGTGGAACCGGCCGTCGTGGATCCACGTCTCCATCCACGTCCAGCCGTTGGCCGTGAGCAGGCGGGACAGCTTCTTGTGCTCGAGGAGGGGCGCGATGACCGGGTGGTCGATCTCCTGCAGCTCCCACTGGCGGGTGCTGGAGGCGTCGATGCCGGCGCGGCGGAGGGCGCGCAGCACCTCAGGCGGGCTGTCGACGTTGAGGTCCGGGGCGCGGAGGACGTCGCGGATGCGCGCGGCGAGGCGCTGGAGGGCCGCCGGCGTGCCGCCCGCCGCCGGGCGCGGCCCGAGCGCCGCGACGAGGAGGGCGTCGTGGACGCCCGTGTCCCAGGGCAGGCCGTCGTGCTCCATCTCCGCGGCGACGAGGGCGCCGGCGGACTCGGCGGCCAGCAGCAGGCGCAGCCGACCCGGCGCGGCGCTGCCGGCGACGGCCTGGAGCTGGAGCCGGAGCTCGACGAGGAGCTCGTCGGCGGACCGGCCCTCGGCCGCGTCGAGGTCGTCGAAGAGGGTGGCGCCCTGCGCCGGGTCGCGAGCGATGCCGGCGGGGCGGTCCCACGGCCCGGGCGGCGTGCGCGCGAGGGCGCTGTCCGCGGTGAGGGTGGAGAGGCGGAGGATCGCGTGGCAGAGCCGCAGGTCGTGGCACCGCGCGACCCGGACGCCCGCGGCCAGGAGCGGGCGCGCCCACGTGCGCGTGTCGTCGAACACCCAGCGCGGCGGGTCGGCGGCGCGCTCGCGCTCGGCGGCGAGGCGCGGCCACGCGTCGGATCCGACGTCGCGCACGGCGACGACCTCGCCCGCCGCGTCGAGGTCGACGAGCCGCACGCCCTCGGGCGTCCTCGCGACCAGGATGTGCACTCCCCCATCATGGCGGCCGCCTCCGACGCCGCCGGCCGACCCCGCGCCGACGGTCCGGGGACGCGGCGTCACGCGACCCCTCCACGGCGTCACGCAGGGAAACACCCACGCGAATGTCGCCGCATCCCCCTTTTGCGCCGTGGTACCCGCTAGGGTTGCTCACAAGTCGTCAGGTCCTCGGATCCGCCCGGTCCGCCGGAGTCGTGTCAGAGGGGCGGATGACCCGCGGTCCCGGGTCCCGGGATCGATGCATCTCTTTTTGAAGGAAATTTCGTCATGGCAACAGGCACCGTCAAGTGGTTCAACGCTGAAAAGGGCTTCGGCTTCATCGCTCCCGACAACGGAACCGCGGATGTGTTCGCTCACTACTCCGCTATCGCGACGGGCGGCTACAAGTCGCTCGACGAGAACCAGAAGGTGGAGTTCGAGGTCGCCCAGGGCCCCAAGGGTCCCCAGGCTGAGAACATCCGCCCGCTCTAACGCCACCCGCCCACCCCTGGTGGGCGACGCACGCTGAGCTTCCGGGAACGGCTCCGACCATGCGGTCGGAGCCGTTCTCCCGTTAACGAGGCCCTTCGCTCGTGCGAGAGCATGGGGCGTGCCCTCCTACCGCATCGCCATGACCGTCGGGGCCCTGCGCGCGGGCGCGGATCCCAGCGCCGTCCTCCCCGCCGCGGCCCGCGTGGCCGCCGAGCACGCGACGCTCGAGGCGAACGACATCCAGGTCGTGCGGGGCGAGCCGCGCCTCACCGTCCGCTTCACCGCCGACGACGACGCCATGGCCGAGCGCGTCGCCGGAGCCGTCCGGGCGCGGACCGCGGAGCTCGTGGACGTGCCCCGGGCGAGCATCACCCGCCGCGACGGCGGCACGTGGACGCGCATCTGACCCACCCGATCGCGGCCTCCGGTCCATGACCTCACGTCCGGTGAGGGTCGCGCCGCCGGGGATGCGGGGGTTCGCCTGTAGTCTCGGAACCTGGAGCCGATGACGCCTCAGGGGGATGCACCATCGGCTGGGGGGGACAGTGATCGGACAGAGGGCGACGCACGGACAGGACGCGCGCGAGACGGACCCGCGGTCGCATCCCGAGGAGCGCGCCGCGCGCGGCACCCGGCCCGACGCCGGACCCGTGACCGAGGCCGACGGAGTCCGCGCGAACGACTGGCGCCGCACCTACGCCATCGGCCTCGTCATCACCGACCTCCTCGTGCTCATCTGGGTCGTCTTCGGCGTGCAGATCGCCTGGTTCGGCGTCACGACGTCGGACGTCGCCTTCAACGGCGACTACGACGGCGTCACCGTCAGCTACTCCCTCATCTCCATCGTCATCGTCGCCTGCTGGATGCTCGCCCTCGGCCTCTACGGCACCCGCGGCTACCGCGTGCTCGGCACCGGGCCGCAGGAGTACCGGCTCATCCTCTCTGCCACGGTCCGGCTCTTCGGCATGGTCGCGATCGTGGCGTTCCTCGGCCGCATCGACTTCGCCCGCGGCTACATCATCATCGCCCTCCCCCTGGGCCTCGTGACCCTCGTGCTCAGCCGCTGGATGTGGCGGCAGTGGCTCAACGTGCAGCGGGCCAAGGGTCGCTACTCGTCCCGCGTGCTCCTCATCGGCTCCGAGGCGTCGACGGGCTTCCTCGCCCGGGAGCTCGCCCGCCAGCCGTACGCCGGCTACCTCGTGGTGGGGGCGTGCATCCCGTCGGGCGTCATCGCGGCGACGATCCCCGGCACCGGGATCCCCGTGCTCGGCAAGCTGGACGACCTCCCGGCCGCCATGCGCGCCGTCGACGCCGACACCATCGTCATCGCGAGCAACGACGAGCTCGCGCCGGAGCGGATCCGGGAGCTCAGCTGGTCGCTCGAGCCCGGCAGGCAGCACCTCGTGGTCGCGCCGAGCCTCACGGACATCGGGGGTCCGCGCATCCACACCCGCCCGGTCGCCGGCCTGCCGCTCATCCACGTGGAGACGCCGCGCTACGAGGGCACGAAGCTCTTCGCGAAGCGGGCGTTCGACATTGTGGCGAGCGTGCTCATCCTCGTGCTCGCGTCGCCGCTCTTCCTCGCCATCGCCGCGACGATCCGCCTGAGCACCCCCGGGCCCGTGCTGTTCCGGCAGGAGCGCGTCGGCATCAACGGGCGGCCGTTCCCGATGCTCAAGTTCCGCACCATGGCCACCGACGCGGAGGCGCGCCTGCTCGACCTGCAGAAGCAGGACAGGGACGCGGGGAACTCCGTCCTCTTCAAGATGAAGGACGACCCGCGGGTCACGCCGGTCGGACGGTTCCTCCGCCGCTACAGCCTCGACGAGCTGATGCAGCTCGTCAACGTGCTGAACGGCACCATGTCGCTCGTCGGCCCGCGGCCGCCGCTCGCCCGCGAGGTGGAGGCGTACGAGACGAAGGTGCACCGCCGGTTCCTCGTGAAGCCGGGCATCACGGGGCTCTGGCAGGTCAGCGGCCGCTCGAACCTCTCGTGGGAGGACAGCGTCCGGCTCGACCTGTACTACGTGGAGAACTGGTCCATCGTGGGCGACCTCGTCATCCTCTGGAAGACCGCGCGGGCCGTGCTGCAGCGGGACGGGGCGTACTGAGGCGCGTGCGGCGCTCGACCTGACCGGCTCGTCGTCGGCACGAGCGGATGACGGAGCCCGGGCATCAGGGGCCGCGCCGTCCGCGGACGGCACGTGAGCGGCGCCGACGCGCGAGGGCGAGGTCCTGCTCCCCCTCGCGTCGGCGGAGCCGGATCAGCGCGGTGCCGGCTCCCCCGGGCCCGCGACGCCGGCGATCCGCAGGTACGCGCGCGCCGTGGCGCCGATGCTGTACTCCTCGCGGACGCGCGCGCTCGTCGTGACCGCTCGGGCGAGGGCGGCGGGATGGTCGTCGAGGACGGACCGGATGGCGGCGACCGCGGACGCGGCGTCGCCCGAGACGAAGGTCGCGGCGGGCACGTAGGACGGGAGGGTGGCCGCCACGTCGGCGCTGCAGACCACGGGCAGCCCGACGGCCGCCGCCTCGAGCACGCCGATGCTGTGCGCCTCGCGGCTGGACGGGTGGAAGCAGAGGTCGGCGGCGGCGAGGTCGGCGCCGACGTCGTCCGAGGGCCCCGGCAGGAGGTCCTCATGGCCGTGCGCCCGCACGGTCTCCCAGAAGCGCGCGATCCGGGGATCGGACAGGAGGACCGGTCCCCTCCACGAGAACGCGACGCCCGGATCCGCGACGGCGAACCGGTCGACCACGTCGAGCCAGAGCTCGGGCTCCTTCTGGCTCGCCACGCGCGCCATGGTGATCACGCGCGGAGGGCGCGGCGTGCGGTCGGGCCTCCGCGGCAGGTCGCCGGAGATGCCGTTCGGGACGAGCGCCGGACGGGGTCGGCCCGGGAAGTGCGCCGCGTACTCGTCGACCTGCTTCCGGCTCACCGCGACGACGGTCCGGGCCCGGGTCCGGCTGCGCGACTCCGCCTGCCGGAGCAGGGTCGACGCGAAGTCGTCGGTGGCGCTGTGCAGCACGGACAGCAGCGGCGTCCGGCGCGGGGTCACGATCGCCGAGTAGAGGTTCGGGAGGGCGGAGTGGCTGACCACGAGGTCGGGGTCGACGTCGCGGATGACGCGCCGCAGCCGCAGCCCGCGGGCGACCTTCCCCGTCGAGGCCCCCTCCGGATCGAGGTAGGCCAGCTCGCTGGTGTGGCCGAGCCGCCGCCACTCCGCGGCGAGGCTGGCGACCAGCGTCTCGGCGCCGCCGATCTGCGGGCGGAGGAGGAGCTGCAGGATCCTCACGACGGGTCTCCCCCGCCGGTCCGCGCGCGCCCCGTGCGGGTGAGCAGCAGGAGGAGCAGGAGCATGCACGCCTGCGTGAGCAGGAAGGCGAACGCGGCGCCGACCGCGCCGTAGAGCGACGCCAGCACGGCGACCAGCCCGAGCTGGATGGCGACGAGGGAGAGCGTCACGAACGACACCGCCCTGTCCCGACCGAGGCTCTGCAGGAACACCGCGACGGGCTGGTTGACGATGGCGAACAGGGTCCCGAACGCGAGCACCCGGAGGACGGTGGCCGACTCCGCGTAGGCGTCCCCGACCAGGACGTCCACGAAGACCGGGGCGCCGATGATCACCACGACGCACGCGGCCAGCGCGGCGCCCGGGAGCCACAGCGCCCTCTTCACCTGCGGCCACGCCGCGCTCCACGACCGCGCGCGGGCGACGACGGGGACGGCGGCGGCCGCGAAGGCCGAGACCGCGAGGCCCATGGGCTGCGTCCACCGGTTGACGGCCCCGTAGATGCCCGCCGCGGCGGGGCCCGCGACGGCCGACATGATGGCGACGTCGAGGACCTGGGACGTGGCGGCCATCGAGCTCAGCCCGTAGAACCCGGATCCGCGCCACGGGTGGTGCCGGAGCTCCGGGGACACCAGGAGGCGACGGCGTCCCGGCATCTGCGACACCAACAGCAGGGTGCCGCCGATGGAGCCGCAGACGAGCGCCAGCCACAGGGAGGCGGCGCCGTCCGCGCCGAGCAGCATCCCGCCGAAGAGGACGAGCATGCCGACGAGGCGGTCGACGACCAGGGACAGCGCGACGACGCCGATGCGCGAGTGCGCGCGGAGCGGGACCTGGGCCGTCTGCGAGATCAGCAGGAACATGGCGATGGGGGCGGCCGTCCACAGCCACGGGTTGGGCGAGAGGACGAGGAGGAGGACGCCGCCGATCGAGAAGGCCACCAGGGCGATCAGGGTCTTGGCCAGCGCGCGGCGGGCGAGGTCGTGCGTGGTGAGCGCGCCCTTCGCCGTCTCGCGGATCCAGAGCGAGTTGGTGCCGAAGTCGAGGACGCCCACGGCGCTCGTGGCGATCGCGATGGCCGTGACGACCTGGCCGAACGCGGTGGGGCCGCTGACCCGCGCGGCGAAGAGGTAGATGAGCGCCGTGAGGATCTGCGCGAACGCGGTCGACGCGGCCAGGAAGGTGGCCTGCCGGCCGAGGCCGCCGGAGGACGCGGGGGCGGGGGCGGCGTCCGTCACAGCAGCGCCGCCGTGAAGCGGGAGGTGCCCATGTCGGTCACCGCGGCGGGACGGTCGGCGCGGCGCGCGTCCGCCATGCCCGTCGCGATCGCGTCGACCGTGAGCGGGGTCCAGCTCGCGTGCGCGGGCACGGCCTCCGCGTCGCGCAGGAGGCTCGCGGCCCCCGACAGGAGCAGGCGCGTGCCGGACATGACGGCCTTGCCGAGGATGCCGCTCGGGCCCTCGTTCGAATGCGCGAGGACGACGCAGTCCACCGCGCCGATGGCGGCGTCGAGCTCGACGTCCTCGAGCATCCGGTCGACCACGACCACGCGGGCTCCCCGCCGGCGGGCCTCCGCGAGGTGGGGCTCGGCCGCGGCGAGCTGGCCGTCGAACACGGCCCCGCCGACGAACAGGCCGACGCCCTCGTCGGCGACCCGCGCCAAGGCCTCCGCGACGAGGGGCAGGTTCTTGCGGGCGGTGATGGCGCCGACGACGCCGAACCACCGGCGATCCGCGCCCATGTCCCACCGCTCGCGGAACGCGGCGACGTCCGCCGGCGTGGCGGCCAGCGTCACGGGATCCTGGGCGACGGGGAAGCGGGAGCGACCCGCCCACACGGACGACTTGAGGACCGTCACGGTGGTCGACCGGCGCAGGCCGGCGAGCGTCATCGTGGCGCGCTTCAGCCACTGGCGGGCGAGCGGGCGGAGCGGCTGGTCGCGGCGCAGCACCGGCTCGCGCATCACCAGCGCGGTGACGTGGGGCAGGTCCCTGCCGCGGCGCGTGACGAGCGACACGAGGTGGCGGTCGCCGTCCGGGACGACGATGCGGCGCGCACCGAGCCGCCGCGCCACGACCGACGCGGAGGCGACGTCGGCGTGGGCGACCTCGACCGATCGGAAGGAGGTCGGGAGCCCGGCCAGGAACTCCGCCGCCTGCGGGCTGTGCATCTGCCCGGGACGGGTCACGAGCACCGGGCGTCCGCCTGCGGCGAGGATCGCGTCCGCGAGGAGGCGCACGTAGTAGAAGCGGTGGCCGTCGCCGTTGCCCTCAAGGACGAGGACGGGGGCGGCGTCGCCGTCGGCGGGGGGCGAGGGCCGGTCGGCGCTCATGCGCGGCGGTCCTCGGCGCGGAGGCCGCGGCGGTGGGGTGCGGCGCGCGGGATCAGCACGCGCGCCCGTGCCGTGCGGCGCGACGGATGCCCGTGGTGGACGCCGCCGTCCCGTGCGCGGACCCCGACGACAGCTCCCGACATGCCCACTCCCCCATGCGAATCCGTCCCCTCCCGACGTCGACCAGGAGGACGCGCCCCCTGCCCGGACCAGTATGCCGGACCCCGTGCGGGCGTCCGCCCCGCAGCGGCGCCGGGAAGGGGGCACGGTGCCGCGGTGCCGCTCCCCGGTGGCGGCTAGGCTCGTCGGAAGGGGGTGGCGCCGTCGTGATGACGCGCACCTGGTCCGGTCAGCGGACGAGCGGGCGGTCGGGTGGAGCCGAGGTCGTCGACACCCCCGATCGTCGATGGGGGGAGACGATGGACGACATCGTGCGCACGGGCCAGGCAGACGGGGGACGGTCGTGAACCGCCGGGTGGCGGTGACGCAGCCGTACGTCCCCGGCTATCGCGAGCGGCTCTGGTCCGCCGTGATCGACGAGCTCCGCGAGGCCGGCGTGGACTGCCGGGTCTTCTACGGCGGCGACCGGGAGCAGGAGCGGGACGTCGCGGCACGCGGCGACGGCATCGAGCCGGGCTGGGCCAGCCGCGTCGGCGTCCTGACGCTGCAGCCCGTGCGGTCCGTGCCGAAGTTCATGTTCCGGCGCCTCCCGCGCACGTGGCGCGGACGGGACGTGCTCCTCGTCACCGAGATGCAGGGCACGAACCTCAACGCGTGGCTGCGTGCCGGGCTGCGGCAGCCGTTCGTCACGCTCGGCCACGGCATCTCGGCGACGACGACCCAGTCCCCGCTCGCCGACGCGGCGGAGAACCTCCTCAACTCCCAGGCCACCCGCGCCCTGACCTACACGGAGACCGGTCGACGCCACGTGCTCGCCTCGACGCGGCTGCGCGAGGACCAGGTCTCGGCGTTCCGGAACTCCACGGACACGTCCCGGCTCCAGCGGGCGATGGACGACGTCACCCCGGCGGACACGGCGGCGTTCCGCGCGCGGCACGGCATGCCGGACGACGCGCGCGTGTCGCTCTTCCTCGGGGCCCTCAACCGCTTCAAGGCCGTCGACCTGCTGGTCGAGGCGGCCCGCATCGTCTTCGCCGCGGATCCCGCGCAGTGGCTCGTGGTCGCGGGCGACGGCGAGTCGCGCGAGCTGGTGGACCGGCTGGCGCGCGAGACGGGACGCGTCGTGCTCCTGGGGCAGTCGGGTCCCGCGGACTTCGCCCCGGCGGCCGCGATGTCGCACTCGCTCCTGAACCCGGGCCGGGTCGGCCTCGTGGCGGTGGACGCGCTCGTCATGGGCCTCCGGGTCGTGACGACCTCCGGTGCGGCGCACGCCCCCGAGTTCGAGTACCTGCGCCCCGGCGTCGACGTCGTCGAGGTCCCGCCGACCGCCGAGGCGTACGCCCGCGCGTGGATGGCCGAGGACGCGCCGGTGGATGCGCCGCCCGCGGACCACCCGACCATCGAGGCCGCCGCGCGCACCATCAGCGCGACCATCCTCGACGCGCTCGGACCCGCCTGACGGGAGGCCGGCGGGCCCCGCCCCGCGCCGCGCGCACGCCGGTGCGCACATCGGCGCTCCCCCGGTGGACAGTTCGCGGGGACGCCGTGTCCTGCGCTCCTAGAATGCAGCCGCCACACCACGCTCGCCGTCACGGACCAACCCGGGTCCTCGGCGGGCCCGTGACGAGGGAGAGCAGTGGAGCACGAGCACGCCCATGCCCGGGGGCTGTCCGACATCGTCCTGCGCGCCGCCCCGCCCCGGGATGCGCACGACGACCGGCGCCCGCTCCGATGAGGATCGTGCAGTTCGTCTCCGCGGCCTCCGCGGACGGCGTCGCGTCCGGCACCCTCGCCGACGCCGTCGAGCAGTGCGGCGAGATGGCGCGCCGCGGACACGACGTGACCCTGCTGGTCGCGCGCCCCGGCGACGCCGGGCTCCGCGTCCCCGGGGTCCGGGTGGTCCTCCCGGTCGTCGAGGCGATCCCCGGATCGCCGACCCTGCGCTCCCCCGCCCTGCGCGCGTGGCTCGTCGACAACGCGCGCGACGTCGACGTCCTCCACGTGCACGCGGACGCCGACCCCCTCCACCTCGAGGTGGCCTCGTCGGCGAGGCGTCTCGGGATCCGGTACGTCGTGCAGACGCACGGCTCCGGGGAGACGGCGGGCGGACCCGCGCCGCTGTCCGGGGACCGCAGCGCATCCGCCCGCATGGTCCGGGGCGCCTCCGCCGTCCTGGCCCGGTCGGACGAGGAGGCCGCCGGGCTGCGCGCGCGGTTCGCCGGGGTGACCGTGCTGCGGATCGCCGCCCGCGTCGGCAGCGCCGACGCCGTCCCCCTCGCCGAGGCGCTCGAGGGCGGGATCCCGGACGACCTCCGCGAGCTCGGACCCGTCGTCGTCGACGCGCCGTCGGAGGCGCTCCCCCGCGCCGCCGGGTCGGCGCTCGCCGACGGCGCCCTCCGCGAGCTGGTCGTCGACGCGACGGGCGGGTCCGTGCCGGACGGGGCGTCGACGCGCGCGACGGTCGACGCGCTGCTCGCCCTCCACGAGCCCGACCCCGACGCGGCCCGCCGACCGTCGGTCGTGTGGATGACGAACCTGGCCCCGCCCTACCGCGTGCCCGTCTGGGACGCGCTCGCCCGCGAGGTCGACCTGGAGGTGTGGCTCCTCGAGAGCGACGAGCGCCTGCGCAGCGACGACAACAACCGGGGCGACGACTGGACGGCGGGCGACCGGGCGTCCGCGTACCGCACGCGCTTCCTGCCGAACCGGGTCGTCCGCCGCGGGGAGGCCCGGCACTACGTGACGGGGTGGATCCCGCGCTCCGAGCTCCGCGGCAGGGACGCGATCCTCATCGGCGGGTGGGACTCCCCGGCGTACTGGGTGGCGTCCTGGTCGGCGAAGCTCGCCGGCGTGCGGCGCGTGGGCTTCTACGAGTCCCACCGGCTCTCCCAGCAGCACCACGGCGGCGTCATCGCGCGCGTGCGCCGCGCGTTCTTCGCCGGCATGGACGAGATCGTCGTGCCGGGCATCGCGGCCTGGGAGGCCCTCGTCGCCGAGGGGATCGACCCGCGGCGCATCCGGGTCGGCTTCAACGCGGTCGACGTGACGGCCATCCACGCGCGGACGCGGGCGGCGCGCCTCGCCGCGGGACCCGCGGTCGGACCGGTGGGCTCGCGCCTGCTCTGCGTCGGCCAGCTGATCCCGCGCAAGAACGTCGTCAGCCTCATCGAGGCGCTGGCGGCGCCCGAGCTCGCGGCGTGCACCCTCACCGTGGTCGGCGCGGGCCCGGAGCGCGAGGCGCTCGAGCGGCGGGCCGACGAGCTCGGCCTGGGCGGGCGGATCGCGTTCGCCGGGTACGTGCCCGCGGACGGGCTCCCCGAGCTGTTCGCCCGTCACGACGTCCTCGTGCACCCCGCGCTCCAGGAGGTGTGGGGCCTCACGGTCAACGAGGCCCTCGCGGCCGGCCTCACGGTGGTGGTGGGTGAGCACGCCGGCGTCACCCCGTCCGTGCGCGACATGCACGGGGTCGTCGTCGCCGGGGTGACGGTCGAGGGGCTGCGGGTCGGGATCGCGTCGGCCCTGCCCGCCGTGCCCATCGACGAGCCGGAGATCCTCCGCCGGACGCCCGAGGACTTCGCCGCCACGTTCCGGGACGCGATGCGGACGTCCCGCGTGGCGTCGAGGCGCGGCGCCGGCGGCACGCGCCGGTGACCCGCCCGGCCCGTCGACCGGTCCCTGACGACGTTCCGCCCCTGGCGGGGCTTCATCCCTGATGGCGCACCGCCCGCCGCGCTCACGGGCGGACGAGCGCCCGGGCACGTGGCGCCGAGGTCAGCGGGCGGCGGTCGGGGTCGGCGTCCCCGTGGCGGGTCCGCGCCGTCGTGCCCCGCGCAGGAGGCGGTCGCCGGGCAGCTCCACCAGGCGGTGCAGCAGGGACGCGCCCACCAGGGCTAGGACGAGCGCGAGCGCGAACGCGGGCGCCCCGTCGAGCCCGAGGTCGCGGAACCCCGGCTGGGCGAGTCGGATGACGAACACGTGGTGCAGCAGGTAGAAGCAGTAGGACGCCTCCCCGAGCTGCACCGGCAGCCGTGCCCGCAGGAGGCCCGGCGTCCCGGCGACGTCGCGCTGGGCCGCCGCCACGATCAGCAGGCCGAACGGGAGCACCACGAGCGCCGCGACGCCGTAGGCCGACGGCCAGACGCCCACCGAGAGGTAGACGGCCGCGGCCAGCGCGACGGCGGCGTGCCAGTCCACCGCGGGGAGCGCGTCCCTCCGTGCCAGCACGCCGAGGATCATGCCGACCACGAACTCGGGGAGCCGCGACGGCGGGAAGTAGTAGGCGAGCCAGATCGAGACGGTGTCCGCGTCGAGGCCCGTCGCGCCCGCGTCCCGGGAGACGAGCGCAGCCAGCGCCACCGGGACGGCGACCATCGCCACGAGCAGGAGCGCCAGCCCGCGGGTCGTCAGCCGTCGGAGGCCGCGGATGAGGAACGGGAACGCCAGGTAGAAGAACGCCTCGACGGACAGCGACCACGCGGGCACGTTGACGGCGAAGTAGGAGTCCGACGTCGGCGCCCACGCCTGCAGGAGGAACGGCGTGAGGGGTCCCCGCCCGAGCGAGGCGGGGTCGAGCACGGCCCAGAGCGCGGCGGCGAACAGCAGCGACGCGAGGTAGGCGGGGTAGATGCGCGCGAAGCGCCTCCGGTAGAACGGCACCGCGCGATCCGCGGGTCGCGACGACCAGGCGAGCAGGAACCCGCTGAGGACGAAGAAGAAGGTCACCCCGCTCCGGCCCTGGCCGAACAGGACGTCGAGGACCCGGAGAGTGTCGCCCTCGAAGAACGCCAGCCCGTGGAAGCCGAAGACCACGAGCGCCGCGACGAACCGCAGGCTCGTGAGGCGGTCGAGGCGGGCCGGCTGCCCGGCCGCGACGGCGCGGGGGGGGGGGGTCAGGGGCGGACGACATCGCCCCGGCCCGCGTCGTAGACGTCGACGAGGCCGTCGACCACCGCCCGGATGCCGAAGGACTCGGCGACGGCGCGGCGCATGCCGGCGACGAGCGCGTCGCGGACGGGCTCCCGGGTGAGGATCGCCTCCACGGCATCCGCCAGCTCCTCGGCCGAGCCGTCGGTGACGGCGGCCGCCCCGAAGGCCTCGAGCTCGTCGGCGATGCCGCAGTCCCGGGTCATGACCACGGGCGTCGCCACCGCCATGGCCTCCAGCACGGTCATCGGGAAGACCTCGCGGACGCTCGGCAGCACGTACACGTCGGCGGCCGCCAGGCGCGCGCCGGAGGTCCCGGGGGCGATGCTGCCCTCGTGCGCCAGCGGCAGGCCCGGATGCGCGGCGACGAACGCGGTCAGCGCGGCGAGGTCCCCCTCGTCGGGCCCGACCACGGCGAAGCGCGCGCGGACCCCGCGCCCGTGCAGGAGCGCCGCCGCCTCCGCGAACGCCAGCACGCGCTTGCGCGGGTGCAGGCGGGCGAGGAAGAGCACCTCGGGATCGCGGTCGGCGTCGCGCGGGCGCGCCACCGACGCGGGCGACACCCCGTTGCGGATGCGCACGACGCGCGCGCGTCCCCGGGAGACGACGCCGAGCCCGCGCTCCTCCTCGTCGGTGAGGGCCAGCACGGCCCGCGCCCCGGCCAGGGCGCGCCGCACGGCCAGCGCGTCGAGCGCGCGCGACCTCGCCCGCGCGTCCTCGGCGACCATGCCGTGGGTCTGCAGCACGTAGGGCACGCCCGCCCGACGGCAGACGTCGGCCGCGGCGAGGGCCAGCAGGTGCCGTCCCAGGTGGAGGTGGACCACGTCGAACTCGCGGACGTGACGGCGCAGGCCGGCGAGGAGCGCGCCCGACAGGAGGCCGCTGAAGCCGAGGCCCGGGAGGGCGCGGGCGCGGAAGAGGCGCACGTCGACGCCGGCGATCTCGAGGTCCACCAGGCCGTCCCATCCGGCGATGAGCACCACCCGGTGCCCTTGGCGGGCGAGCTCGCGGGACTGCTCGACGGCGACGGAGACCGGGCCCCCGAACGCGCCGTCCGCGGAGACGTAGGGGATGACGTGCGCGATGCGCAGCGGGCGCGTCACGAGGCGGGGAAGCGCGAGCCGACCACGGCGCCGTCGGGCCCGGACACCACGGCGCCGTCGGGCACGTCGCCGGAGACGACGGTCATCGGACGGGCGAGCGCGGAGCGGCCGACGTGGGCGCCGCCGAGCACCATGCAGCGGGACGTGATCCAGGCCCCGGGCTCGATGACGATGGGCCGCGTGACGAGCGCCATGTCCCGTCGGTGCGCGTGGCTGCCGGTGGTGAGCATCGTCTCCTGGGAGAGGACGACGTCGTGGCCCACGGTGATGAGGTCCTGGTTGTGGAACCAGACGCCCTCGCCGATCCACGACCGGTCGCCGATGCGCAGCTTCCACGGGAACTTCACGCGCGTCCGGGGCCGGAACACCACGCCGTCGCCGATCTCGGCGCCGAACGCCCGGAGCGCGCGGACGCGCAGCGCCGAGCTGATCTGCCACGGGTTCGTGACCAGCAGGAGCTCGACGACCGCCCACAGGTACACCGTGCGCCTCGGCCGATCCCAGGACTGCCGCTCGCCCGGCGCCCGGGAGAGGTCGATGACGGGCACGGTCGCGGCGCGCCGGGCGTCCGCGCTCACGCGGAGACCCCGCTCCGCAGCCCGGCCAGCTGCTGGGCGAAGCGCACGTAGCGGGCGTGGGCGCTGACGGGCGAGTAGCGGTTCTGGAACATGCGCTGGGCGGCGGACGTGAGGTCGGCCGCCTGCGCGGCGTCGCAGCGGAGGTCCTGCGCGGCCTGCAGCAGCCGCTCCGGGTCGCCGGGCGGGATGATCGCCGCCGCCCCGTGCTCGCGGACCACGCCCTCCGTGATCCCGCCGTCCTCGACGGCCGCGATGATCGGCCGTCTGCTGCTCGTGTAGGACGTGAGCTTCGACGGCATGCTCATCTCGCGCACGCCGGGCTTCTCGTTGAGCAGGAGCGCGTCGGCGGCCGCCAGCGCGTAGGGGTAGTCGTCGCCGTCGAGCGGCGGCACGAACCGGAGCGAGCGGATTCCGGCTCCCTGCTCCTCGAGCGCGGCCCGCTGGTTGCCGTCGCCCACGAGCACGAACTCGACGCCGAGGTCGCGCGCGTCCGACAGGCGGGCGGCCTCGACGACCGAGTCGAGGCCCTGCTTCATGCCCATGTTGCCGGTGTGGACCACGGTGAACGCGTCGCGGGTCCAGCCGAGGCGCGTGCGCGCGGCGGCCGTGGAGACGTCGACGGGGGTGATGTGCGTGAAGTTCGGGAGGCTGACGATGCCCTCGTCGGCGACGCCCTGCTGGATGAGGAGGTCGCCGAAGCGCGGGGTGATGACGCCGATGCGGTCGGCGCGGCGGAGCAGCGCGTACTCCCCCGACGCGATGAGGCGCGACGCCCGGCCGCCCGTGGTGCCCGACTCCCCCGCGGCGTTGCCGGTGAGGTCCTGGACGAGGACGCCGAACGGGCGCCTGCCATGGCCGAGCGCCCCGGCGGCGAGGCCGGCGAGCGAGGGGGTGACCGCGATCACGACGTCGCTGCGGTCCCGGCGCACCTCGCGGAGCGCCCCCTGCAGGAACGAGGCCTCGAGCTTCGCGCGGCCGACGAGGTCAGGGGTCTCGGGGATGGCGTGGCGGACGCGGGTGATGCGGACGCCGTCGCGCATCTCCTCCCAGCGCCGGCCGCGCTCGTACCTGGCGTCCTGCAGCTTCCACTGCGGGTAGTGCGGGATGCCCGTGACGACGTGCACCGTCGCCCCCGCGTCCGTCAGCGCCTCGGCCATCGCGGTCGTGTACGGCGCGATGCCCGTGGTCTCCGGCCAGTAGTTGATGCCGACCAGGCAGACCGCGAGGCCCCCCAGGTCGTCCGCCGCGCGCGTGCGGGCAGCGTCGGTCGTTCGAAGATCCCCCATGAGGACATTGTGACCCCTCGATGTTTCGATGGCGTGAATCCTGCGCCCCGCGGCGCTCCCCGATTCCCGGGCCCAGCGCCGGGACCAGTAGATTCGTCGGGACGGCCGGCCGACGCGGAGCGACTCCGCGGGCGCCGCCGAACGGACATCTGGGGGGATCCATGGCCAAGAAGGCTTTCATCACCGGCATCACCGGGCAGGACGGCTCGTACCTGGCGGAGCTGCTGCTCCGCAAGGGCTACGAGGTCCACGGCCTCATCCGCCGCTCGTCGACGTTCAACACGTCGCGCATCGACCACCTGTACCAGGACCCGCACGAGGACGGCGCGAAGCTCTTCCTGCACTACGGGGACCTGAGCGACGGCTCGCGCCTCACGACGCTCATGATGCAGATCCAGCCCGACGAGGTGTACAACCTCGCGGCGCAGTCGCACGTGCGCGTCTCCTTCGACGAGCCCGAGCACACCGCCGACACCACGGGCACCGGCACCATCCGCCTGCTCGAGGCCGTGCGCCTCTCGGGCATCGAGACCCGCTTCTACCAGGCCTCCTCGAGCGAGCTGTACGGGGCCACTCCCCCGCCGCAGAGCGAGACCACGCCGTTCTACCCGCGCTCGCCCTACGGCGCCGCGAAGCTCTACAGCTTCTGGATCACGAAGAACTACCGCGAGGCGTACGACATGTTCGCCGTGAACGGCATCCTCTTCAACCACGAGTCGCCCCGCCGCGGCGAGACCTTCGTGACGCGCAAGATCACCCGCGCGGTCGCCGCGATCCAGGCCGGGAAGCAGGACCACGTCTACCTCGGCAACCTCGACAGCATCCGCGACTGGGGCTACGCCGCGGAGTACGTCGAGGGCATGTGGCGGATGCTGCAGGCCGACGAGCCCGACGACTTCGTGCTCGCCACCGGCGGCAACTTCACGGTCCGCGACTTCCTCGAGACCGCGTTCTCGCACGCCGGCCTCGACTGGTCCGAGCACGTGCGCTTCGATCCGCGCTACCTCCGGCCCACCGAGGTCGACGCGCTCGTCGGCGACGCGTCGAAGGCGCGCGAGAAGCTCGGCTGGGAGGCGACGGTCGACACGACGATGCTCGCGCGCATCATGGTCGACGCCGACATCCAGGCCCTCGAGGCCGAGGGCAGCCCGTGGATCGACACCGTGCGCCTCGCCAGCTGGGGCACGGCCGAGCCCACGGCGGACCAGGCGTGACCGGCGCCGAGCGCGTGGCCGACGAGCGCGACGCCGTCGCCTTCACGCCCGCCCCGCTGGACCGGTCCGCGCGGATCTACGTGGCCGGCCACCGCGGCCTCGTCGGCTCCGCCATCGTCCGACGGCTCGAGGCCGAGGGGTTCACCGACATCGTGGGCCGCACGTCCGCCGAGCTCGACCTGAAGGACCGCGACGCCGTCTTCGCGTTCTTCGCCTCGGAGCGGCCCGTGCACGTGGTGCTCGCGGCGGCCAAGGTCGGCGGCATCCTCGCGAACAGCACCTACCCCGTCGACTTCCTCAGCGACAACCTGCGGATCCAGGTCAACGTGCTCGACGCGGCCCTGGCCCACGGCGTCGAGCGGCTCCTGTTCCTCGGCTCCTCGTGCATCTACCCGAAGCTCGCGCCGCAGCCCATCACGGAGGACAGCCTCCTCACCGGGCACCTGGAGCCCACCAACGACGCGTACGCGATCGCGAAGATCGCGGGCATCATGCAGATCCAGGCCGTGCGCCGCCAGTACGGCCTGCCGTGGATCTCGGCGATGCCGACGAACCTCTACGGCCCCGGCGACAACTTCTCGCCGCAGGGCTCGCACGTGCTCCCGGCGCTCATCCGCCGCTACGACGAGGCGCGCGCGTCGGGCGCGGAGTCCGTCACGAACTGGGGCACCGGCTCGCCGCGCCGCGAGTTCCTGCACGTCGACGACATGGCGGCCGCGTGCCTGCACCTGATGGAGCACTACGACGGGCCCGAGCAGGTCAACGTCGGCACGGGCAGCGACGTGACGATCCGCGAGATCGCCGAGACCATCGCGCGCGTCGTCGGCTTCGAGGGACGCACCGAGTGGGACACCACGAAGCCCGACGGCACGCCGCAGAAGCTGCTCGACGTCTCCAAGCTCGCGGACGCCGGCTGGACCGCGTCCATCGGGCTCGACGCGGGGCTGCGCTCCACCGTGGAGTGGTACCGCGAGCACATCACGACGCTGCGCGAGTAGCGCCGCGGCGGCCCCGGGCCGCATCCGCCGAACGAGGAACCGCCCACAGACAGGTGCCCGATGTCCGTCTTCCTGATCTACACGTTCCGCGAGCCGGAGCTGCTCGCGCGGACGATCCGTCGGCTCGCGCCCCACCCGGTCGTCGTGCACGTCGACCGGAAGGTGGACCAGGCGCCCTTCGTCCGGGCCCTCGCGGCGGAGGACCGGGACCGCGTCGAGTTCCTCGCGGACCGCGTCCGGGTGAACTGGGGTGGGTACTCGCAGGTGGAGGCCATCCGACGGCTGGTCGCCGCGGGCATCGCGCGCGCCCGCCCGGAGGAGCACCTCGTGCTCCTGTCCGGGCAGGACTACCCGATCCGGCCGGTGGCGGAGCTCGAGGCGATGCTCGCCGGGTCGGGCGGGAAGCAGTTCCTGCGCTACTTCGACGTGGCGGGATCCGAGGAGAAGTACACCGCGCAGGTCGACCGCCGGTACCACCGCGACCTCGCGCTCCTCAGCGCCCGCACGACGGATCCGCGGCTGCGGCGCGCCCGCAACGCCGCGATCCGGGTGCTCGAGTCCGCGTCCCGCGCCGCCGGCCCGCTCCGGCCGCCCGCGGGCTTCCGCGTGGCGCACGGCGTGACGCACTTCGCGATGACGGCGGGCTTCGCGGCGGAGCTCGAGGCGTCGGTGACGCCCGCGATCGAGCGCTACTTCCGTCGGGTCTTCGTCGCGGAGGAGAAGTTCTACCAGTCCCTGGCCCTCAACTCCGCGCGCGGACGGGAGACGGGCGGTCCGCACGCGGACGGCTCCGAGCCCTACGCGGGCTCGGGCAACTGGCGCTACGCCAACCTGCACCACATCGACCCGTCGCTCACCAAGGTCTACACGGAGGCGGACTGGCCCGAGGTGGAGGCGTCGCCCGGGTGGTTCCTGCGCAAGCTCGAGACCGGGCGGAGCGCCGCGCTCCTCGACCGGATCGACCGCGAGCTCCTGCACGCGGAGCCGTAGCCCGGCGGGGCGGGCAGGTCGCACTGCCTCGGCGGGTCGGCCGCGCGGACCGGCGTCGCATGCGGTCCGCCGAGGACGCAGGAGACCCGAGGACGGATCCCGGATCCTGCTGCGCGGGAGTAGGGCGGATGGGACTTGAACCCATGACCGACGGATTATGAGTCCGCTGCTCTGACCAGCTGAGCTACCGCCCCGAGTCGGGAGGCCTAGGCGGCGCCTGAGCCGTCCGTGCGTCCGCGTGCCTCGTCCGTGACCGGGGCGGCCACGGGCTCCCCACGATACAGGCTCTCGAACGTCGAGATCGTGCGCTCGATGTCGTGGCTGGCGACCACGGCGAGGCTCTCGCGCTTCATCCGCTGGAGCTCCTCCTCGGGCAGCTCGAGCACCTTCCGCAGCTTGGCGGCGAGGTCGCCCACGTCGCTCGGGCGGAACAGGTAGCCGTTCTCCCCGTCGTGCACGAGGTGCGGCAGCGCCATCGCGTCGGCCGCGACGACGGGCAGCGCGGACGCCATCGCCTCCATCGTGACGATGGACTGCAGCTCGGCGATGCTCGGCATCGCGAGCACCGTGGCGCGCGTGTACGCGCGGCGCAGCTCCTCGTCGGTGACGTAGCCGGTGAAGGTGGTGCGGTCGGCGATGCCGAGCTCCGCCGCGAGCCTCTCCAGCGCGTTCTTCTGGTCGCCGCCGCCGACGATCTCGAGCTCGGCGTCGAGCGAGGCGGGCAGGAGCGCGAACGCCCGGAGAAGCACGTCGATCTGCTTCTCCCCCGTCACGCGGCCGACGAAGACGATGCGGTTGCGCGTGCGCGGCGTGAAGTCGGGCGTGTAGTTGCCGGCGTCGATGCCGCAGGAGATCGCGATCACATCGGTGAGACCGGTGTACCGCTCAAGGAACTGCGCGGCACGGTGGGTCGGCGTGGTGACGGCCTCGGCGCGCCCGAAGGTGCGGCGCGCGGCACGCCAGGCGGCCTTGATGGCCTTGTCCTGCCACGCCACCGGCAGCAGCGTGTGCTGGAGCATGTTCTCGGGCATGAAGTGGTTCGTGCCGATGATGCGGATGCCGCGCTTCGCCGCCTCGATGCTGAGGCCGCGACCCGTCACGATGTGCGACTGGAAGTGGACGACGTCGGGCTGGACGGCGTCGAGGATCCGCGCGCTGTTCTGGTTGATGGTCCACGGCAGGGCGAACCGGAGCCAGTCGTGCGGGTACCAGCGCCAGCTGCGCAGCCGGTGCGCGGTGATCTCCTCGCCGTCGTGCAGCTCGGTCCACGTGCCGTGCTTGCGGCTGGCCGCCGGAGCGACGATGTGGACCTCGTGGCCGCGACGGACCAGGCCGGCCGCCAGCCGCTCGGCGAACCGGGCGGCGCCGTTCACGTCCGGCGGGAACGTGTCCGCGCCGATGACGATGCGCAACTGGCGTTCGGGATCAACGGGGTGCTGGGCGTTCGGGTCCGAGGTGTTCGGCACGAGGTGTCTCTCCAGGGGTGTCGGCGTCCGGATCCGTCACCCTCGTGGGGCGGGGACCGGGTGTCGAAAGGCAACGTATCGCAGGTGTTCCGCGGCGGCCGCGCGGCGCACCGGACGCCGCGAGGACGGCCGCGGGCTGCCCGGACGTCAGGTCGTGTGCGGGTGGTGCTTCGCCAGCTGGAAGACGCCGACGACCGCGACGGCCCCCGCGACGAGGAACATGACGCTCGCGTAGACGGGCGCGTCGGCCGCCTCGCCGAGGATCGTCACGCCGATGCAGACCGCGACGAGCGGGTCGACGACGGTGAGGCCCGCGATGACGAGGTCGGGCGGTCCGGACGAGTACGCGGTCTGCACGAAGTACGCGCCGAGCAGCGTGGCCGCGACGAGCGCGACGACGCAGACGACCGTGAGCGCGTCGAAGGCGCCGATCGTGATGCGGTTGATGACGACCTTGGCGAGCGTCGCGACGAAGCCGTAGAGCACGCCCGCGCTGATGATGTAGAAGATCGCCTGCACGCGGCGGCGGAAGTAGAGGAAGAGGCCGCCGAGCATCGCGAGCACCAGCGCGAGGATCACCAGGATCGTGATGAGCTCGGACGTCTGGATGGGCGTCTCCTTGGCGAACACGGCCGCGAAGACGACGAACAGGCCGACGCCGCCGATGCAGAGCGCCACCGCGCGCTTGGCCTTGCGGTCGAGCCGCTTGCCCGTGGCCCGGGAGTTGAGGATGGCGGTGACCACGAGCGCGACGGCGCCGAGCGGCTGCACCACGATGAGCGGGGCGAGGCGGAGGCTCGTGAGCTGCAGCACGATGGCGAGGCCGAGCATCACGGTGCCGGCGACCCACGAGGGCCGGCCGAGGAGCGCGCCGAGCTGCCGCAGGCTGAGGCCCGCCGTGCTCTTCTTCCCGCGCGCCTCCATCTTGGCCACTCCCTGCGACTGCAGCTGCGCGCCGACGGAGAGGAAGACCGCGCCGACGAGCGCGATGGGGATGCCGAGCGCCTGGTACGGGGTGAGCGATGCTGCCTGGAGCACGGGGCCGGCGTCGAAGTCCACTCCCCGACCCTACCGGCCGCCTCGGCGGCGGACAGCCCGCCACGGTAGCGCGCCTATCATCGGCAGCATGCCCGTCCTCCCCATCCGGATCACCGGAGACCCCGTCCTGCACGCCCGCGCCCGGGAGGTGGAGGCCTTCGACGACGACCTCCGCGCCCTCGTCGCCGACATGTTCCTGACGATGGACGAGGCGCCGGGCGTGGGCCTCGCGGCGCCCCAGGTGGGCGTGCCGCTGCGCGTCTTCGTGTACTCCTACGAGACCGAGGCGGGCGAGCCGCTCCGCGGGGTCGCCGTGAACCCCGACCTCTTCATCACGCCCGTCGCCGTGCGCGACGCCGACGAGGACCTCGAGGAGGAGGGCTGCCTGTCGTTCCCGGGCGAGCGCTTCCCGCTGGTGCGCGCCGAGCGGGCGATCCTCCACGCGGTCGACCTCGACGGGCGGCCGTTCGAGATCGAGGCGGAGGGCTGGTTCGCGCGGATCCTGCAGCACGAGTTCGACCACCTCGACGGCCTGCTCTACACCGACCGGCTCGCGCACGAGCACCGCAAGCCCGTGGCGAAGGTCATCCGGAAGAGCGGATGGGGCGTGCCCGGCAACTCGTGGCTCCCGGGGCGCGACCACCTGGAGGACTGAGGCGCGCGGGGCGCGGCGTCGGTCGCGACCGGCGCCGCTCCCGGCGTGTGCCGTGCGCCGTGCATGCGGGGAAAGGAAAAGGCCCCGCGGGTGGAGCCGCGAGGCCTTCGCTCCCCGAGTTGGACTCGAACCAACAACCTGCCGGTTAACAGCCGGCTGCTCTGCCAATTGAGCTATCGAGGATCACGTGGAGCAACCTGGAAAGCGTAGCAAAGAATTCAGGCGCCTCCGATCACCTCGGGTGGTCCGGGGGCGTCCGCGGCGTCCGGGACCGGCAGGTCGGCCAGCCGCGGGGCCCGGCGGAGCCCCGCGGCGAGCGCCCCGACGAGCGACGCGAGCGCCCCGAGGCCGGTGACGAGGATCGCGACGCGGATGCCGACGGAGGCCGCGAGCAGGCCGCCGAGGCCGGCGCCGACGGGCTGGCCGCCCCAGGCGACCATGCGCGCCGTCGTGTTGACGCGGCCCTGCAGGTGCGCGGGCGTCACGGTCTGGCGGACGACGATGCCGGACAGCGCGACCGTCGACGCCGCGGCCTGCCACGCCGCGAGGACGAGCACGGCGACGACGAGGGATCCGACGGCCGCCCACGCGGCCGTGAGGGCGGTCTGCGCGGCGAGCGCGCAGATGGCGACGACCCCGACGCCGAGCCGCCGCTGGACGGCGCCGAGCGCGCGCGACGCGACGAGCGTGCCGATCGCGGCCGCGGCGGCGAGCACGCCGAGGGCCGGGCCGTCGGCGGGCTCGTGCAGGCCGCGCGCGATCATCACGACGAGCGTCCCCGTCACCGCTCCCCCGGTGAGGCTGCTGCCGAGGCCGAGGAGCGTGAGGTCGCGGACGAGCGGGGTGCGGCGGATGTGGCCGAGACCCTCGAGGACCTCCGCGCCGAGGCTCCGGCGGGCCGGCGCCGCGGGCCGCGCGACGGGCGTCCACCGCACGCGCGCGAGCAGGAGCGCGGAGGCGGCGTAGCTGAGGGCGTCGAGCGCGAGGACCGCGGGCGCGCCGAGCCCCGAGACGGCGGCGGCGCCCGCCAGGGGCCCCGCGATGCCGATGACCGTGTAGACCGTCGTCATCCGGGTGGTCGCGGCGCCGACGCCGTCGCGGCCCGCCAGCGCGGGTACGGCGGCGAAGCTCGCGGCGTCGAAGAAGACGAACAGCGACGAGACGAGCGCCGCGACGCCGACGAGGAGCGCGGGGTGCGGCGTGCCGCCGAGGGCGGCGAGCGGGACCGTCGCGGTCGCCGCGGCGCTCAGCCAGGTGGTGGCGAGCATCGTCCGGCGTGCGTCCCAGCCGTCGACGAGCGCGCCGACGGGCAGCGCGAGCACCAGGTACGGGAGCGCCTCCATCATCGCGACGAGGCCGAGGAGCGCCGCGTCGCCCGTGGTCGTGTAGACGAGCACGGGCAGCGCCACGGCCGTGAGCGCGTTGCCCGCCCAGGACACGCCGCGGGAGAGGACGAAGGTGCGCATCCTGCCGGTGGCGCTGGGGGCGGCGCCCGGGGCGGGCGCGTCCGCCGGATCCGCCGTCGCGTCAGCCATGCAGCAGCGCGTCCAGGGCGACGACGCCGTCGACCGCGCGGGAGCCGATGAAGTCGGTGGAGGGCAGCGCCAGCATCCGGCCCTCGCGCACGGCCCGCACGCCCGGCAGCCGCGCCTCGAGGTCGGCGCGCACGCTGTCGCGCTCGGCGTCGGTCGAGTAGAGGTAGACGATGGTGCCCGGGTCCCGCCGGGCGACGTCCTCCACGCTCACCTCGGCGTAGTACTGGTCGGCCGGGAGCGCGTCCTCGTAGACGTCGCGGCCGCCGGCGCGGGCGACGACGTCGCTGTAGAGGCCGCGGGCGTCGGCGTAGACGGCGCCGTCGAAGACCTGCAGGACCGCGAGGTCGACCGGATCCGCGCCCCGCACGCGGTCGTCCACCGCGGCGAGCCGGGAGCGCTGGTCGGCGACGGCGTCGGCGGCCGCGGGCTCGGCGCCGAGGAGCGTGCCGAGGGCCGTGAGGTCGGTCGCCGCGTCGTCGACGTGCCCGGTGGTGACCTGGCCGTGGCAGAACGAGCTGATGACGTAGACGCGGATGCCGAGCGCCGCCAGGTCGTCGATGGTCGGCAGCTCGGTGCCGTCGAAGTGGTACTCGCCGTCCGCGACGATGAGGTCGGGGTGCGCGGCGAGCAGCGTCTCGCGGTCGACGGCGCCCGTGGCGAGGACGGGCACCCGGTCGTAGGCGTCGCGGTACTCGTCGAGCGGCGGCGACTGGTCCGTGAACGCCTGCCCGACGAGCCGGTCGGCCGCGCCCAGCTGCAGCAGCATCTCGGTGACGGCCGGCCAGAGCGAGACGATGCGCTGGGGCCCGGTGGGGAAGGACAGCGTGCGGTCGCAGCTGTCCACGGAGACGGGCCCGGAGGTCGCGGCCGCGTCGGACGCGCCCGCGCCCGCGGTGTCGGCGGCGCAGCCCGCGAGGAGCAGGGCGGCCGCGGCGGCGCCGGCGGCGAGGGCGGCGAGCCGGCGCGGGGCCGGGCGGCGGCGGCGCGCGGATCCGGGCGCGGCGGGCCGATGCGCGTGCGGCCGATGCGCGGGGGTCGGGGATGAGGCAGGGGCGAGGGGGGTCATGGGCGTCCGTCCGGGATCGTGGTGGGCTGGGGCGAGCTGAAGAACAGGTGGCGGCGACCGGAGACGGGGTGCTCCCCCAGGTGCGCGTCGACGCCGAAGACGTCGCGGATGAGGCGCGGCTGCAGCACCTCGTCGGGCGTGCCGCCGGCGACGATGCGGCCGGCCTGCACCACGTGGATCCGGTCGCAGTACGCCGCCGCGAGGTTGAGGTCGTGCAGGGCCACCACCACCGTGACGCCGAGGCCCCGGACGAGGTCCAGGAGCTCGAGCTGCGTCGCCACGTCGAGGTGGTTGGTGGGCTCGTCGAGCACCAGGATGCGCGGGCGCTGCGCGAGCGCCGCCGCGAGCATCACCCGCTGGCGCTCGCCGCCGGACAGCGACCGGACGGAGCGGTCGGCGAGGGCCGTCGCGCCCGTGCGCGCGAGGCAGGCGTCCACGAGCTCCCGGTCCTCGGCCGTGTCGCGGTCGAGCGCGCCCTTGTGCGGGGTGAGACCGGTGGCGACGACCTCGCGGACGTCGAGCGCGCCGTCGTCGCCCGGGTCCTGCGTGAGGGCGGCGACGACGCGCGCGGAGTCGCGGGGCCGCATGCCGCGGAGGTCGCGGTCGCCGACGAGCACGCGGCCGTGCGCGACGGGCAGCGCGCGGTACAGCGCCTTGAGCAGCGTCGACTTGCCGCTGCCGTTCGGGCCGACCAGCCCGACGAGCTCGCCGTCGCGTGCCTCGAGCGTGGCGTGCGCGACGGGCGTGGCGCGGCCGATGCGGACGGACACGTCCTCGATCGCGAGCCTCATCGCGCGCGTCCCGCGTCGGACCGCAGCAGCACCGCGAGGAAGACGGGCACCCCGACGAGCGCGGTGACGATGGACAGCGGCAGCTCGCGCGGCGCCGTGAGCGTGCGTCCCGCGAGGTCGGCGAGCACGAGGAACAGGCCGCCCACGAGCGCGGCGAGCGGGAGGAGCCGCCGGTGCGCGGGGCCGACGACGAGCCGCACGAGGTGCGGCGCGATCAGCCCGACGAAGCCGACCCCGCCCGCGACGGACACCGCGGCGGCGGTGAGGAGCGCCGACACGACGAAGAGGAGCGTCCGGGCCCGGGAGAGGTCGACGCCCAGGGACGCGGCGCGGTCGTCGCCGAGGAGCAGCGCGTCGAGGGTGCGCCCCGCCGCGAGGAGGCCCCCGAGCCCCGCGGCCAGCGCGATCGCGGGCAGCGCGAGGGATGACCAGGCGGCGCCCGAGACGCTGCCGAGCAGCCAGAACAGCACGCCCGCGATCTGGTCGGGCGAGGCCTGCAGCTGCAGCCAGCTCGTGAGCGCCTGGAGGAGCGAGGAGATCGAGACGCCGACGAGCACGAGGCGCGCGGGATCCACGCGGCCGCCGCGCCGCCCGAGGGCCAGCACGAGCGCGAGGGTGCCGATCGCGCCGGCGAAGGCCGCGCCGGTCACGCCGAGGGTCGCGAGGAGGCCCGCGGCGGACGCGCCCACGACGAGCGCCGCGACGGCCCCGAGCGAGGCGCCCGAGGCGATCCCGAGCACGAAGGGGTCGGCGAGCGGGTTCCGGATGAGCGTCTGCAGCACCGTGCCGGCGAGCGCGAGCGACGCGCCCGTGACCAGCGCGAGCAGCACGCGCGGCGCCCGGTACTCCCAGACGATCTGGTCGTCGATCGGGTCGAGGCCCGACCCCTCGAGCGGGGTGCCGAGCAGGTGGTGCAGGACGACCTGCAGCACGTGCGGCGGCGAGACGGCGACGGCCCCGACGCCCATCGCGACGGCGAGCACGAGCGGCGCGGAGAGGACGAGCGCGGGGACGAGGATCCGACGCACGAGCCGCGCGCGTCGCGCCGGGGCGCCGAGGCGCGGGGCGGGTGCGGCGGCGGCGGCGGTCGCCGTCGCGGTAGCGGGAGACCCGGCGGCCCCCGTCGTGGTCGCGGTCGGGGGCGGGGCGGAGGTCGGGGGCATGGCGGCTCTCGGTCGGGTGCGGGCGGTGGTCGGGCGAGGATCGGGCGGGCGCGGCGGCGGACGCGGCGGCCGGTGCCGGGCGCGCGCGGTCAGTGCGGCAGCGGCACGGGGCGCGGCGTGCGGGGCGGCGCGGGATCCGGCCCGCCGAGGAACGGCAGCGCGTGCGGCGCGTTCGAGCGGAGGCCCGGCACGACGACGCGCGTCACGTGCAGCCCCGCGCGCCGGATCTCCGGGAGGGTCACGTCGACCGCGATCGCCTCGCGGCCCGCGTCCCCCAGCGTGGTGACGAGCTCGGGCAGCCGCTCGGGCCCGTCCCAGCGGTCCAGGACGTCCGCGAGCGCCCGGCGCCCGGTGATCGACCGGTCGAGCTCGTCGAGGAACGCCAGCTGCAGCACCGGGTCGAGGTGCAGCTGCAGGTGGCAGCCGTAGTCGACGACGTCGGACAGGTCCGGCCGGTAGGAGAGCCGGTACGCGCGGTCGGCGCGCCACGGCTTCAGCGGGCTGCCCGGCAGCCGGGCCGCGGCCATGTACGGGCCATGCGGATCGTCGAGGTCGGCCTGGAACAGCTGGAGCTGCAGCGCCTCCCCCAGCGCCTTGCGCGCGGCGCGCATCGGCCGGCCGCCGCTCGCCATGCCGAGGGTGAGGTACCCGGTGCGCGCGTCGCGGAGGAGCGCGCCGATCACGGGCGGTCCGGCCTCGGACGGGAGCAGGAGCCACCGGCAGGAGAGCGCGTCGGCGGGTCCACGGGCGAGGTCGTGCAGCGCCCGCGGCACGTCGAGCTCCTCGAACCCCGCGCCGTCCGTCCACGCCCGGGTCATGGCCTCGCGCTCGAGCACCTCGCAGAGGGCGCCCCAGCGCGCCTCGGCGACCGAGCGGCCGGTCGCGAGGCCCGCCTGCATGATCGGGTGGACGGCGGGCGGCACCAGGAGCGCGTGCGACACCCAGACGAGTGAGGCCGGCACGAGCACGGCGTCGCCGGTGCCGAGCAGGTGCGGGGCGGCGCCGAGGCGCTCCCCCTCGGCCCAGTCGACGACGGTGCGCGCGTCGAGCGGCACGACCGGCAGCCGGCCGCTCGCGTGCTGGGCGGCGGAGTACAGGGCGAGCGCGGCGGGATCCAGCACGGGCCGGGCAGCGGCACGCAGGTCGTCCGCGGAGGCGCGGACGAGGCCCGCCGGCACGAGGTTGCCGCAGTACCGCTCCACCGCCTCGCCGACGGCCGCGCCGAGCACGGCGTCCGGGTCGGCGAACGCGTGCCCCGCGCCGGACGCGTCGGAGGCCCAGCCGCAGTGCGCCGCGGAGTCGGCGAGCACGGCGTGGGCGAGCGCGAAGGCGGGCGGGAAGTGCGCGGGCGTCGCGCGCGGCTCGACGCGGCGGACGATCCCGGTGCGGGCGTCGACGAGGTCGGCGGGGGCGGGGTCGGCGGTGGCGGGGTCAGCCGGCGCGAGGCCGGGTGCGGCGGCGGGTGCGGGTGCGGTCTCCATCGGGCCTCTCATGCCAGGGGGATCGGGTCGGCGACGAGGTCGTCGGCGGTGGCGGGGATCCGGTCGAACCCGAGCCGCCGCGGCACGTCGAGGTGGCGGGCGGATCCCCGCAGCGGGTACGCGGGCGGCCCGTTCCCCACGAGCCCCGGCACCACGACGCGCACGACCTCGAGCCCGGCGAGCCGGACGTCGGGCGTCGTGAGGTCGACGGAGACGGCGCGCATCCCGAGCCGGGCCAGCGCCTCGAGGTGGACGGGGGTCGGGTCGGCGGCGTCGATGCGCGGCAGGTCGCCGAGCGGGGCGGTCGCGGTCGGCCGCAGCCGGTCGAGGTGCGCGCCGTTCCTCCGCGGATCCAGGTGCAGCTGCGCCACGGGCGGCAGGTCGGTGAGCCGCGCGTATCCGAGGCCGACGTCGTCGAGGTACCTGCGGTCCTCCCGGTACGGCAGGAACACGTGCTCCTCGATGCCCCCCGCGCGGACCGCCCGCCACACCTCGCTCGCGGGGTCGACGAGCTGGCGGGTGAGCTGCAGGAGGCCGAGCGCCTCCACGAGCGCCTTGGTCGCCGCGTGCTCCGGCGTGCTGCGGCAGGCGCTGCCGAAGGCCACGAGCCGGGAGCCGTCGGCATGCTCCTCCTCGAGGAACGCGGCGACGACGGGCGCGGGCGACTCGGACGGCACCTCCAGGAGCCGTACGCGCACGGGCGGCGTCGTGGCGTCGTCGGCCCAGCCGAGCGCGCCCGTGATCCGGCCGCCGTCGTCGAGCGCGCGCGTGGAGGCGCCGCTCGCCCACCAGATCGCGCAGGCGTCGCGCTCCCACAGCTCCTCGAGCGCGTTCCGCTCGGCCATCCGACGGTCCGCGCCCGCGGCGATGCCCGAGTACGCGAGCGAGTGCCGCGGCACCTCGTCGGCGCGCGCGCCGTGCACGAAGTCGAGCCAGACGAGCGAGGCGGGCACGAGCACCGGACCGCCGTCGTGCAGGTCCGTGCCCTCGGCCCACAGCACCTCGTCGCGCCGCGTGAAGGGGCGGAACGGGAAGCCGGGGGCGGCGTGCTGGGCGGGCGAGTAGAGCGCGAGGTCGTCGGGATCCACCGCGCGGAGGCCGCGGGCGGTGAGCGCGGAGTGGGAGGCGCGCATCAGCCGCTCCGGCACGGCGTTGCCGCAGTACCGCTCGACGGCCTCCCCGCATGCCGCGAGCCGCGCCGGCACCGGATCCCCGGACGACGCGCCGAAGCCGAAGCCGTCGGCCCGCCACGGCGCGAACCGGTCGGCGCGGGAGACCGTGGCGCCGTGCCCGACCCACGCGAACGGGAGCCGCGGGTCGGCGGGCTGCCGCGCGAGGGACGTGAGGAGGCCCGTGCGGGCGTCGACGAGGTCGTGGACGCTCATGCGCGCACCCCGTCCGCCGCGTGCGCGTGGTGGTGCTCGGCCGTGGCGGGCGCGCCGCCCGCCGTCACGTCGTCCGCGACCGGGGCGGCCCCCGCCGCGACGGGCAGCACGAGCGCGAGCGGCGTCGCGGCGCCCGTGAGCACGGCCTGCCGCACCGGCTCCTGCCCGGAGGATCCGTACCGGTCCGCCGGGGGCCCGCCGAGGTTGCGCGCGAGCCGCGGCGCGTCGGCTCCCGCCAGCTCGAGCACGAGCCGGGTGCCGGGCGGGAGGACCGCCGCGACGGGACCCAGCGGGATCGCGAGGCGGCGGTCGGCGTACGGGCCGTCAACGGTCGTCTCCCCCGCCGCGAGCTCCTGCTCGGCCCCGTCGGGCTCCTGCGCGAGCAGCCGGGCGATCCAGTCGACGCCGGGCGAGTCGGAGGCGAAGGTCAGCTCGACGGAGACGTCGCCGGTCAGCCGCAGCGGCTCGACCAGCGGGAGCGTGCGGGCCCGCACGGCGTCGGGCCGAGACGCGAGCGCGCGGCGGTCGACGCCCGCGTGGCGGGAGGGGCGCGGATCCCGCGGGTCGTGCATGAACCCGTGCGCGCCGTCCGCGGTCCACGCCACGCGCGTCGCCGCGTGCGCAGGCGGCCAGTCGTCGTGCCGCTCCCAGCCGGCGTGGCGCACGTGCACCTCGGCGCGTCGGGGCGGGAGGGAGCCGTCGAGGGCGTCGCGGATCCAGTCGACGAGCATCCGGCCCCACGGGACGACGGCGTCGTCGCCGTGGTCGAGGTCGCCGACGCGGCCGGACGCGCTGGCGACGAGGTCGTGCTCCCAGGGGCCGACGAGGAGGTGGGACGGCGTGCCGGGTACGGCGGATCCGGCGACGCGGTGGTGCTCGAGGGTCTCCGGCAGCAGCAGATCGTGCCAGCCGCCCACGTGCAGCGTGGCGGCGGAGAGGCCGGCCAGCTCGGCGGGGGTGATCTCCTCCCCCGTGCGCGCATCCGCGCCGTCCTCCACGATCCCGGCCCACGACGGCAGGTGCGCGCCCATCGCGCGCGGGAGGTCGAGGACGGGGAGGTGCCGCAGGATCCCGGGCCGCTCGCGGAAGACGCGCGCCGCGAGGCCGTCGCGGCTCGTGCGGGCGTCGCCGCGCTCCAGCCACCAGGACGCGTGCTCGGCGAGGCGCAGGATCCCGCCGCCGCCGAACTTCGTGCGCGCGAGCGACATCGACGGGCCGAGCGACACGACCGCGCGCACGGCGTCGGGGCGCTCGACCGCCATCGCCCAGGCGGTGTACCCGGAGTAGGAGCCGCCGTACGCGACGACCCGGCCGTCGCTCCAGGGCTGGGCGGTGATCCAGTCGACGAGCGCGGCGCCGTCCTCGCGCTCCCCGCGGTACGGGGCCCAGGCGCCGTCGGAGTCGTGGCGGCCGCGGACGTCCTGCACCACGTACGCCAGGCCGCGCTCGCGCCAGCCGCGGCCCTCGGCGAGGTGCGCCGACCGCCCGTACGGCGTGCGCGTGACCACGCACGGCACGCGCCCGATGCCGTCGGCGCGGCCCGCGCCCTCCGGCACGTGCGCGTCGAGGACGAGGGCGCAGCCGTCGGATGCGGGCAGCGGCAGCCCGGCGATCGTGCCGCCCGTCACCGGGCGCCCTCGGCGGGCGCGGCGAGGGCGGCGGCCGCGGCGCCGGTCGCGGAGGCGGAGGCGGCAGCGGGCGGCGCGGCCAGGTCCACGGGGAGCGGCAGGACGGGATGGCGCTCGACGCGCCCCGACGCCAGGTCGATCGTGTGCTCGTGGCGGATGCCCGGATCCACGCCCCGCAGGTGCGCGGCGAGCTCGTCGAGGGCGATGCCCGCGGCGATGGCGGCCGCGCCCGTCCCGACGCCGTGCCAGGCGTGCGCCGGCGCGACGCCCGCGGCGACGCGCGCGTCGGCCTCGGCCCAGAGCCGGTCGAGCTCCTCGACCACCCGGTGGGCCGCGCGGCGGCGTCCGCGGTAGTCGGCGTAGGTCACGGATCCCGGACCCGACGCCGCCTGGAGCGGGCCGACGACGAGGAGCTCGCCCTCCTGGTGGACGCGGTGCCACGGGAGGCCGGTGGGGGCGAGCTCCCGGCCGAGGCGGCTCCACGCGGCATCCGGCTGCTCGGGGGCGACGGAGACGAGGGCGCACGCGTCGGCGAGGGCGCAGGACTCCGCGAGGGCGGACGCGTCGGCGCCGCTGCCGGCGCCGGCGTCGTCCCCGCCGACCGCGATGGCGCGCCCGCCGAGGAGCGCGCCCAGGGCGTCGGCCACCGGACCGTCGCCGTGGACCGCCACGGGAGCCGTGCCGGGCAGGGGCCCTGCCGCGTCGGGGATCCCGGGCACGAGGGCGCCGCGCTCCTCGAGCAGCCGCACGAGCGGGGCGGCGGGGTCGTCGGCGGATCGCGCATCGTCCGACGCGGGGACGCCCTCCCCCGCGAGTCGCGCGACGACCTCGGCGATGAGGGCGTCGGGCCCGCTCACGCGGTGGAACTCGCGGGCGGGGGTGACGTGCCGCCACTCGTCGGCGGCGACGCGGTAGAGGAGGTGGTGCGGGGCGAGGCGGAGCATCGGGTCTCACGTTCGGGTGGGGGCCGGCGGGCCGGGCGGCGGATGCGGGAGGTCGTCCCGGCCGGCGCGCGGTGCGCGCCGGCCGGCTTCCCTCTCCTAGTGCTGGAGAGCGAAGGGGTTGTGGACGAGGGCGTTCGTGCCCGGTCCCTGCGGCGCGCTGAGCACGTCGTCGCCGGCGATGGCCTCGACGGCGAAGGGGTTGTGGACGAGGGCGTTCGTGCCCGGTCCCTGCGGCGCGCTGAGCACGTCGTCGCCGGCGATGGCCTCGACGGCGAACGGGTTGTGCACGAGGGCGTTCGTGCCCGGTCCCTGCGGCGCGCTGAGCACGTCGTCGCCGGCGATCCTGGTGATGGAGACGTCGATCATGTCGGCATCCTTCCTCTCTCTTATTGAGAACGGTTCTCAATGGAGTCACGCTAGGCCGGATGGGCACGCGGACGGATCGCCTGTCCACAGGTAGCGTCGGCGCATGGGGATGTTCCAGGTCGTGCAGGCGCGGCCGAACGACGTGGACCGGCTGTGGTCGCTGCTCGACGAGGACCACCGGGAGCGCGCGACGGCGGCCACCGCGCCGGACGGCGACGCGGCGGGCACGGCGGACCCGGACCCGGACCCCGACCCCGTGGACGCCGTCGTCGCCGAGCCGCCCTCCGCCGACCGATCGCCCGCGGACGCCCTGCCCCTGCTCGAGGCTCGACGGGACCGCGTCGTCGCGCTGGTCTCGGATCCCGGGCGGCCCGTGCTCCTCGCCTACTCCGGGATCCGCGCGGTCGGCTTCGCGCTCGTGGACCGCAACGGCGTCGGCGGACGGGTGTTCACCTCGGCGGGCTGGCGCGGGCTGGGCGTCGAGGAGGAGATCCGGGCGGCCGCGCCGATGCTGCTGCGCTGAGCCGCCGGGCGGGAGGCGACCCCGTGGGCCGCCGGGCGGGAGGCGACGTCATCCGCCGCGGGTCGTGCGTCGTGCATCGCGCGTCGCGCGTCGCGCCCTAGGCGACGGGCAGCAGGTACGTGGGGCTCGGCACCGCGAGGACCGCGGGGGCGGCCGTGGGCAGCCCCGTCGCCGGGTCGAGCCGGAAGGTGGTGACGGTGCCGGACGCCTGGTTGGCGACGTGCAGCCGGTCCCCCGCGAGCACGTGGTGCCGCGGCATCGCGCCCCCGCAGTCGAACGCGGCGACCGGCGCCAGCCCGCCGTCGGCGCCGATGCCGACCACGGCGATGCGGTCGGATCCACGGAGGCCGACGTACGCGAGCCGCTGGTCGGCGGACACGCGCACCTCGGCCGCGGAGTCGCGCGGGTCGGGCTTCGCCGCGCACGGCGTGGAGGCGGCGACCCGCCACGTCGTCCCGGTGCCCTCGAGCGCGCGCAGCGTGCCGTCGAGCTCGCCCACGAGCAGCACGCGGCCGGAGTCGAGGAGCGCGAGGTGGCGCGGACCGGTTCCGGCGGGCAGGTCGACGGCGGCGACGCGTGCGAGGCGTCCGCCGCGGAGGACGTGCACGTGCACGGTGTCGGTGCCGAGGTCGGCGGTGAGCACGACGCCGTCGCCCACGTGCAGGGCGCTGTGCGCGTGCGGGCCGTCCTGCTGCGGGCGCGGTCCGGATCCCTCCGCGCCGAGGAGCTGGACGGCCGCGCCGATGGTGCCGTCCTCCGCGAGCGGGTGGACGGCCACGGTGCCGTCGCCGTAGTGGGAGGTGAGGAGCAGGTCGTCGACGACGTGCAGGTGGCAGGGGCCGGATCCGCCGCTCGGCTGGCCGCCCGCCCAGCGGAGCGATCCCCCGGGGCCGCGGCGGAAGGCCTCGACGCGGTCGGCCGCCTCCCCCACCGCGTAGACGACGTCGCCGCGCGCGAGGAGGAACGACGGGGAGGGCGTCTCGACCGCGGTGCCGACGACGGCGAGCCCGCCCGTGACCGGGTCGACCGCGAGGCCCGTGATGCCGATGCCGGACCCGCCCGAATCGGACGTGTACCCGCCCGCCCACATCGAGACCTCGGGCACGGCGGCTTCCTCGGGCGTCATCACGCGGATCACCCTACGCGGCGCCCCCGACGCGCACGCCCGGCCGCTCGCCCGAGCACTCGCCCGGCCGCTCGCGCGGGCCCCGCCTCAGTACCCGGACGACGGCTCGACGATGCCCACGAACGCTCCCGTGCGGAGGAACGCCTCGGTGTTCAGCCGGATGCGCTCGGCGAGCAGCGGCCGCACCATGTCCGGGGTGTCGGCCGTGTGCGGCGTGATGACGCAGCGCTCCTCGGAGAACAGCGGGTGGCCGTCGGGCAGGGGCTCGGGCGAGGTGACGTCGAGGCCGGCGCCGTGGATGGATCCCGCCCGCAGCGCCTCGAGCAAGGCGTCGGAGTCCACGAGCGCGCCGCGGGCGATGTTGACGAGGACCGCGGTCCCCTTCATGCGCGCGAGCTGCGGGGCGCCGATGAGGCGGGCCGTGTCGTCCGTGCTGGCGGCCGCGAGCATCACGACGTCGGCGTCGGCGATGACCTCGTCGAGGCGGTCGGCCGTGACGGTGCGGTCGGCGCCCTCGACGGGGTCGCCGCTGCGCCGGACCACCGTGACCGTGACGTCGAACGGGCGCAGCAGCCGGATGTACTCGAGCGCGATGCCGCCCGCGCCCACCACGACGACCTCCGCGCCGTACAGGGAGAGGCCGCTGGACGTCGCCCAGGACGTGGCCCGCGCGCGCTTCGGGAGCTCGCGCAGGGCGGCGAGGGTGAGGGCGAGGGCGTGCTCGGCGACGGGCTGCGAGTACGCGCCCTTCGCGCTCGTCCAGACGAGGCCCGGGCGGTCGCACGCGCGCAGCGTGTCGGCGAAGGCGTCGACGCCCGCGAACGGGAGCTGCACCCACTGCACCTGCGGGTTCGCGGACAGGGTGTCCGTGAGCTCGGCGGCCCGCGTGATCGAGAGCCAGACGATGCCGCGCGTCTCGGGCGAGAGCTCGGCGACCTCGCCGCCGCCCGCGCGGACGGCCTCGAGGTAGGCGTCCTCGGTGCGGGGCAGCATCGCGATGGGGCCGGGCTCGGGGCGCGCGTCGCCCTCGAGGCGGTGGGGCGTGGCGCCGTCGACCGCGCGGTGGACGCGGCGGGGGGCGGGGGCGGATGCGGCGGTGTCGGTCATGCGAGGGGCCTCCGGGGGTGCGGGACGCGGGCGGGGGGTGCGGGCTGGTCGATCACGACGGGCGGTGCGGTGGGGTCCGGATCCGACGCCTGGGCGGCGGTCGGGCGGCCGTCGGCCGCGGCGCGCGACTCGGCGAGCCCCTGCACGTAGGGGTGCGTGGGATCCGCGAGCACGTCGTCGATGTCGCCGTAGCCGACCAGCGTGCCGCGGTGCATCACGGCCAGCCGGTCGGTGAGGCGCTCGACGACGGCGAGGTCGTGGCTGACGATGAGGGCCGAGAACCCGCCGCGGGCCTGGAGGTCGCGCAGCAGGTCGAGGACCGCGACGCGGCTCATCACGTCGACGCCCGAGGTCGGCTCGTCGGCGATGAGGAGGCGGGGCCCGAGCACGAGCGCGCGGGCGAGGGCCACGCGCTGCCGCTGGCCGCTGGAGAGCTCGTGCGGGTAGCGGTCCTGCGTGCCGGGCGGGAGGTCGAGGGCGGTGAGGAGCGTGACCACGCGGCGGGCGGCGACCTGGCTGTCGAAGCGGCGGTCGCGGGAGAAGATCGGCTCGGCGATGGCCTCGCTCGCCGTGAGCTGCGGGTGGAGCGTCGTGCCGGCGTCCTGGGGCACGTAGCCGATGGCGTAGGTGGTGCGCGTGCTGGCGCGGCGGCCCATGCGGCGGAGGCCCTGGCCGAGCACCGAGGCGTCGCCGCCCGTGATGCGCGGGACGGCGGCGCCCTCCTCGCCGGGCGGCACGAGGCCGGCGAGCACGCGCGCGAGCGACGACTTGCCGGAGCCGCTCGCGCCGACGAGGCCGAGCACCTCGCCCGGTCGGATGCGGAGCGTGACGCCGTCCACCGCGGGCGGGGTGTCGGCGCCGCGGCGCGGGGCGTACGCGAGGCGGAGGTCGCGCGCGTCGAGCACGGGCTCGGCGGACGCGGATCCGGCGGCGTCGGGTGCGCCCGTCTCGGCGTCTCGGGGGGTGTGCGTCATGCGGCTGCTCCGTCCTCGGCGAGGCCGTCCGGCCGGGCGTCGTGCCCGGCCGGACGCCTGCGCGGGTCGCGTCCCATCATGCCCGGCATCGGCCGGGCCCCGCTCGGAGGCCGCCTAGCCGTCCGCGCGCTCGGCGGCCCGGAGCGCGTGCAGCCGGCCGCGGCGCTCGGCCTGCTCCGCGGGATCCGGGACCGGCAGCGACGCCAGCAGGCGCTGCGTGTACGGGTGCTGCGGGTTCCCGAGCACCTCGGCGCCCGTGCCCTCCTCCACCAGCTCGCCGCGGTACAGCACGGCGATCCGGTCGGCGAGGAGGTCGACGACGGCGAGGTCGTGGCTGATGAACAGCGCCGCGAACCCGAGCTCGCGCTGCAGCTCCGCGAAGAGCTCCAGCACGCGCGCCTGCACCGACACGTCGAGGGCGCTCGTGGGCTCGTCGGCCACGAGCAGCGACGGCTCGAGCGCGAGGCCGCGGGCGAGGCTCGCGCGCTGGCGCTGGCCGCCCGAGAGCTCGTGCGGGTAGCGGTCGCCGAACGCCTTCGGCAGCTGCACGGCCTCGAGCAGCTCGTCGACCCGGGCGCGCGCGGCCTGGGGGCTCCTCGCCCGCCCGTGGACGATGAGCGGCTCGGCCACGCACTCGGCGATGGTGAGGCGCGGGTTGAAGCTCGTCGCCGGATCCTGGAACACGAACCCGATGTCGGCCCGCTTCCTCCGGAAGTCGCGCTCGCGCACGCCGAGCATCTCGGTGCCGAGCACCTGCAGGGATCCGCCGGACACGCTCGTGAGACCCGCGATGGCGCGGCCGATGGTGGTCTTGCCGGAGCCCGACTCCCCCACGAGCCCGAGGACCTCGCCCGCCTCGATGTGCAGGTCGACGCCCTTCACGGCGCGGAAGGCGGGCGAGCCGAGGCGGCCCGGGTACTCGATCTCGAGCCCCTTCGCCACGACGACCGGCGCGGCCTGCGTGGTCGACGCCGCGCGCGCCCGGGTGCGCACCGCGGCGCGCTCCTCGGTCGCCGCGACGCCCTCGCCGAGCTTCGGCACGGACGCCAGGAGGTTCCGCGTGTACTCCTCGCGCGGCGACGCGAAGAGCGTGGCCACGTCGGCCTGCTCCACGAGCCGCGAGCGGTACATGACCGCCACCCGGTCGGCGAGGTCGGCGACGACGCCCATGTTGTGGGTGATGAGGATCACGGCCGCGCCGAACTCGTCGCGGCAGCGGCGCAGCAGGTCGAGGATCTCGGCCTGCACGGTCACGTCGAGCGCCGTGGTCGGCTCGTCCGCGACGATGAGGCCGGGGTCGAGCACGAGCGCCATCGCGATGACGACGCGCTGCTTCTGCCCGCCGGAGAACTGGTGCGGGTAGTGGTCGACGCGCGTCTCGGGATCCGGGATGCCGACGCGGCGGAGGATGTCGATCGCCTTCGCCCGCGCCTCCTTCTTCGAGACGCGGCCGTGGGCCCGGAGGCCCTCGATGATCTGCCAGCCCACCGTGTGCACGGGGTTCAGCGCCGTGGACGGCTCCTGGAACACCATCGCGACGTCGCGGCCGCGCACCCGGCGCAGCTCGTCGGCGGAGAGCGAGAGCACGTCGACCGCGCCCTGGCCCGTGCGGTCGCTCAGGAGCACGGCGCCGTCGGTGACGGCCGTGTCGGGCAGGAGCCCGAGCACGGTGCGGGCGGTGACGGACTTCCCCGACCCCGACTCCCCCACGATGGCGAGGATCTCGCCGGGCGAGACGGTGAGGGACACGCCGTCGACCGCGCGGACGTCGCCGCCGTCGGTCGCGAAGGTCACCCCGAGGTCGCGGATGGAGACGACGTCGCTCATGCGGCCACCTTCTTCGTCGAGGCGCGCTTGCGGGCGCGCAGCTTGGGGTCGGAGATGTCGTTGACGCTCTCGCCGACGAGCGTGAGCCCGAGGACGAGCAGCACGATGGCGACGCCCGGGAAGACGCCCGTCCACCAGACGCCGCTCGCGGTGTCCGCGAGCGCGCGGTTGAGGTCGTAGCCCCACTCGGCCGCCGACGTCGGCGCGATGCCGAAGCCGAGGAAGCCGAGGCCCGCGAGCGTGAGGATGGCCTCCGACGCGTTGAGGGTGAGGATCAGCGGCAGCGTGCGGGTGGAGTTCCGCAGCACGTGCACGAACATGATGCGCGGCGTCGACGTGCCGATGACCTTGGCGCTCTCGACGAACGCCTCCGCCTTCAGCCGCACGACCTCCGCGCGGATCACCCGGAAGTACTGCGGGATGTAGACGACCGTGATGCTGACGGCCGCCGACAGGATGCCGCCCCAGAGGCTCGACTGCCCGCCGTTCAGCACGATGCTCACCACGATGGCGAGCAGCAGCGTCGGGAACGGGTAGATGGCGTCGGCGATGACCACGAGGATCCGGTCGAGCCAGCCGCCGAGGTAGCCGGAGACGACGCCGAGCAGCACGCCGGCGAACAGCGAGAGCACGACGGCGATCACGACGACGGAGAGGGCGGTCTGCGTGCCCCAGACGACGCGCGAGAACACGTCGTACCCGCCGACCGTGGTGCCCCAGATGTGCGTGCCGTCGGGGGCGGACTGGCGCGGGAACGACCCGGAGTCGTCGCGGCCCTGCGCGAAGCCGAACGGCGCGATGACGGGCGCGAGGGCGGCGAGCACGATGAAGATGCCGGTGATGACCATGCCGGCGACGAGCATGCCGCGCTGGAGGCCCACGCTCTGCCGCACGTGCGAGAGGAGCGGCAGGCGCGACAGGAGCGAGCGGCGCGCCGGGGCGGCCGCGGGGACGGTGGTGGTGTCGGTCATGTCAGTACCTCACTCGCGGGTCGATGAGCGCCGCGACGACGTCGACGATGAAGTTGGTCACGGCCACGATCACGGCCAGCAGCGCCACGATGCCCTGCACGGCGACGAAGTCGCGCGCCGCGAGGTACTGCGCCAGCTGGAAGCCGAGGCCGCGCCACTCGAACGTGGTCTCGGTGAGCACCGCGCCGCCGAGCATGACGGCGATCTGCAGGCCCACGACCGTGATGATCGGGATGAGCGCGGGCTTGAGCGCGTGCCGCGTCGTGAGGCGGAACTCGCCCACGCCGCGCGAGCGCGCCGCGTCCACGTACTCGGTGCCGAGCGTGGAGATGACGTTGGTGCGCACGAGCCGCAGGAAGATGCCCGCGGTGAGGAGGCCGAGGGCGAGCGCCGGCAGCACCGCGTGCTCGAGCACGTCGCTCACGGCGGTGGGGCTGCCGAGGCGGAGCGCGTCGATGAGGTAGATGCCGGTCGGGTTCTCCAGCCGCCCGAGGGCGACCTCGACGCGCGTGTCCGCGCGGCCCGACAGCGGGAGGATCCCGAGCCAGACGGAGAAGACGAGCTTGAGGAGCAGGCCCGCGAAGAACACCGGGGTGGCGTAGGCGAGGATCGCGAGGATCCGCAGCACGGCGTCGGGCGTGCGGTCCTTGAAGTACGCGGCGACGAGCCCGAGCGGGATGCCGATGAGGAACGCGACGATGAGCGAGTAGATGACGAGCTCGAGCGTGGCGGAGCCGTACTGGAGCAGCACCTCGCTGATGAGCCGGTTGTCGGTGAGCGAGCGGCCGAAGTCGCCCGTGGCGATCTGGCCGAGGTACTCGAGGTACTGCACGATGATCGGCCGGTCGAAGCCGGCGGTCGCCAGGCGCTCCTGGAGCTGCTCCGGCGTGAGGCGGTCGCCCACGGCGGCGGAGATCGGGTCGCCCACGATGCGCATGAGGAAGAACACGAGCGTCACGAGGATGAAGACGGTCGGGATGATGAGCACGGCGCGGATGAGGATGTACTGGCCGAGCCCGATCCCCTGCTTCCGGGCCTTGGGCGGCTTGGCGCCGGGGGGTGCGGACGCGGGGACGGCGTCCGGGATGACGGTCACGGCGGATGTGCCTTTCAGGTCGGCGGAGGAGCGGTGCGGGGCGGGCGGGCGGTGCCACCGCGGGTGACACAGGAGTGGGGCGTCCCGCCGCAGCGGGACGCCCCATCCGGGGAGGGCGTCAGCCTATCGACCGCCCTCCCGCCGGTCGGCTCAGCCCTTGGTGATCGGGGCGTAGCGGAACTTGAAGGACGCGTCCAGCGTCACGCCCTTCACGTCCTTGCCGGCCACCGCGACCTGCGAGCCCTGGAGCAGGGGCAGGGTCGGCAGGTCGGCGGCGACCTCGTCCTGGATCTGGCCGATGAGCGCGTCGCGCGTGGAGGCGTCCGCCTCCGACAGCTGCTTCGTGATGAGGTCCGTCACGACGGGGTTGTCGTAGTGGTTCTTCACGAAGGACTGCGGGGAGAAGAACGGCGTGAGGTAGTTGTCCGCGTCCGAGTAGTCGGGGAACCAGCCGAGCTGGTACGCCGGGTACTCGTCGTTGACGCGGGCCTTGCTGTACTGGTCCCAGATGGTGGACTGCAGGTTCACCTGGAAGAGGCCGGT
>Ga0308163_10000593_pt1 | contig 59027 bp, 57 predicted proteins | sample PhyTR1_FD_201037 | JGI IMG/M metagenome (GOLD analysis project Ga0308163, IMG submission 201037) | Phyllosphere microbial communities from UC Gill Tract Community Farm, Albany, California, United States - DLSLT.R1 | ecosystem: Host-associated > Plants > Phyllosphere > Unclassified | place: USA...
GAGGACGACGAGATGGCCTCGTATATCCAGCAGCTCGAGCAGGCGCGCGACACCGTCGACTCGCCGGAGGCGAGCGGTGAGGCGATCGCGCAGGAGTTCGAGAAGTACCTGCGCAAGCGCGGCGACGGACGACCGGACGAGCCCTGGCGCCCCGGAGCCTGAGGCTCGTTCTAGAGCTGCACTCCGAGCAGCGCATCCACCGTTCGCGCCACGAGGCCGCTCGTCGCGTGTGACCCTGCAACCCAGGCGTCGATCGCCGCGAGGGCGGCCGGGGTATCGAGGTCTGCCGACAACAGTGCGCGGAGTTCTGCGAGCAGTGCGACTTCGTCGTCGAAGGCCTCGGATGCCTGCGGCAGGCTGACCGCCTCACGCCAGCGGTCGAGCCGGCTGACGGCTTCCGCGAGGCCCGCGTCCGTCCACTCCCAGTCGGAGCGGTAGTGATGGGCGAGGACGGCGAGCCGCACGGCCGAGGGGTCGATGCCGGATGCGCGAAGCCCCGAGACCAGTACGAGGTTTCCGAGCGACTTGCTCATCTTCTCGCCCTGGTAGGCGACCATGCCCGCGTGGGCCTGCACATCGGCGAAGCGCTCGCCGGTGAGGGCGGTGGCGTGCGCTGCAGAGAACTCGTGATGCGGGAAGACGAGGTCGCTTCCACCGCCCTGCATGCAGAAATGCGCTCCGAGCGCGTCGATCGCGATGACGGAGCACTCGATGTGCCATCCCGGGCGCCCCTCGCCGACGGGGCTGGGCCACGACGGCTCACCTTCGCGGGCGGCGCGCCAGAGCAGCGGATCGAGCCGATTGCGCTTGCCTTCGCGCTCGGGGTCTCCCCCGCGCTCGGCGAAGAAGGCGGCCATCGTGGCCGCGTCGAGACGGCTCTCGAGTCCGAGGTGCCAGTCGGTCCGCTCTGCGGCCGCGTCGATGTCGAAGTAGATGTCCTGGCCGTCGGCATCCCGCGCGTCTGGCGTGTCGACCGTGTAGCCGAAGCCGGCGTCGACGAGCCGGCGCACGGCATCCGCTATCGGGTCGACGACCTCGGTGACCGCAACGTAATCACGGGGAGGGAGGACGCGGAGCGCAGCCATGTCTGTTCGGAACAGCTCGACCTGGCTCGCCGCGAGGTCGCGCCAGTCGACGCCCGTCGCGTTCGCTCTCTCGAGCAGCGGGTCATCGACGTCGGTGATGTTCTGCACGTAGTCGACCTCGAGACCCGCGTCGAGCCACAGGCGCTGGATGCCGTCGAAGGCCAGGTAGGTCGACGCATGGCCGAGGTGGGTTGCGTCGTACGGGGTGATGCCGCACACATAGAGGCCGATCCGGCCGTCGACGCCCGCGGTCTCGATCAGAGCACCCGTCGAGTCGTCGAAGACCCGGGGAAGGGGACCTCGTCCGGGAAGTGAGGGGACGATGGGCCGGCTCCAGGAATGCACTGCAAAAGACTACCGTCGCCCGACGGGTCACGCCTGCATGGCACCTGTGCCGAGCAGAACGAGGAGGACGAGTCCCAGAGCGATCCGGTACACGACGAAGGGCAGGAAGCTCCGCTTCGAGATATAGCTCATGAAGAAGGCGATCACCACGAGACCCACGACGAAGGCGATGACCGTCGCGACGAGCGTCTCGAGAGGGCCGAAGGCCTCGGGAGTGCACGTGGCCGTCGCCACCGTGCAGGTCTCCTTGACCGACTTGAAGACCTGGTAGAGGCCGCTGCCGAAGACGGCCGGGATCGCGAGCAGGAACGAGTACCGGGCGGCGGCGGCGCGCTCGTACCCCATGAAGAGGCCGGCCGTGATGGTGCCGCCCGAGCGGGAGACGCCGGGGATGAGGGCGAGTGCCTGGGCGAATCCGAACACGGTGGCGTGAGGAACCGTGAGCTCATCGAGGCGTCTCTTCTTCGCCCCGACATAGTCGGCGACGCCGAGCAGGATGCCGAAGACGATGAGCGTTCCCGCCACGATCCAGAGAGAGCGCAGCGTGCTCTCGATCGCGTCTTGGAAGATCAGGCCGAGCACCACGATCGGCACGCTCCCGAGAATGATGAACCAGCCGAGCTTCGCATCGGGGTCGGTTCGGGGAACGCGGCCCGTGAGCGAGAAGAACCATCGAGAGACGATGCGGGAGATGTCGCGCCAGAAGTAAATGACCACCGCGGTCTCGGTGCCGAGCTGAGTGATGGCGGTGAACGCTGCTCCCGGGTCGTCGCCGGTGCCCAGAAGGCGGCCGACGATCAGCAGATGGGCGCTCGACGAGATCGGCAGGAACTCAGTGAGTCCTTGCACGAGGCCGAGAATGACGGCGTTGAGAAAGTCCACGGACTCCCCTTCGGAATGTGGCGGCGGATTCGGTCGGGAGACCTGCGGAGCCTGGTCAGTATCGGAGCAGGAGGTCCGTCAGAACCTTCCTGCCAAACACTAATGCGTCGAGCGGAACCCTCTCGTCGACCCCGTGGAAGAGAGCAGGGAAGTCGAGCGCCGGCGGAAGCTGCAGCGGCGCGAATCCATAGCCCTTGATGCCGATGGTACTGAGGGCCTTGTTGTCGGTTCCTGCCGACAGCAGGTACGGAAGGACTTCGGCCTCCGGGTCGAATCGGTGGAGGCTCGAGATCATCTGATCGACGAGCGGCCCCGAGAAGTCCGTCTCGAGCCCGATGTCCTGATGCGAGATCTCGACGTCGACGCCCGGGCCAGCGAGCTCGCGAAGACGCGCGATCACCTCGTCCTCCTGGCCGGGCAGCACGCGGATGTCGAGAAGAGCCTCGGCTCGATCGGGGATCACATTGTGCTTGTATCCGGCCGTCAGCCCGGTCGGGTTGGCCGTGTTGCGCAGCGATGCCGAGATGAAACGGGATGCCGTTCCCGTCGCGATGGCGAGTTCGTCTGGCGTCGTCCTCTGCGGGTCTTTGCCCAGAATCGCTGCCACACGACCAAGAAGCTCCGAGGTCGTCTTGGTGAGGTGTACGGGCCACTCCTGGCTGCCGATCCTCGCGACGGCGCCCGCGAGCCTGGTGATCGCGTTGTCGGAGTTGATCTGGGATCCGTGTCCGGCCGTTCCCCGGGCCACGAGCTTCGCCCAGATGAGAGCCTTCTCGCCTGTTTGAACCAGATACGCTCTCGTGCCGTCGAGGTCGATCGAGTAGCCGCCGACCTCGCTGATCGCCTCGGTCGCGCCCTCGAACAGATCGGGGCGATTCTTCACGAGGTAATGAGAGCCGAGGACTCCCCCGGCCTCCTCGTCGGCGAAGAAGGCCACCACCAGGTCTCGTGCGGGCCTGCGGCCTGACGACAGGATGTCGTCGAGCGAGGTCAGGATCATCGCGTCCATGTTCTTCATGTCGACCGCTCCGCGACCCCACAGCATGCCGTCAGCGATGACGCCGCCGAATGGATCGACCGACCAGTCGTCGGCGATGGCCGGCACCACGTCGGTATGACCGTGCACGACGAGGGCCCCGCGGCTTCGGTCCTCCCCTTCGACGCGAGCGACGACGCTCGTGCGGCCGGGTTCTGAATCGATGAGTTCGGCCACCAGGCCGAGCCTCTCGAGATGAGCCGCGACGTATTCCGCCGCGTCTGTCTCGCCGTTCGACCGGCCCTCCCCGAAGTTCGATGTGTCGAAGCGGATGAGGTCGCGGGCGATCGCCGCCGTGGCGTCGAGACCGGCTTCGGGGACGGAGTTTTCGGACGTCGAAGTCATGGTTTCACGGTACCGCAGGGCATCGACGGGCTCGTGGCGTCGAGGGTGTTTCAAACCGTGCTATCGTCTTACCTTGGTTGCACCGGGAACGGAAAGCAGCTCATCCAGTCCGGATGGCGGAAATGGCAGACGCGCTAGCTTGAGGTGCTAGTGCCCGTATAGGGCGTGGGGGTTCAAGTCCCCCTTCGGACACCGAAACAAGATTCACCCCCGAGTTCTCGATTTGATCGAGATCTCGGGGGTTTTTCTGTTCTCTAAGGCGATTATTTCAGCAGCGTGACCAAGGCGTGATGATTTTGGTCGCACAGTGAGGGCGAGAGCATAGTAGGCTGTTCACAGAAGTTGATGTGCCTCGCACGTCCGGGGTGCCTCCGGTGCCCTGCCCGACACTGTTCGGGCCCAATCCTGGGAGACGACGAACACCCCGACGAGTGGCCCCGACAATCGGGACCGAATTATCACTCCAGGAGGAGTTTGCAATGGCTACAGGCACAGTGAAATGGTTCAACGCTGAAAAGGGATTCGGCTTCATCGCCCCCGAAGACGGCAGCCCCGATGTGTTCGCGCACTACTCGGCTATCGCCTCCAGCGGATACCGCTCGCTTGACGAGAACCAGAAGGTCGAATTCGACGTCGCGCAGGGCCCCAAGGGTCCCCAGGCTGAGAACATCCGCCCCCTCTAAGTCTTTCCTTGCCCGGTCGATGTCTCGCGAAAGCGATGACTGAAACCGAGTGACGCGAAGCTTGACAACGAAGGCCCTCCACCCATCCGGGTGGGGGGCCTTCGTCGCGTTAGGAGTACAAACTTCGACACGCCGGCGTGTATCCGAGTGATCTCTGCTGAATCGTGTATAGAGCCGCATCCAAATCGTTGCTAGTGTGAGCGATGTTGTTGTTGTGACGAATGTGACTCATGCGTCGTCGCGGCCATTCTGCGAATTCGGGGAAACCATGCTCGTCACCACTGCGCCATCCGGTCGGTCTTCTGCTCGTCGATCTCTCTGGCGCGGCGCTCTAGCTGCGACAGCCGTCATCGGAATGCTGGCAGCCGGCGCGATCTCGTCTTCGCCGGCATCAGCCGACAACTACCCTTCGTGGAACGATGTCGTTGCTGCTCGGTCGTCAGAGGCGGGTAAAGAGGCTGAGATCGCCCGTATCACCACACTCATCGATGGGCTGCAGACTCAGGTCGCCCAGGCGCAGGCCGCTGCCGATGCGCGTTGGCAAGAGAACCAGACGGCGCAGACCGCCTACAACACGGCCTCGTTCGAGGCCGATCAATTGGCTTCCAAGGCTGCCACGGCCAAGTCCAAAGCAGCCCAGTCGCGCACCCAGGCCGCCATCCTCGCTGCGCAGTTCGCTCGTTCGGGTGGAAACGACCTGTCGTCGCGTCTCTTCGTCGAGGGTGACAAGGCCAATGACCTCCTGTACCAGCTCGGCACGATGTCGAAGCTGAGCGAGTCGACCACGGGCATCTACCAGCAGGCGGAGATCGATCAGAATACGGCCGACTCGCTGAGCGGCCAGGCCGATGTAGCGCGCAACGCACTGGGTGCACTGGCGGCTACCGCGAAGAGTGCGCTCGACGACGCTGTCGCTGCGCAGCAGTCCGTGGGGGCCGCACTGATCGAGCAGCAGAACCACGAGGCCGAACTCTCGGTGCAACTTCAGGCTTTGACGACCAACCTCGAGTTGACCGAGGATCAATACAAGGCGGGCGTGCAAGCTGCCGCGCAGGCGAAGCAGGCGGCCGACGAGGCGGCGAGGGCTGCGGCAGATGCCGCAGCAGCGCAGAGTCCCGCACCTTCCGACGGCGGCGCCGGACCGTCTGGCGGCAACGGGCCGAGCGCGCCTGCTCCGTCGGCTCCTGCTCCGTCAGCGCCTGCTCCGTCGGCGCCCGTGGTGAACCCGCCTCAGAGCTACAACGGCGACGCCGTGGTCGCCTACGCCGAGCAATTCGTGGGGGTCGTTCCCTATGGCTGGGGTGCAGACCCGAGCGACAGCTTCGGATGCGACGGCTTGACCCAGTACGTCTACGGCAAGTTCGGCATCGACCTACCCCGATACGTCCCCACCCAGGCCGCCCAGGGCGTGCGCGTCTCGTCTTCCGATGCACGCGCCGGCGACGCTGTCGTGTGGAGCGGCCACATCGGGATCTACGACGGCCACGGTGGAGTCATTCACTCCCCCGATTGGGGCCGTTACGTCACCCACGCTCACTCGCTCTGGGGCAGCTACTACTTCGTGCGCTTCCTGTAGCCCCACGTGAGACCGTGACACGGTGGGCGTCGTCAGGAGTGGTGGGCGCCCATCCACTTGCGGACCGTGGCAATACGGGACTGCAACTGGGTCACGCTCGCCTGGGGAACGGCCGGACCGCCGCAGACTCGACGCAGCTCTGCGTGGACGAGCCCGTGCGGCTGGTCTGACGTCTTCGACCAGATGCCGACGAGGCTGTTCAGCAGCTTTCGCTGCTCGGCCAGTGTGCGGTAGAGGGGGGCCGCGGGCTCGTCTTCGGCTGGGCCGGGAGGAGAGTTCTTGCGGCGATCTGCGGCATGTCGCTGCTGCCTGGCCTGCCGGTGCTGCAGAAGCTCGCGCACCTGGTCTGGTTCGAGAAGCCCCGGGATCCCGATGAAATCGAGCTCTTCGTCGCTGTCGACCGGCGCTTCGGTGCCGAACTCACTGCCCTCGAACAGAACCCTGTCGAAGGTGGCGTGCGAGCCGAGAGCCTGGAAGGCGAAGTCGTTCTGCAGAGCATCAGACGCCTTGTCTTGAACGTTGGCCTCGGCGACCATGGCGTCCTCGGGATTCCACATGTCGCCCTCGGGGTCGCCGGAATCGCGTCGGTCGAGAGCGTGATCTCGTTCGAGTTCCATGGTTCCCGCGAGGGCCATCAGACCGGGGACGTTCGGAAGGAAGATGGATGCGGTCTCTCCCCGGCGTCTCGCGCGCACGAAGCGGCCGATGGCCTGTGCGAAGAAGAGCGGCGTCGACGCGCTGGTGGCATAGACACCCACCGCGAGGCGGGGAATGTCGACGCCCTCCGACACCATACGAACGGCGACCATCCACCGCCTCGACGACTTCGAGTACTCCTCGATGCGGCCGGAGGCCTCTTTCTCGTCGGAGAGGACCACGGTGACCGGCTCTCCGGAAATGTTCTCCAGGATCGCCGCGTAGGCGCGCGCCGTGAACTGATCTGTCGCGATCACCAGGCCGCCGGCATCCGGTATGCCCTGCCGAACCTCGGCGAGCCGCCGGTTCGCCGCGGCGAGAACCGAGGGGATCCAGTCGCCGGCCGGGTCGAGTGCTGTGCGCCAGGCCTGCGACGTGATGTCTTTGGTGTTGCCCTCGCCGAGACGCGCCTCCATCTCGTCGCCGACCTTGCTGCGCCACCGCATGTGACCGGCGTAGACCATGAAGAGAACGGGTCGAACGACGCCGTCTTGCAGGGCGCGCCCGTAACCGTAGTTGTAGTCGGTCTGCGAGAGCCGGATGCCGTGCTCGTCTTGGAGATAGCTGACGAACGGGATCGGCGACGTGTCGGATCGGAACGGCGTACCCGTGAGAGACAACCGCCTGGTTGCAGGTGCGAATGCCTCGCGGATGGCCTCGCCCCAGCTGAGGGCGTCACCGCCGTGATGCACCTCGTCGAGGATGATCAGACTGCGTGCGGACTCGGTGAGCTCGCGATGCAGCGCGGGACGGGCGGCGACCTGCGCGTAGGTGACGGCGACTCCGTGGAAATGACTGCCGTAGCGGCGGTCGCTGTTCTTGAAGCCCGGGGTCAGACGGATGTGCACGCGGTCTGCGGCGTCGGCCCACTGCTTCTTGAGGTGCTCGGTCGGCGCGACCACGGTGACCCGGTCGATGATGCCCCGGTGCAGGAGTTCGCTTGCGAGCCGAAGCGCGAAGGTGGTCTTGCCGGCGCCCGGGGTCGCGGCCGCGAGGAAGTCGCGAGGCTGATGGGTGAAATACGCCTCGAGCGCCTCGGACTGCCAGGCACGGAGTTTGGACGCGGTACCCCAGGCGGCCCGCTCGGGAAAGGACGGAGAGAGGTGCTCGGCTGCGCCGCCGCCGACCACGGGCGTGCTGTCGGTGCCCGAAGGATCGACCCGGAGCTCGGGCAGGGGAAGAGGTTCGGGCAGGCTGTTCACGTGCATCCACACTACCCGCAGCTGCCGACACCGCGAACGAAAGAGGATGCCTCGACGACCGCGTCGACAGGAGTACATTGACGAGTGGATTTCTTCGAAGGAGTGCATATGGCCGAGCGGCATCCATGGCGTCGATACGTGGCGATTGGCGACTCGTTCACCGAGGGCATCGGAGACCCGGAGCCCGCGAGCCCCGGTGGATACCGCGGATGGGCTGATCGCGTGGCCGAGGTCTTGAGTGCCGAGGCCGGCGATGATTTCGCGTACGCGAACCTCGCCATCCGGGGCCGACTGATGCAGGGCATCCTCGATGAACAGGTCGAGCCCGCGCTGGCACTGCAACCCGACCTCATCACGATCTCGGCGGGAGGGAATGACATCATTCGCCCCGGAACAGACCCCGACGACATCGCGCGCCGAATGGATGCCGGTATCGAGCGTCTGAGGCGCGACAACGCCACGGTGGTCATCTTCACCGGCACCGATGTGGCCTTCTCCCCCGTGTTCAGAGGCATTCGCGGCAAGGTCGCGATCTACAACGAGAACCTGCGCACGATCGCCGCACGTCACGACTGCATCGTCGCCGATCAATGGGGTCTGTCGAGCATCCAGGACTCGCGCATGTGGAGCCCCGACCGACTTCATCTGAACGCGCTCGGCCACCACGAGGTCGCTCGCCTGGTCCTGCAGGCGCTCAACGTCGAGAACGAGCTGCAGCCGGGCGCCCCAGAGCCGCTCCCCACAGCGACCTGGCGACGGGCGCGCACGGAAGATCTGGTGTGGGCGCGCACGCACTTCGTACCGTGGGTCATCAGGCGGGTGACCCATCGCTCGAGCGGTGACGGAATCTCGCCGAAGAGACCCGATGCGGTGCCGATGAACCTGCCGGCGCCGAGGACGGACGGGTCCGACGCCGCGGACTAGCCGAAGACGAGTTCGGGGTGGCCTACGCGCCACCAGAATCCCGGATCCTCGAGCGATCCGTCGACGGTGAGAGCGACCTGCTCCGTGGTGTCGTCGACCGTGTAGCGAATGGTGCCGACGTTGATACCCGCCTGTGTCGTGACGACGTCGGCCGCGCTGGCATCGACGTCGACGCCGTCGTCAGACCAGACGACGGCATCGCTGTCGGACGCCGCGACGATCGGGGCGGTCTCTCCCCATGCGGTCGTGTAGCTGCCGACCTCGGTATCCGCGCGGATCAGGGGAAGCGTGGTGAACGCCCCCTTCGTGCTCGCGAGGAGGGCCTGCACCGCGTCGCGCGCCGCCTGAGAGCTTTCCGCCCCCAGGATCACTCCGACGACGGACTTCGTCTGGTCGCCGACGGTGAATTCGGCGGAGAAGAGCAGGCACGATCCCGCTTCGTCCGTCGTTCCCGTCTTGATTCCGTCGATTCCGTCGATGCCGAGGAGCTTGTTGCTGTTGTCGATCTCGCCGATCACCGGCACCTGATCGACAGCGGTCGAGACGATCGTGGCCAGCACGGGGTCGGCGAGTGCCATCGACGCGATCCTCATCAGATCTTTCGTCGAGCTGCGGCTGCCCGGGTTGAGCCCCGACGCATCCACGATCGTCGTGTCTGTGAGGCCGTGCTCTGTCGTGAACGACCGGGCGGCGTCGAGGTAGGCGGCGAGCGATCCGAACGCCCAGTTGGTGACGGTCTCGGCGTAGTTGTTCGCCGACTTCAACAGCATGATCTCGAGCACCTCGCGCTCGCTGAGAACCTGGCCCTCGTTGACGAGTTCGTACGACCCGTCGACCGCGCGAGTCTGCTCGAGGATCTGCACGTCGGCGGCGGTCATCGTGATGCCCGGTCCGTCGTCGCCCTCGACGAGGGGGTGCGCCTCGAGAACCACGAGGGCTGTGATGACCTTGGTGACGCTGGCGATGGGCACCGGTCCCGTCTGCCCGCTCTCGCCGAGCAACTCCTCAGAGCCTTCCAGGGCGATGGCTCCCGTTCCCACACCCGGGAGTGCGAGCTTTGCGGGCTGAGCCGGCGTGGGCGTAGGAACAGCGAGCTGGAGTTGCGCGGTCGGCAGCGGGGCGGCCAAGGCTGCTGGCACGTACAGGCCGAGAGCGGCCGCCATCGCCACGAGGATGCCGCCGGCCGAGAATGCGACGATGCGACGTCGGCGGCGAACGGGAGCAGACGGGGGGCGCATCCGCTAATCCTAGGAGATGCGTGAGCCGGAGACCGTCTCCCCCGTCACCGAAGCGTGTAGAGAGCCACGGCGCTCGCTGAGGCAACGTTGAGCGAGTCCACTCCGTGGCTCATGGGAATCGTCACGACCGTATCGGCCGCCGTCAACGCCTGCCTCGAGAGTCCGTCGCCTTCTGATCCGAGCACGAGCGCCAGCTTCGCCGGAACAGTCGCAGCGAAGTCGTCGAGTGTGACCGCGTCGTCGGCCAGCGCAAGCGCCGCGATGTGGAAGTCGGCGTCGTGCAGCAGGGGCGCCGCCTCCGACCATTCCGGCAGCCGCGTCCACGGAACCTGCAGCACCGTTCCCATGCTGACCCTCACACTGCGGCGATAGAGCGGATCGGCGCAGCGGGGCGAGATCAAGACGGCGTCCGCACCGATGCCCGCGACAGCTCGAAAGATCGCGCCGACATTCGTGTGATCGGTGATGTCCTCGAGAACGACGACTCGACGCGCGCCCGCGATCACGTCGGCGACGGGCCTCAGCTCCGGCCTGTGCATCGCGGCCAGTGCGCCTCTGTGCAGGTTGTACCCGGTGAGCGACTCGAGAGTCGCGGCATCACCGACGAAGACCGGCACATCGTCCCACTCCGCGAGGAGCGGAGCGATGTCGTCTAGCCACTGCTCCTGCACGAGCACGGAGCGCGGTCGATGCCCCGCGGCGAGAGCGCGTGCGATGACCTTCGACGACTCGGCGATGTAGAGCCCGCCCGCCGGCTCGCTCAGACGTCTCAGAACCACGTCGGTCAGTCGCGCGTAGTCGTCGAGTCCTGGAAGATCGAGGCTGTCGATCCGCACTGTCTTCATCCTCGGGCACTCCTTGCTCTTCCGGGTGCCGGTCGTGACGTGATCGCGAGCGACCGGTCGGAAACAAAACCGCACCCGGGACTGTTTAGACTTCGAAGAGTAACGCGAAGCGCCGGAGTCCACAGACTCGGGCGACAGGAGGTGCAGATGGTTCCGCTCGTCGAATCGAGCCCGAGAGCAGCTTCACCCGTCGAGATCGATGAAGCAGTTGCTGCACTCGCCGGACGAAAGATCGTGGTCTTGACCGGCGCAGGCATGAGCACCGACTCGGGAATTCCCGACTACCGCGGCGAGGGTGCTCCGAAGCGCAACCCGATGACGTTCGATCAATTCCGCGACAGCCACGACTACCGCCGCAGGTACTGGGCCGGCAGCCACCTGGGCTGGAAGATGTTCCACGCGGCACGCCCCAACGCTGGCCATCGGGTCCTGGCCGAACTCGAAGACGCCGGCGTCGTATCCGGCGTCATCACTCAGAACGTCGACGGTCTGCACGCCCGAGCAGGAACCACCCACCTCGTCGACCTGCACGGGTCGATGGATCGGGTGCTGTGCCTCAACTGCGGCCAGGCATTCGCCCGGGCGAGCATCGCCGAGCGTATCTCGGCCGACAATCCCTGGGTCGACGAGCCCGACGCCATCACGCTGGCGCCCGATGGCGACGCCGACGTCACCGACTACTCCTCGTTCGTGGTGCCGGCGTGCTCCGTCTGCCAGGGCATGCTGAAACCCGACGTCGTGTTTTTCGGCGAGTTCATTCCGACCGAGAGATTCCAGGAGGCGTCCGCGCTCGTCGCCGGGGCCGAGGCCATGGTCATCGCGGGCTCATCGCTCGTGGTCAACTCGGGCATCAGGCTTCTCGAGCAGGCGCGCCGCAGACGCTTGCCGATCGTCATCATCAATCGGGGCGTCACCAAGGGCGACTCCCGAGCGACCGTCAAATTGGATGCCGGCGCCACCGAGACCCTGACGGAGCTCAGCCGGTATCTCCTGCCCGAGAGCAAGAACGCGTGACCGAACTCGTTCTCGTGCGCCACGGCGAGACGGACTGGAACCTCGCGCGGCGCATCCAGGGCAGAACCGACATCTCGATGAACGACACAGGTCGTGCTCAGGCGGCGGCGGCAGCCGAGAGGCTCTCAGCCGAAGAGTGGCACGCGATCGTGACGAGTCCGCTCGATCGGGCCCTCGAGACGGCGCGTATCATCGCCGAACGGCTGGGGCTCGGTGAGCCGCGCATCGACGATCGACTCGTCGAGCGGGCGTACGGCGAGGCCGAGGGCATGGATGCCGCGACGCTCGCGACACGGTTCCCCTCCATGGCCGGAGTTCAGGGCATCGAGCGGCGTAGCGACGTGACGCGCCGAGTACTGCCCGCGCTCGAGAGCATCGCCCTGGAGCATCCTGGGCAGCGGGTGCTCGTCGTGACCCACGGCGGTGTCATCGGTTCGCTCGTGCGCTACGTGACCGAGAAAGCCCTTCCTCCGGCGGAGGTACGCATTCCGAACGGCTCCGATCATCGCTTCCGCTACGCCGACGGAACGCTCGTTCTCGAGACGTTCAACGGCCTCGCGGTCGATCCGCCAGTGCGGAGAGAAGCTCCCATAGCGTCTTCGCTGACGACGTCCAGCTGAACTCGGCCGCCTGGATGACGCCGGCCTCGGACCGTCGCGTGAATTCTGCGGGATCTTCGAGCGAGCGCACCTGGGCCGCCAGAGCCTCGGGGTCGTGGGCGTCGAAGTAGAGGCCCGCGTCGCCGCCGATCTCTGAAAAGACGGGGATGTCGCTGACGACGATCGGTGTGCCCTGCGCCATCGACTCGACAAGAGGAATGCCGAATCCCTCTTCGAGCGAGGCGGTGACGAGTGCTGTGGCGTTTCTCAGAACCGCGGTGTACTCCTCGTCGCTCGCGCCGTTGTGGAACACCAGCCGCGCGTTCGGAGCGACGGCCTCGAGTCGTCGCGTGTCGGCATCCGACACCCGGCTCATGAGGTGCAGCTCGTAGTCGCCCAGCAGCGCGGCCGCCCTGACGAGCGTCTCGACGTTCTTGTAGGGCATGAACGATCCCATGTAGACCAGGTGCCGGTCACGGCTCTCGGCGGGCACGGGCGACGACGTGGCGCCATCCGCTGCGTTCCTGACCACGGTGACCGGCCTGCGGGTCAACCTGTTGCGCGCGATGAGGTCGCGCGTGGTCTCAGACACGGTGACCACGGCGTCGGCGTGTGACAGCAGGAACCGCTGGGGCCACCAGGACAGGTGATACGCGCGCCACAGCAGCCGGATAGGCCAGGCGAGATCGCGGGGCGGCGTGGGATTCGAGTAGTAGATCAGGTCGTGCACCGTGAGCGCGAGGGCGTAGCGGCGACCGAATGATCCCATCGTCTGCATCGGCGTGAACACGACATCGGGCTTCAGGGCGTTGACCTGCAATGCCACGAGAGGCTCTCGCACGCTGGTGGGCGAGCTGGCGAGGTGCCAGGGCAGATCGGGGAGCATCTCGAGCTGGCGGACATCGCTGATCAGCATCACGAGCTCGTGCTCGTCGGCCAGCGCGCTGACGAGTCCGGCCGTGTAGCGGCTGATCCCGTCGTGCCTGCCGATGCGCGTGTAGCGGCAGTCGACGACGACCCTCATCGGCCGACCGGTTCGTCGCGCAGAAACTCGTCGATCGCGTCGGCGGCCTGCTTGGGCATCTCGTAGTGCACCAGGTGGCCCACACCGGTCAGAACCACGAGTCGTGAGTCGGCGATCTTCTCGGTCAGTCGGTGCTGGGCCTCGACAGGGGTGATGTCGTCTCGGTCTGCCGCGATGAGCAGCGTGCGTGTCGTGTTCTGTGACGCATACTCGGAGACGTCGTGAGAGATGGACGCTCTGAAGGCGTCGAGGACGACCCGTCGGTTCGAGAAGGCGCCGAAGTAGAGGTCGTGCTGATTGTGGATCCATCGGCGAAGGGATCGCGACCTGGTCTTCGCCATCGTCACGCTCATGATGCGGGTGACGATCGGCGCCTTGAGCACCGCGAACCCGAGGCGCTCCGGCATCTTTGCCGGCGCCCAATAGTAGAAGACGGCGAGGCGGGTGAGGATGCCGCGGGGGCCGGACAGCGCCGGTGCGGCGATGGGATTGACAAGAACGATGTCATCGACGTCGAGACCTCGTGCCAAGGCCGCAGAGACGATGATCGAACCGAAGGAGTGACCCAGGACCACTGTTCGCCCCGGGCCGCGCACACGGTCGACGAGCTCGAGGAGCCATGCCGAATATCCATCGATGTCGTGGTCCGCGGCGAGCGGCGTCGACGCTCCGAAGCCCGGGAGATCGGCCACAATCGTGCGGTACCGGGGCAGGTGGGCGACGACCGGTTCGAGTCCGTGATGGTCGCCGCGGAAGCCGTGGACCAGCACGATCGTCGTGTCGGCGTCGTGGGGGCCGTAGACCCAGAGTTCCGTCGCGCTTCCGGCGAGTTCTTCGGTACGCCGCTCGAGTGGGATGGCGTCGAGTCGGGCTGCGTAGGGCGAGGGAAGAATCATCGTGATCCAGTGTAGGTGCCGCGCCTAGACTGGGCTGATGCAGCGCGGCGATACGCCCGATACGCGCCCTCGGAAGGACTAGTACGTGAACTTCACCGCCCCCATTCAGTTGCCGGGACTCACGCTCGACCCCCAGTGGTATCGCCGGAGCGTCTTCTATGAGGTGATGGTGAGGTCGTTCGTCGACAGCAACGGCGACGGAGCGGGCGATATCGCCGGCCTGGTGTCGAAACTCGACTACCTCCAGTGGCTCGGCATCGACGCCCTGTGGCTTCCGCCGTTCTACAACTCGCCGCTGCGCGACGGCGGCTACGACGTCTCCGACTTCACCTCGATCCTTCCCGAGTTCGGAACCCTCGACGAGTTCCGAGACCTGGTCACCAAGGCCCACGAGCGCAACATGCGCCTGGTCATGGACTTCCCGCTCAACCACACCTCCGACGCCCACGAGTGGTTCCAGCAGTCGCGTTCCGATCCCGAGGGGCCGTACGGCGACTTCTACGTCTGGAGCGACACCGATGAGAAGTACGAGAGCATCCGCATCATCTTCGTCGACACCGAGGAGTCGAACTGGACCTTCGACCCGGTACGACGCCAGTTCTTCTGGCACCGGTTCTTCTCGCACCAGCCCGACCTCAACTTCGAGAACCCCGCCGTGCACGAGGCGATCTTCGACATCGTGCGTTTCTGGCTCGAACTCGGGGTCGACGGACTGCGGCTCGACGCCATCCCCTATCTCTACGAGTCCGAAGAGGGCAATGGAGAGGGCGAACCGAAGACCCACGACTTCATCGTGAAGCTCCGAGCCATGGTCGACCAGGACTACCCCGGACGTGTGCTCATCGCCGAGGCGAACCAGTGGCCTCGCGAGGTCGCCGCGTTCTTCGGCACAGAGGAGGAGCCGGAGTGCCACATGGCCTTCGACTTCCCGGTGATGCCCCGCATCTTCTACTCGCTGCGCTCGCAGAACGCAGACGAGCTGGTGCGCATCCTGTCTGAGACGACGGATGTGCCCGACTCGGCCGCGTGGGGCGTCTTCCTGCGCAACCACGACGAGCTGACGCTCGAGATGGTCTCCGAGGAATACCGCCAGGCGATGTACGGCTGGTACGCCTACGACCCGCGCATGCGGTCGAATATCGGCATCAGGCGGCGCCTCGCTCCGCTGCTCGACAACTCCCGTGCTGAGCTCGAGCTCGCGCACGCGCTGCTCTTCGCCCTGAAGGGCAGCCCGTTCCTGTACTACGGCGACGAGATCGGCATGGGCGACAACATCTGGCTGAACGACCGGGATGCTTCGCGCACGCCGATGCAGTGGACGCCCGACCGTAACGCCGGCTTCTCCACGGCGGATCCGGGCAAGCTCTACCTGCCAGTCGTGCAGTCACTCGTCTACAACTACGCGCTCGTCAACGTCGAGTCGCAGCTCGCACAGTCCCGGTCTCTGCTGCACTGGGTGCGCAACGTCATCCACGTGCGCAAGGCGCATCCGGCCTTCGGACTCGGCAGCATGCAGGTTCTGCAGACCGACCACGAGTCGGTTCTCGCCTTCGTGCGCACCTACGAGGGCTCGGGCACACACCTCGGCGACGCTCCGGAGCAGGTGCTGTGCGTGTTCAGCTTCGCCCACAACCCCGTCGCCGTGCACATCCAGCTGCCCGACCAGGCGGGCGGTCGACTCGTCGATCTCTTCGGTGGCGGCGAATTCCCGACCATCGCAGACGACGGCAGTCTCACGCTGACCCTGGGCACGCAGAGCTTCTACTGGCTGCAGATCGGGCAGTCGGTCGACCAGCGCTTCTGATCCCCCGGTGTCGCCAGGGCAGCGTCCGAGGTGGCCGGTAGAGTTCGAGTTGTGACAGATTCAACACAGCCCGAGTTGTTCAGCCTCTCAGACGACGCGGTGCTCATCGCAGATCCGCCCGAGACCGAACAGCAGGCTCTGGCGCCGTGGTGGCACCGCCTCGCCGTCTTCGACCTCGAGACCACGGGCATAGACGTGCAGACGAGCCGTATCGTCACGGCGAACGTCAGCGTGATCGGAGTCGATGGACATCCGGTCTCACGTCTCGACTGGCTCGCCGACCCCGGCGTCGAGATTCCAGAGCAGGCCACAGCCGTGCACGGTGTCACCACCGAGAGGGCCGTCGCGGAGGGTCGTCCCGCCGCGCTCGTGGTGTACGAGATCGTCGAGGCGCTCCGGGCTCTCCTCGCCGATGGCGTTCCGCTGGTTATCTACAACGCACCCTACGACCTCACCTTGCTGCACCACGAGGCCCTGCGCTACGGCATCGACCCGCTCGACGTCCCCGGGCCCATCGTCGATCCCCTGGTCATCGACAAGGCGGTCGATCGCTATCGCAAGGGCAAGCGCACCCTCGAAGCTGCGGCGGTCGTCTATGGCGTCGAGCTACTCGACGCACACGACGCGGCAGCCGATGCCATCGCCGCAGGTCGGGTCGCGCAGGCCCTCGCGCAGAAACACGACGCGGTGTCGACACTCGCTGTGCACGAGCTGCACGACAAGCAGGTGGATTGGTTCCGAGAGCAGGCGGAGAGTTTCCAGGAGTACATGCGTCGCACGCACAATCCCGAGTTCACTGCCAGAACGGCTTGGCCGGTCGGCTGAATGTGAGTGCGTAGACAGAAGAAGGGCCGGAAGCGATTCGCTTCCGGCCCTTCGTCGATGCTGTGCGGCGAGTTACGCGCCGAAGCCCTTGTAGCGTGTGTTGAACTTCTCGACGCGTCCGGCCGAGTCCATGATGCGCTGCTTACCCGTGTAGAACGGGTGCGACTCGGACGAGATCTCGACGTCGATGACCGGGTAGGTGTTTCCGTCTTCCCACTCGATGGTCTTCGAGCTGCCGACCGTCGAACGGGTCAGGAAGGTCGCGCCGGAGGCGAGATCGCGGAAGACAACCGGAGCGTAGTTCGGGTGGATGTCTGTCTTCATGGGGTGTCCTTATGGGTACGAGTGATGCGAAAAAGTCTGTTTGACCTGGCACGCGCACGGCACAATGCAGCGGCGACCCGACCAGCGGTCAACTCTATCAGAAAAGCGCGAGGTCGGCAGGGAGGTCAGGCGGCCCGTGCCGAGTAGCGGCCGTCGGTCTCGGTGAGGGTGATCGGCAAACCGAAAGTGGTTTCCAGATTCTCCTCGGTGAGGACCTCTGCCAAGGGGCCAGCCGCAACGATGCGTCCACCGGAGACGAGCAAGGCGCTCGTGAAGCCGCGGGGAATCTCCTCGACGTGGTGCGTGACCATGACGATGGCGGGCGACTCCGACGAACTCGCGTATCCGCCGAGCAGTTGCAGCAGTTCTTCGCGCGCTCCCAGGTCGAGGCTCGCCGCCGGCTCATCGAGGAGGAGCAGCTCTGGGTCGGTCATGACGGAGCGCGCGATCTGCACCCGCTTCTGCTCACCATCGCTCAGCGAGCCGAAGAGGCGGTTCTCGAGGTGATCGAGCTTCCACTCCGCGAGAACTCGATGCGCACGTCGGAGATCGACGTCTTCGTATTCCTCGTTCCACCTGCCCGTCACCGAGTAGGCCGCGGTCAGGACGACGTTGAGCACGGTTTCGTCTGCGGGAAAGCGACGCGCCATGGCGCTCGAGGCGAACCCGACACGGGGGCGCAGCTCGAATAGATCGACCTGGCCCAGCTTTCCGTCGAGAACCGTGGCGACGCCGCTCGAGGGATGGCTCATCGCAGCGGCGATCTGAAGGAGCGTCGTCTTGCCCGCGCCGTTCGGTCCGAGGATGACCCAGCGTTCGTCGCCATCCACCGTCCAGTCCAGGTTCGAAAGAATGGGATTCGTGTCTCGCACGACGGACACATCGGACAGCTGGAGTACCACGGGCATGGACCTAGCTTAACCGGTCATCAGAGGAGCGAGCGGTAGATCCGCTCTGTCTCGACGGCGATTTGGGCCCAGCTGAACGTGCTCTCCGCGCGCAGCCTGCCAGCGCGGCCCATCGACCGTGCCCATTCCGGGTCGTCGAGCACTCGGGTGAGGGCCGCGGCGAGATCTGCCACGAATCGATCGGGGTCGATCGGAGTGCCGGTGCCGTCTTGCACCTGATCGATCGGCACGAGAACACCGGTGACTCCGTCGTCGACCACCTCGGGAATACCTCCGGTGGCTGTTCCCACGACCGGGAGTCCGCACGCCATGGCCTCGAGGTTCACGATGCCCAGCGGCTCGTACACGGAGGGGCAGACGAAGACCGTGGCGCTGGACAGCACCACCGAGAGCGTGCGCGTGTCGAGGAGCCTGTCGATCCAGACGATGCCCGAGCGTGTCTTCTGCAGTTCGCGCACCCCTCCGGCCACCTCTTCAAGGATGTCGGGAGTGTCTGGCGCGCCGGCGCACAGCACCACCTGAACCTCGGGAGACAGCTTCTCGATCGCGCGGAGGAGATAGGGCAGCCCCTTCTGGCGAGTGATCCGACCGACGAACACGACCGTGGGGCGGTCGCCATCGATGCCCAACTCGGCGAGCACGTCGTCGTCTTTCTCGGGGTGCCATTTGTCGAGGTCGATGCCGTTGTAGACGACGCTGACGCGCTCGGGATCGAGAGAGGGGTAGCTGCGCAGAATATCGCGTCGCATTCCGTGGCTGACGGCGATGACCGCGTCAGCGCTCTCGAACGACGTCTTCTCGATCCAGCTCGAGAGCCGGTATCCCCCGCCGAGCTGCTCCGCCTTCCACGGCCTCAGCGGCTCCAGGGAATGTGCCGTCACCACGTGCGGGATGCCGTGCAGCCGCGCCGCGATCTGGCCCGCGGCATTCGCATACCAGGTGTGCGAATGCACGACGTCGGCCCCGGCGACGTCATTGGCGATCTCGAGGTCGGTGCCGAGCGTCTTGAGCGCGGGATTCGCCTCGGCGAGCTCGACCGGAGTCGAATACGAAAAGACACCTGCCTCGTCACGCGGTTCTCCGAAAGCCCTCACGACCACGTCGATGCTGCCGCGCAGCGCCTTGACGAGTTCGGCGACATGCACCCCCGCTCCGCCATAGACCTCGGGTGGATACTCTCGGGATATTACGTCTACTCGCACAGCTATGAACGTAGTACAGTCCTCCGCCGAGGCTCTACTGTTAGTGCATGGCAGCATCGAAGAAGATTTTTGGCATCGTCCTCGCCGGCGGAGAGGGTAAGCGTCTTATGCCGCTCACCGCGGACCGGGCAAAGCCCGGCGTTCCGTTCGGCGGCAGCTATCGGCTCATCGACTTCGCACTGTCGAACCTGGTGAATTCTGGACTGCGGCAGATCGTGGTGCTCACGCAGTACAAGTCGCACAGCCTCGACAGGCACGTCTCGCAGACGTGGAGACTGCCCATGATGCTCGACTCCTACGTCGCATCCGTTCCAGCCCAGCAGCGACTGGGCAAGCGCTGGTTCGCAGGCTCGGCAGACGCGATCCTGCAGAGCCTCAACCTGATCGGCGACGAGCGACCCGACATCGTGGTAGTCGTCGGCGCCGATCACGTTTACCGCATGGACTTCGAGCAGATGGTCGCGGCTCACATCGAATCGGGCCTGGGTGCCACGGTGGCAGCGATCCGCCAGCCCATCGAGTTGTCAGACCAGTTCGGCGTCATCCAGACATCCGACGACGACCCGACCAAGATCTCGGAGTTCCTCGAGAAGCCGACCAACGCCAAGGGCCTCCTCGACTCCCCCGGCGAGGTCCTCGCGTCGATGGGCAACTACGTCTTCGACGCCGACATGCTCATCGAGGCCGTCATACGCGACGGTGAGAAGCCCGACTCCAGCCACGACATGGGTGGCGACATCATCCCCGACTTCGTCGAGCGCGGCCTGGCGGGCGTGTACGACCTCCAGCGCAACGAGGTTCCCGGAGCCACGGACCGTGACCGCTACTACTGGCGTGATGTGGGAACGATCGACTCGTTCTACGACGCTCACCAGGACTTGATCTCGGCGCTGCCGATCTTCAACCTCTACAACCGCGAGTGGCCGATCTTCACCCAGCAGCTCAATTCGCCGCCCGCCAAATTCGTTCGGGATGCGAAGGGCAACACCGGCACCACGCTCGGATCGCTCGTCTCGCTCGGCTGCCTCATCTCCGGTGCGCGGGTCGAGGGCAGCGTCGTCGGCCCATGGTCGACGATCGAATCCGAGGCTCTGGTGCAGGATTCGGTGCTCTTCGATCGCGTGCACATCGAGCCGGGCGCCATCGTCAAGCGGGCTATTCTGGACAAGAACGTGGTCGTTGCAGCCGGTGCCCAGGTGGGCACCGATGCGGCGCGAGATCGAGAGCGCGGATTCACCGTGACCGACTCGGGTATCACGGTCGTCGGAAAGGGAATCCGCGTAGAACCATGAGTCTGACTTCGGAGGCAGTTCAGTACAGCCCGGGCCGCCAGCCGATAGATTCACGGATCGCGTCTCACGCTGCTGCTCGCTTTCTCGTTGTGCTCGATGTCGACTCGACGCTCATCGAGAACGAGGTCATCGAGATGCTCGCGCAGGCCGCAGGGAGTTTCGCCGAGGTCGCGGAGATCACCGAGCGCGCGATGAGCGGAGAGCTCGATTTCGAGCAGAGTCTGCGTTCGCGCGTGGCCACCCTCGAGGGTCTCGAGGTCGAGCAACTGCCTGACATCGCCCAGCAGATCAGGCTCACCCCGGGAGCCCAGCAGATGATCGACACCCTGCACGAGAACGACAGCGTGGTGGGAGTGGTCTCTGGCGGGTTCCACGAGTTGCTCGACGAGCTCGCGGGCGACGTGGGACTCGACTTCTGGAGGGCAAACAGACTCGACGTGCGCGACGGAAAACTCACCGGTGCTGTCCTCGGCCCGGTGATCGATGCCGAGGCGAAGGCCTCCGCCCTCACCGAATGGGCTTCCGCCTACGGTGTTCCTCGATCGCGCACGGTGGCCGTCGGCGACGGTGCCAACGACCTCCAGATGATGAAGACCGCGGGCCTGTCCGTCGCCTTCGATGCTCGACCCGTCGTGCGACGCTCGGCGAACGTCGCCATCAGCGATCGCGACCTGAGCCAGATTCTGCCCGCCCTGGGCCTGCGAGGCTGATTCCGCGTCGGTCGGTCAGTGGCCCATGCCGAGACCGCCGTCGACTGGGATGACCGCACCCGAGATGTAACCCGCGTCATCCGAAGCGAGCCAGGCCACCACCCGCGCGACCTCGGTCGGCGTCGCGAAGCGACCGGCCGGAATCGACTTGAGGTACTCCGCCTGCGTAGCCTCGGGAAGGGCCGCCGTCATATCGGTCTCGATGAAACCGGGAGCGACGACGTTGGCCGTGATGCCGCGTGATCCGAGTTCTCGGGTGATCGATCGGGCGATTCCGACGAGGCCGGCCTTGGAGGCGGCGTAGTTGACCTGGCCGGGCGAGCCATAGAGGCCGACGACGCTCGAGATCAGGATGATCCGACCGAATCGCGCCTTGAGCATGCCCTTCGACGCGCGCTTGATCACACGGAACGACCCCGACAAATTGGTGTCGATGACCGAAGTGAAGTCGTCTTCGGTCATGCGAAGCAGCAGGGTGTCCTTGGTGACGCCGGCGTTGGCGACGAGCACTTCGATCGGTCCGAGCGCGGCCTCGACCTCGCCGAAGGCGCGGTCGATCGAAGCGGTATCCGTCACGTCTGCGATGACCGTGAGACTTCCCGCGGGGCCCTCGCCCGAGCGAGCCGTGACAGCGACCCGGTGCCCCTGGGCGATGAATTCCTCAGCGAGTGAGTAGCCGATTCCTCGGTTTCCTCCGGTGATGAGTACGGTGCGAGCTGTCGTCATGAGCGAGTCCTTAAGTGCGGGGCGTGGATCACTGGCCCGTACCAGCATAGGAGGTGCATACGCGGCGTAGGCTTAGTGCAGCCTTCCGGCCATCGAACCCGAACAGACGAGCGCATGAAACAGCAGTCGATCACCGATCTCCCGCCTTCGCCGGGCGATGAGCGCCGCACGCGCATGATCAAGTACGGCATCGCCATGACCATCCGCATCATCTGCATCGTGCTCATGCTCTTCCTGCACGGCTGGTGGCTGATCCTTCCGGCGATCGGCGCCATCGTGCTTCCCTACTTCGCTGTCGTTCTCGCCAACGTCGGCTCCCCCACCAAGTCCGTCGTGAATCGTCCGGGCGGTGTCGTCGCCATTCCGGGAGTCCGGCCTCCCCGCGATTTCGGCGGTCGCCCGGAATGATCGGACTCGGACTCGAGCCGAGCGGCTCGGAGTGTTCCCGCGCGGGCTGCCGCGCGGCATCCGATTGGCGTATCGAGTGGCGCAACCCGAAGATCCACGACGAGACCAGGCGCAAGATCTGGCTCGCGTGCGACGAGCACGTCTCGTTCCTTCGCGAGTTCCTCGCCGCTCGTGACTTTCCCCTCGAGGTCATAGCCGAGGCGGATGCGCGGGGTACGGCGTGAACACCGGCTGGCGGTTCCTGCTGAGTTCGCGCTGGGGCGGGTACCTCGCGCTGACGGTGGTGTTCGCTCTCGTGTGCGTGCTGCTCGGCTGCTGGCAGCTGGCGAGGAGGGCGGATGCGCTCGCCGAGAACAATCGTGTCGCCGCCAACTACGATGCCGTCCCCCGGCCGGTGACCGACGTGCTCGACGGGCTGGAATCCTTCGACGAGTCGCAGAAGTGGATGACCGTCTCGCTCACGGGAAGCTACCTCGAGTCAGAGCAACTGCTGGTGCGTAACCGTCCCTCGGGCGGCCAACCCGGATTCGAGCTTCTCGTGCCGTTCCGGCTCGACGACGGCTCGGTCTTCGTCGTCGACAGAGGCTGGCTCCCCACCGGCCAGGAGCAGGACAAGCCGGATGACGTCCCTTCCTCGCCTCAGGGAGAGGTCACCGTCGTCGCGCGCCTGAAGGCGAGCGAACCGAAGCTCGAGGGGAGGTCCGCCGCGGCAGGTGAGATCCCGTCCGTCGATCTTCCGACGATCGCGGAGCAACTGGATCTGCCGACCTATACGGGAGCATACGGCGACCTGGCGAGCGAGACGCCCTCCGCAGACACGGGCCAACTCGAGACGCGACCTCCGGAGGATGAGGGCCCGCACCTGTCATACGCGTTCCAGTGGTTCGTCTTCGCTCTGCTCGGATTCCTCGGCCTGGGCTACGCGGCCCGCCAGGAGTACCGCTCCCTGAACGCCGACGACCCGGAGGAGAAGGAGCGTGCGGCCGAGCGCGAGCGACGCCGCCAGGCCAAGGCGAAGAGCGACAACGACATCGAAGACGAGCTGATCGATCGGTCTGCCGCACGCTGAGGTGTCTCGACCTACATCTCGAAGTAGAGGTGGGCGTGCAGATCGCAGCGCTCGTTGAACAACGCTAGGCAGTGCGGGCAGCGGCTAGTCGTGAGGTAGTCGCTGACGCTGAGTTCGGTGGAGCACACTCCGCAGAGAACGGCCTTGGTGTCTCGTTCTCGTTTCGGCCACTGCTCTGCCTGGTGATTCTCTGCTTCTTCATGGCACAGGTGGCACGGATAGTACCGGCCGCAGCAGGCGAACTTGATGGCAATGATGTCTTTGGGCGTTCGGTAGTGAACGCACCGCGTTTCGTCGTCGACCGTCTGGCCCCAGACCTTCACGATTCGATTCCCCGCGCGTTGACCGCATCGGCGAGGTCGTCGGCGTGCTTCAGCGACATGATGAGGAGAGGGACGGCGAACGTGACGCGGTGGGCAGAGATGCCGCGGGCTCGTTGTGCGTCACGCACGGTTGCAGCGAAGCCCGCGATCACGGGGATCGAGGTGATGCTGAGGCCCAGGAGGAGCGCGACGCTCTCGGGGCGTATTCCGACGCGGCGTAGTGGTGACGCTGCGCGTTCGGCCGCGTCGAGAAGGTCGGGGATGCGCGTCGCCATCGTGAACAGGGCCGCGAGGACGAGGATCAGGACCACCCGGGCTGTGTTGCTGACAGCATCGAGAGCGGAAAGAAAGACCATCTGGGGTACCAGCATGAAGACGATGACCCATTTGACGGCGAGAATCTGGCTTGTCAGAGCCCGCACCCCCAGCCCTGCCGCCGCGTAGCCCGTCATAACGAACGTCGCCGCCGCGACCACCTCCAGGAGATGTGTGGTCGTGACCGCGATGACGAGAGACGTCCCGATGAAGCCGATCAGCTTGAGTCCGGGGGGCAGTCGGTGAAGGATGCTCGTGCCCGACCTGTAGACGCTGATCACGCGTGGCTCCTCTCATAGTCCGCGATGACCGTGTCGGGGTCTCCACAGGCGACGAGACGGCCGTGATCAAACCGGAGCGCCACATCGCAGCGTCGTGCGAGGCCGAGGTCGTGCGTGACGAGGACGAGTTGTTGGTGCATGTCGTCGAGGAGGTGATTGCTGATCCGCCGAGTATTCGCGGCATCCAACAGGGCGGTGGGCTCGTCGGCGACGATGAGCTCCGGCTCGCTCACCAGAACCGAGCTCAGGGCCAGTAGCTGCTTCTGGCCGCCCGACAGGCTGTGCGCGGGAGCGTCGGCATGGTCGGCGAGACCGTACGTGTCGATCATGCGCGACACGCGTTCATCGATCTCGGTTCGAGACAGCCCGCGTCCCCGAAGCGAGAAGGCGATGTCTTCTGCGACCGTCGGCATGACGATCTGACTGTCGGGATTGCTGAAGATGAATCCCACTCGACGCCTCAGCAACCGCCCTTGGCGGAGCGGGTCGATTCCGTGCACACGCACCTCGCCGTCGCTCGCCGAGGCCAGCCCGTTGAGCAGTCGCGCGAAGGTCGACTTGCCGGATCCGTTGGATCCTATGACGGCGATACGCCGCTGATCGAGGAGGACGGATACGTCCTCGAGCGCGGTCCTGCTGTCGAAGTCGACGGAGACGCCGCGAAACGAGATGAGGCGATCAGGGTTCATCGGATGCCATCATCTGGTCACGCCCACACCACGAGAACGCGTCGGCGTGATTCCGCGGCTGAACGCGCGGGGGTATGCGCGCCACAGGGTGAGCGTGATGGCCGTGGCGAGCACGGCCTTGACGAGGTCGCCCGGGAGGAAGACCGTGCTGGTCAATGCTGTTTCGGCGAGGGGAAGCCTCGTCACCAGGGCCTGGATCGGAATTCCGAAGGCGTAGACGACAAGGATGCCGCCCGTGACACAGGCTGCTGCAGTGCGCCACCAGGTGGGCCTTGCCGAGCCGGAGAAGGCGATGGCGCCGGTGACGAAGGCGCCGAGAATCCAGCCGATCAGATATCCCGCCGTCGGACCCACGAACACGCCCGCACCTCCCCGGCCGCCCGACAGGAGGGGAAGTCCGACCAGGACCAGCGCTTCGAGAGTCAGCACTGCGGCCGCGCCGCGCCACGGGCCGAGAATGGTTCCGGCCAGCATCACACCCAGCGTCTGCAGCGTGATGGGAACGGCTCCCCCGAAGACGGGAAGTGCACCGGGGAGACCGAGAACCGCGATGAGGGCGGCGAAAGCCGCTACTCGTGTCGTGTCACGCACGTCCCATGTCGCTTGCTTGAACATTTTCCGCCTCCGCTGCGTCCTGAACACCGTTCACCTGAACACCGTTCATGTTAGCTGGTACGCTGGCGGAACGATGACCACGAATGCCAGCCCTCCGGCAAAATCACAGCGACACTCGCGGGTCGACGTCGTGGAGGCGGCCCTCGCCATCCTCGACGAGTACGGTCTGCCCGATCTGACGATGCGCCGGTTGGCGTCGACCTTGGCCGTTCAGCCCAGCGCCCTGTATTGGCACTTCGAGAACAAGCAGACCCTGCTCGCGGCGGTATCAGACCGAATCGTCAGTGGTGCACGCGTCATCGATCACGGCACATCCGACTGGGCGTCGGCCGTCCGCCTCGAAGCCGAAGCCCTGCGCGACGCCCTGCTGTCGTTCCGAGACGGAGCCGAGGTCGTTCTGAGTTCTCAAGCGCTCGGTCTCGGAGCAGGCGAGGCCCTCACGAGACTCACCGCGGCACTTCACCGGGGAGACTTCGACGAGCGCGTCGAACGAGCCGCCGCCGGGGCGTTTCTGCACTTTCTCCTCGGCCATGTCTCCCACGAGCAGCAGAGGATCCAAGCCGACAGCCTGGGCGTCGTCACCGCCCGACACGAAGCGAAGCCGTCGGATGTGGAGTCGCGATCGCGTCAGGAACGCGACTCGTTCGACTTCGGAGTGGCCCTGCTCATCGCAGGACTCGCGGTGCAGAGCGACGCTCTGCGCTGAGAGCCGATCGCTCGGTCGTCAGGCCAACGAGATGAGGTCGGCGTAGTCCTTGTTCCAGTGATCTTCGACTCCGTCGGGCAGGATGAGAACGCGTTCCGGATTGAGGGCCTCGACGGCACCCTCGTCGTGGCTCACGAGCACCACGGCGCCCTCGTAGTGAGCCAGAGCGTCGAGAATCTCTTCGCGGCTCGCCGGGTCGAGGTTGTTCGTCGGCTCGTCGAGCAGCAGCACGTTGGCGCCGGAGACCACGATCATCGCCAGGGCGAGTCGAGTCTTCTCTCCACCCGAGAGAACCCCCGCGGGCTTGTGCGAGTCGTCGCCGGTGAAGAGGAACGATCCGAGGACCCTGCGCGCTTCCATCTCGGTGATGTTCGGCGACGATGACACCATGTTCTCGAGCACGCTGCGCTTCACGTCGATGGTCTCGTGCTCTTGGGCGTAGTAGCCGATGCGCAGTCCGTGGCCCGGCTCGATCTGCCCGGTGTCGGGCTTGTCCGCGCCACCGAGAATGCGCAAGAGCGTCGTCTTGCCTGCACCGTTCAGGCCGAGGATGACGACCTTCGACCCGCGGTCGATGGCGAGGTCGACGGCCGCGAAGATCTCGAGTGAACCGTAGCTCTTCGAGAGATTGGATGCCATGAGCGGGGTTCGCCCGCACGGCGCGGGGGTCGGGAAACGGAGCTTCGCCACGCGGTCGACGGCACGTACTTCTTCGAGGCCGGACAGCATCTTCTCTGCGCGGGCCACCATCTGATGCGCCGCCGCAGCCTTCGATGCTTTTGCACCGAACTTCGCTGCCTGCAGCTGCAGAACCGACGCCTTCTTCTCGACGTTGACGCGCTCTTTCTTGCGACGCTCCTCGTCGGCCGCGCGCTGGCGCAGGTAGTTCTTCCAGTTCATGTTGTAGACGTCGATGACCTGGCGGTTCGCATCGAGGTAGAAGACGCGGTTCACCGTCTCGCCGACGAGTTCGATGTCGTGACTGATCACGATGAATCCGCCGGAGTAGCTCTTGAGGAACTCGCGCAGCCAGACGACGCTGTCGGCATCGAGGTGGTTCGTCGGCTCATCGAGGATCAGCGTGCGGGCGTCTGAGAACAGGATGCGGGCGAGTTCGATGCGCCGGCGCTGACCACCGGAGAGAGTCGAGAGCGGCTGGTCGAGGATGCGGTCGGGCAGATTGAGGTTCGACGCGATCGAGGCGGCCTCTGCTTCGGCGGCGTAGCCGCCGAGCGCGAGGAACCGATCAGTGAGATTGCCGTACTTGGTCATGCCCTGGGCGCTGATCTTGGGGTCTGAGCTGCCCATGTCGGCGGTCGCCTGCTGCATGCCGAGCACGAGCTGCCCGAGTCCGCGGGCGTCGAGGATGCGGGTGCGGGCCAGATCTTCGGGGTTGCCCGATCTCGGATCCTGGGGAAGATAGCCGATCTCGCCGTTTCGTTCGACCTTGCCGCCATTCGACAGCTGCTCGCCCGCCAAGACCTTCGTGAGTGTGGTCTTCCCTGCTCCGTTGCGACCGACGAGGCCGATCTTGTCGCCATCGGCGACCCGGAACGAGACGTCTTGCATGAGTACCCGTGCGCCGACCCGTAGCTCGAGGTCTTGAACATTCAGCACAGGCACAATCCATTTCTTCTCATACGCTCTCGCGCTGAGTACTTGGGGGAAGAACTTCAGTATAAAACTCGGGATGCCTCGCATCACGGAGCACAGACGAAGGCCCCGATCCGATATCGATACGGTCGGGGCCTGGGTCGCTCACATCATCGGAGGCTGCAGGGTGGGGAGTACGGTTACATGGAGAAGCCGAGGGCGCGCATCATCTCGCGACCGTCGTCGGTGATCTTCTCTGGGCCCCACGGCGGCATCCAGACCCAGTTGATGCGGAACTGCTCGACGGTGCCGTCGAGAGCCTGGGCTGTCTCCTCCTCGATGACATCGGTGAGGGGGCATCCGGCGCTGGTGAGCGTCATGCTGATCAGCAGGGCGTCGTTCTCGTCGTCCCAGGCGAGATCATAGATCAATCCGAGGTCGACGATGTTGACGCCGAGCTCCGGGTCCATCACGTCTTTCAGCTTGTCTTCGATCTCGTCGAAGCGTTGCGGGCTGAGTGTCGAGGCCATGGCTACGAGCCGACGTTCACGTTCGAGAGGAAGCGGTCGTAGCCCTCGTTCTCGAGGCGCACCGCGAGCTCGGGTCCACCCTGCTCGACGACCTTGCCGGCGACGAACACGTGCACGAAGTCGGGCTGGATGTACTTGAGGATGCGGTTGTAGTGCGTGATGAGGAGGATACCGAGACCGGTGTTGGCCTTCGCGCGGTTCACGCCCTCGGACACGATCTTCAGGGCGTCGACGTCGAGACCGGAGTCGGTCTCATCGAGCACGGCGAACTTCGGCTTCAGCAGTTCGAGCTGGAGGATCTCGTTGCGCTTCTTCTCGCCGCCCGAGAATCCCTCGTTGACGTTGCGCTCACGGAACGACTTGTCCATGCGCAGCTGCGACATCGAGGAGTCGAGGTCCTTGATCCAACCGCGGATGGGCGGAGCGGCGCCGTCTATGGCGGTCTTCGCGGTGCGGAGGAAGTTCGAGACGCTCACGCCGGGGATCTCGACGGGGTACTGCATGGCGAGGAAGAGGCCCGCGCGAGCACGCTCGTCGACGGTCATGGTGAGAACTTCTTCTCCGTCGAGCTTCACGGAGCCGCTCTCGACGGTGTACTTGGGGTGTCCGGCGATGGCGTAGGCGAGAGTGGACTTGCCGGAGCCGTTCGGGCCCATGATCGCGTGGGTCTCGCCTTCGCCGATCGACAGATCGACACCCTTCAGGATCTGCTTGGTTCCCTGTTCGGTCTCCACGCTCACGTGGAGATCGCGGATCTCAAGATTCGACATGGCTACACAATCTCTTTCGTTTTGGTCGGGTCGATGTAGACGTCGCCATCCACGATGGTGAGTTCGTACACCGGAACCGGCTCGTAGGCCGGGAGGGTGAGGGGCTTTCCTGAGGCGAGCGAGAACTTGGAGCCGTGGGCCCAGCACTCCAGCGTCTCGCCGTCGACGAAGCCTTCGGCAAGCGAGATGTCGCCGTGCGTGCACGTGTCGCCGATGGCGTGGCACTCTCCAGCGGAGTCCATGACGAGCGCGATGGCCACATTGTCGATGACGACGCGGACCGCTTCGTTCGGGGTCAGGTCGGATACGTTGCAGATGAGTTCGGCGGCCACGGCTCAGATTCCCTGCGCGCGCGTCAGCTCGGCCTCGATGGCAGCCGAGAGTTCCGACTCCACCTGCTCGGAGCCGATCTGGGCGACGATCTCGGCGAGGAAGCCGCGCACGACGAGGCGGCGAGCCTCGTCTTCGGGGATGCCTCGTGACTGGAGGTAGAACAGCTGCTCGTCGTCGAAACGGCCCGTCGACGATGCGTGTCCTGCACCCTGGATGTCGCCGGTCTCGATCTCGAGGTTCGGAATGGAGTCGGCGCGAGGGCCCTCGGAGAGCACCAGGTTGCGGTTCTCCTCGTAGCTGTCGGTGCCGGTCGCGTGCGGACCGATCAGCACGTCGCCCACCCAGACGGAGCGTGCGGTGGCGCCCTGCAAGGCACCCTTGTACTTCACACGGCTCTTGGTCTGGGCAGCGACGTGGTCGATGTAGACGCGCTGTTCGAGGTGCTGGCCGGCGTCGGCGAAGTACGCGCCGAATGCGCTGCCGTCTGCGCCGGTCTCGACGAGGTGGATGGACGGGTTGACTCGAACGACTCCCCCGCCGAGGCTGATGACGATGTGCCGCAGTCGCGCGTCGCGCCCCACGCGGGCGAAGTGGCTGGCGAGGTGGTTGCTCTCGTCTGTCCACTCCTGAACGGTGACGACGGTGAGCTGTGCCTGGTCTCCGACGACGATCTCCACGTTCTCGGAGAGCTGCGCGTCACCCGAGTTGCTGAGGATGACCAGGCCCTGGCTGAAGGGCGCGGCGGTGATGACGGTGTGCGCGGCGCGAGGCGTCTGCCCGAGCTCCGAGCGGATCACGCGGTACTCGTGCAGTTCTTCGCCCGAGACGTCGATGGCCAAGGCCTTCTCGAACGACGACCACGCGTTTGCGCTGGCACGCTCTTCGGGAGCGCCGGCCGTGCCGATTCGCGCATCCGATCGGTCGACCCAGCTCGCTACGACGCCGGCGACGCCCTCGGGAAGCGCGGTGGCGGGCGCCGAGCCATCGAGTTCGCCCTCGGTGAGCGCGGCGATGCGGGAGATCGGAGTGAGTTTCCACTCGAGCTCGAACCCGGTGACTTTCTCGAAGTCGTCGACGGACGTCGAGGTGAAGCGCTCTGCTCGTGACTGAACGGGCACATAGGCGTCGCCGCCGTCGGAGTGTGCCTTCATGCCGTGTTGATCGGTCTCGATGAGTCCGGTGTTCGCTGTTGGTGCTGCGGACATCTAGCCGACACTGCCTTCCATGCCCATCTCGATGAGCTTGTTGAGTTCGAGTGCGTACTCCATGGGGAGTTCGCGGGCGATCGGCTCGATGAAGCCGCGCACGATCATGGCCATGGCCTCGTCTTCGGGCAGACCACGGCTCATGAGGTAGAAGAGCTGCTCTTCGCTGACGCGAGAGACGGTCGCCTCGTGGCCGAGCTGCACGTCGTCGACACGGATGTCGATGGCCGGGTAGGTGTCGGATCGCGACTGGGTGTCGACCAGCAGGGCGTCGCAGCGCACAGTATTGGCCGAGTGGTGCGCGTTCTCGGCCATACGGACCTCGCCGCGGTAGCCCGCACGTCCGCCGCCTCGAGCGATGGACTTCGACACGATCGACGACTGCGTGTAGGGCGCCATGTGGATCATCTTCGCGCCCGCGTCCTGGTGCTGGCCGGGGCCGGCGAAGGCGACGGAGAGCGTCTCTCCCTTGGCGTGCTCGCCGACCAGGTAGATCGACGGGTACTTCATGGTGACCTTCGAACCGATGTTGCCGTCGATCCACTCCATGGTGGCGCCCTCGTGTGCGATAGCGCGCTTCGTCACGAGGTTGTAGACGTTGTTCGACCAGTTCTGGATCGTCGTGTAGCGAACGCGGGCGTTTTTCTTGACGATGATCTCCACGACGGCGGAGTGCAGCGAGTCGGACTTGTAGATCGGAGCGGTGCAGCCCTCGATGTAGTGCACGTAGCTGCCCTCGTCGGCGATGATCAGCGTGCGCTCGAACTGGCCCATGTTCTCGGTATTGATGCGGAAGTAGGCCTGGAGCGGGATCTCGACGTGCACGTTCTTGGGTACGTAGACGAATGATCCACCCGACCACACGGCGGTGTTCAAGGCGGCGAACTTGTTGTCGCCGGCCGGGATGACCGTGCCGAAGTACTCGGTGAAGAACTCCGGGTGCTCGCGCAGTGCCGTGTCGGTGTCCATGAAGATGACGCCCTGGGCTTCGAGGTCTTCGCGGATGGTGTGGTACACCACTTCGGACTCGTACTGAGCGGCGACACCGGAGACGAGACGCTGACGCTCGGCCTCGGGGATGCCGAGGCGCTCGTAGGTGTTCTTGATGTCGTCGGGCAGGTCGTCCCACGTCGTGGCCTGCTTCTCGGTCGAGCGCACGAAGTACTTGATGTTGTCGAAGTCGATGCCGGAGAGATCTGCTCCCCATGTGGGCATCGGCTTGCGCTCGAAGAGCTGTAGGCCCTTGAGTCGGTTCTTCAGCATCCATTCGGGCTCGCTCTTGAGGGCGGAGATGCCCGCGACGACGTCGGCGTCGACCCCGCGTTTCGCGACGGCACCCGCCGCATCGGAGTCGGACCAACCGAATTCGTAAACCCCCAGGTTTTCGAGTTCCGGACGGTCGATTAGTACGTCAGACATGACTTTCTCCCTTCCTCGTTGATCTCAACCCGCGGTCAGCGGCACGCATTCCAGACCGGGGGTATTTATGTGATTCGGAACCGATCATCGAAATGATTGCCCGATCACGTTCTCGTGGGGAGAACGCCCGTACTTAGAATGTACTGAGGTCTGGGGGCGTGAGCCCCGCCCAACGCTGGGCGATATGCGCAAAACGCGTTCGAACGCGGATTTCTACAACTTTCAGATTCTACAGGCAATGCCTGCCAGAAAGTAGATCGCTGACCTTTTCACCGACAAGTCTTGACAAGGAACTCTCCCGCTCGTGAAGCGACTCATCGCATTCCTCCCCGTCTCCGTCGGTCGTCCGGTGCGCATCCTGGCGTGGCTCTCGCTCGCCTTCCAGCTGGTGCTCATCGGTACGGGTGGCGCGGTCCGCCTGACAGGCTCGGGTCTCGGATGCCCCACTTGGCCGCGGTGCACCGACTCGTCGTTCGTCTCGACTCCGGAGATGGGCATCCACGGCATCATCGAGTTCGCGAACCGCATGCTCACCTTCGTGCTGGCTCTGATCGTGATCGCGGTGTTCCTGGCCGTGGTGCGTTACTGGAGGGAGCGCAGGGACCTCTTCGTGCTGACGCTGTTGCAGGGTCTGTCCATTCCGCTGCAGGCCGTCATCGGCGGCATCACGGTGCTCACCGGCCTCAACCCTTTCATCGTCGGGGTGCACTTCGTGATCTCGATCCTGCTCGTCGTCAACGCGACGATCCTCGTCTACCGCGTGTATCGAGGCCCTCGCGGAGCTCGACGCGCCGTTCCCCTGTGGTACCTGATCGTCGCTCACATCGCGTCGCTGTTCGTCGCCATCACGGTCGTGGTCGGCATTCTGACCACGGGCTCGGGCCCGCATGCGGGCGACGAGAAGACGCCGCGCAACGGGCTCGACGCCGAACTGCTGCAGCACTTCCACAGCTGGCCGGCCTATGTGCTTGTCGGGCTCACTCTGGCGCTCGTGGTGGCCGCGTGGGTGTTGAAGCTCGACGTTCGCCGCTGGGCGCTGACACTGCTCGCGGTCGAGGCCGTGCAGGTCGCCGTGGGACTGGCTCAGGCAAGACTCGGCCTGCCGCCGCTTCTCGTCGGCATCCACATGGTGCTGGCGGGGCTGCTTGTCGCGGCGATGACGACCGTGGTGCTCTCTCTGCGTTCGACGGCGAACGTCCCGGAATCGGTCGACGACCCGTGGGAGCTCAGCTCGGCAGGCCAGCGCTCGTAGCTCGCGGCTACTCAATCACCGCGTAGCTCACGGCTGGCGCCGTCTACTCGGGAGGGAGACGCCTAGAACGGCAGCAGCGGGTCGATCGCCACCGCGAGGAAGACCAGCGTGAGGTAACTGATCGACGCGTGGAAGACGCGCATCGGCTTGACCTCGTGCCCGTGGATGGCACGGTTGTAGAGGCGGTGCGTCTCGTAGATGAACCAGACGCCCGAAGCGAGAGCGACGACGCTGTAGACGATGCCCATCGGTGCCACCGGAATCAGGAGCAGCGAACAGGCCACCGTGGCCCACGCGTAGAGGATCGTCTGGAGTCCGACGACCGCGCGACCGCGTACGACGGCGAGCATCGGCACGTTCGCGGCCTTGTACTCGTCGCGGTATTTCATCGACAGAGGCCAGTAGTGCGGGGGCGTCCACAGGAAGATGACGCCGAAGAGGATGAACGGGGTCCAGCTGAGCGAGTTCGTCACGGCTGCCCATCCGATGAGCACCGGCATGCAGCCGGCGATGCCGCCCCAGACGATGTTCTGCGAGGTGCGGCGCTTGAGCCACACCGTATAGAGGAAGACGTAGAGCAGGATCGCGATCAGAGACAGCGCCGCGGCGAGAAGGTTGGCGAAGACGGCGAGCCAGACGATGGATGCGACGCCGATGACCCACGCGAACACGAGGGCTTCGCGGTCGGTCAGCTCGCCGGTGACGAGCGGGCGACCCTGGGTGCGCTTCATCACGCGGTCGATGTCGCGGTCGATGTAGCAGTTGAAAGCTCCGGCGCTCCCGGCGCTCAGGGCACCGCCGACCAGAGTGGCGACCACGAGCCAGAGGTTCGGAATGCCGTTCTGCGCAAGGATCATGACCGGCGCGGTCGTCACGAGGAGCAGCTCGATGACCCGAGGCTTCGTCAGTGCGACGTAGGCCTTGGCTTTCGCCGACAGGCTGATCTGCCGCTTTTCTGTGCGGCCCTCTACAGCGACGTTCATTGCTCCTCAAACTGTTGCCAGGCCCCGCGCGGGGCGCGCGCGATCCCGAACCAGTCTAGGCGATCGGTACTCGTCGCTCGCCCGGAGCGGATACCGTGACTGTCATGACAGCACGCGAGCCCGCAACTCCGGAGGAATTCGCGGCCCTTGCCGCGCGCATCGAAGACGAGATCACCGAGCTGCAGCTCGATGCCTTCGGGCCTGCGGATGCTCTGCGACTTGGGTTGATCCTGGTGCGCAGAGGTACTGAAGGCGCCCTCCCGATCGCCATCGGCATCCGCCGGGGCGAGCACATTCTCTTCCACGCTGCGCTGGAGGGCGCCCAGGCCGACAATGACGTGTGGATCGCCCGAAAGGCGCGGTCCGTCGAGCGCTACGGCATCCCGTCCCTCCTGCTCGGCACACGCCCGAAGATCGCCGGCAAGCGCATCGAGAACGAGGGCTGGTTCGATCAGATGTCGTACGCGGCGCACGGGGGCGGGTTCCCTGTCTCGGTGAAGGGCGTCGGGATGGTGGCCGTCGTGACGGTCTCGGGACTCCCCCAGATCGACGATCACGACCTCGTTGTTGCAGCGTTACGCGAGTTTGTCGAGGGGGGAGGCACGCTGAGCGCGTGATTCCCTATACTTGTACCGGCGACACAGCAGTCGGTGTTTCCTGCGTGTCTTTCTAGCGGAGAAGCCATGTCCACAGTGCCGAAGACGTACCGTGCACTGGTTGTCATTCGCCGGTCTCTCACGCGGTTCTCCCTGCTGCCGATGGCAACACGGCGCCTGACGGGCAAATCTGCCCGGTCTGCAACTAAGAAGGGGCTTATTCCTCGTGGCATCATTCCAATGGACTCCCATTGACGACCAGGCCGTATCCACGGCGAAAGTTCTTGCGGCTGACGCCGTCGAGAAGGTAGGAAACGGGCATCCGGGAACGGCCATCAGCCTTGCCCCCGCCGCGTACCTCCTTTTCCAGAAGGTCATGCGACGCGACCCGAGTGACAACGAATGGATCGGTCGCGACCGCTTCATCCTGTCGGTCGGTCACAGCTCGCTGACGCAGTACATCCAGTTGTACCTCGGTGGCTACGGCCTCGAACTCGACGACCTCAAGGCGCTCCGCACCTGGGGTTCGCTCACGCCCGGCCACCCCGAGTACGGCCACACCGACGGAGTCGAGATCACGACCGGCCCGCTCGGACAGGGTCTGTCCTCCGCCGTCGGCTTCGCCTACGCGTCGCGCTTCGAGCGCGGTCTGTTCGACCCCGAGGCCGAGGCGGGCACGAGCCCCTTCGATCACTTCATCTACACCATCGCCGGAGATGGCGACCTGCAGGAGGGTGTCACGAGCGAGGCATCGTCGCTCGCCGGACACCAGCAGCTCGGCAACCTCATCGCGATCTACGACAGCAACCAGATCTCGATCGAAGACGACACGAACATCGCCTTCACCGAAGACGTGCGTGCTCGCTACGAGGCGTACCACTGGCACGTACAGGTCGTCGACTGGAAGAAGACGGGCGAGTACGTCGAAGACGTCGAGGCCCTGTTCACCGCCATCGAGGCCGCGAAGGCCGAGACGAGCAAGCCGTCGCTCATCATCCTCAAGACCATCATCGGATGGCCGTCGCCGAAGAAGCAGAACACCGGCAAGATCCACGGATCCGCCCTGGGCGCCGACGAGCTGAAGGGCCTCAAGGAGGTTCTCGGCTTCGACCCCGAGCAGAGCTTCGAGGTCTCCGACGAGGTCATCGCTCACACTCGTAGCGCCGTCACCCGCGGCCAGGCCGAGCACGCCGAGTGGAACGACGCGTTCGACGCGTGGGCCGCCGCCAACCCCGAGAAGAAGGTCCTCCTCGACCGCGTTCTCTCTGGCGACGTACCCGAAGGTCTCGAAGAGGCGCTGCCGGTCTTCGAGGCGGGCAAGGCCGTCTCGACCCGCGCAGCATCCGGCAAGGTCATCAACGCGATCGCGCCGATCATGCCCGAGTTCTGGGGCGGATCCGCCGACCTCGCCGAGTCGAACAACACGACCATCGAGTCCGGAGCATCGTTCATCCCCGCTGAGCACTCGACGCACGAGTGGACGGGAAACCCCTACGGTCGCGTGCTGCACTTCGGTATCCGCGAGCACGCCATGGGCGCGATCCTCAACGGAATCGTGTTGCACGGCAACACGCGCCCCTTTGGCGGAACGTTCCTCATCTTCAGTGACTACATGCGTCCGGCCGTCCGACTCGCCGCCCTCATGAAGTCCCCCGCCATCTACGTGTGGACCCACGACTCCGTCGCACTCGGAGAAGACGGACCGACCCACCAGCCCATCGAGCAGCTCTCGACGCTCCGCGCCATTCCGGGCCTCGACATCGTGCGTCCCGGTGACGCCAACGAGGTCGCCTACGCCTGGAAGACGATCCTCGAGCGTCGCAACGGACCCGCGGGAATCGCGCTGACACGCCAGAACATCCCCGTGTTCGAGCGTGGCGACGGCGACGCGACCGGCGAGACCTTCGCGTCGGCGAAGAACGTCGCCAAGGGTGCGTACGTGCTGGCCGAGGCGCCGAACGGCACGCCCGACGTGATCTTCATCGCGACCGGCTCCGAGGTTCAGATCGCCGTCGAGGCACGCGAGCTCCTCAAGAACGAGGGCATCAACGCTCGCGTCGTATCGGCACCGAGCCTCGAGTGGTTCGAGGAGCAGAGCGCGGAGTACCGCGAGTCTGTCCTTCCGGCAGCAGTCAAGGCCCGCGTCTCGATCGAGGCCGGCCTCGACCTGACCTGGCGCTCCTACGTCGGAGACCACGGTAAGAGCGTCTCCATCGAGCACTTCGGAGCCTCCGCCGACTACCAGACGCTGTTCCGCGAGTTCGGCATCACCACCGAGCACGCCATCGAGGCCGCCAAGCTCTCGATCTCGTCGCTCTAGACCACACGAATCTTCAAGGAGTACGTACATGACCGATACAACCCCCACCGCTCAGCTCTCCGCAGCAGGCGTCAGCATCTGGCTCGACGACCTGTCGCGTGAGCGCATCACGTCCGGCGGACTCGAGAAGCTGATTGCCGAGAAGAACGTCGTCGGCGTCACGACGAACCCCTCGATCTTCGCCGCCGCCCTCACCAACGGTGAGTCGTATGCGGCGCAGGTCGCCGAGCTCGCCAAGGCTGGCAAGAACGTCACCGAGGCCGTCTTCGAGATCACCACTCAGGACGTCGCGAATGGCTGCGACATCTTCCGCCCCATCTACGACGCCACCAACGGCTTCGACGGCCGCGTCTCGATCGAGGTCGAGCCGGGTCTCGCGAACGACGCTGCAGGAACGACGAAGCAGGCCAAGGAACTCTTCGAGAAGGTCGCGAAAGAGAACGTCCTGATCAAGATCCCCGCAACGATCGCGGGTCTCGAAGCGATCACCGAGACCATCGCGGCCGGAATCAGCGTCAACGTGACACTGATCTTCAGCCTCGCTCGCTACCGCGACGTCATCAACGCCTACCTGACGGGCCTCGAGCGCGCCAAGGCAGCCGGCATCGACCTGTCGAAGATCCACAGTGTCGCGTCGTTCTTCGTGTCGCGAGTCGACACCGAGATCGACAAGCGCCTCGTCGCGATCGGAACCGACGAGGCTCTGGCGCTCAAGAGCAAGGCGGGCGTCGCAAACGCTCAGCTTGCCTACGAGGTCTACGAGCAGGCGTTCTCGACGGAGCGCGCCGCAGGGCTTCTCGCCGCCGGAGCCAACAAGCAGCGCCCGCTGTGGGCATCCACCGGCGTCAAGGACCCGGCTGTGCCCGACACGACCTACGTCACCGAGCTCGTGGCACCCGAGGTCGTCAACACGATGCCCGAGAAGACCCTCGACGCCACATTCGATCACGGCGTGATCACCGGCGACACCATCACCGGCTCGTACGCTGCGGCCAACAAGATCCTCGATGAGATCGCGGCTCAGGGCATCTCGTACGCCGAGGTCACCGAACTGCTCGAGACCGAGGGTGTCGACAAGTTCATCGTCTCGTGGAACGAACTCCTCGAGACGGTCACGACGGCGCTCGAGTCCTCGAAGTGAGTGTCCGGACCGACCTTCCCGGCGCGGTCGTTCGCGCCGGGAAGGTCGGTCCGGCCTTCGTCTCCCCGAGACCCCGGGCGAGATTCTCATGAGCGGCTCGTCCGACGGACCGCACCTACCCACCCTGTTCTCCGCGCTTCCTAGCGCCGCAGTAACCCGTCGACCCAGAAGGTCTCAAGGAGTTTCATGCCACCGGTAGAAATCACTCCGGAATACAACCCGCTCAGAATCCCTTCGGATCGGCGGCTCAATCGCATCGCGGGCCCGAGCGGCCTCGTCATCTTCGGCGTGACAGGCGACCTGTCCCGCAAGAAGCTGATGCCCGCGGTGTACGACCTCGCGAACCGCGGTCTGCTGCCTCCGGGCTTCTCGCTTATCGGGTTCGCTCGTCGCGACTGGGAGGACCAGGACTTCGAGCGGGTCGTTCACGACGCCGTCAAGGAGTACGCCCGCACCCCGTTCGATGAGGACGTGTGGCGTCAGCTCTCCGAGGGAATCCGCTTCGTCTCGGGAGAGTTCAGCGATGACGAGGCGTTCGACCACCTCAAGGAGACCATCGACGCGCTCGATGCCGAGCGAGGAACCATGGGCAACTATGCGTTCTACCTGTCGGTGCCGCCGAAGGCGTTCCCGCTCGTCACCGAGCAGCTGCGCCGTTCGGGGCTCGCGCATCCGGAAGACGGCCAGTGGCGCCGTGTCGTCATCGAGAAGCCCTTCGGCAGCGACCTGAAGACAGCTCGCGAACTCAACGATGTCGTGGAGTCGGTCTTCGCGCCCGATTCGGTCTTCCGAATCGATCACTACCTCGGCAAGGAGACCGTCCAGAACATCCTGGCGCTCCGGTTCGCCAACCAACTGTACGAGCCCATCTGGAACTCGAACTACGTCGACCATGTGCAGATCACCATGGCCGAAGACATCGGAGTGGGCGGACGAGCCGGCTACTACGACGGCATCGGCGCAGCCCGCGACGTCATCCAGAACCACCTGCTGCAGCTCCTCGCTCTCACGGCGATGGAAGAGCCCATCTCGTTCAACGCGGCTGACCTCCGCGCCGAGAAAGAGAAGGTGCTCGCCGCCATCCGGCTGCCGAAGGATCTGGCCAAGCACACCGCACGCGGTCAGTACGCGGGCGGATGGCAGGGCGGAGAAAAGGTCACCGGGTTCCTCGAGGAAGACGGGATGAACCCCGAATCCCTCACCGAGACCTACGCGGCCATGCGGCTCGACATCGGCACCCGTCGCTGGTCGGGTGTTCCCTTCTACCTGCGTGCGGGCAAGCGGCTCGGCCGACGCGTGACCGAGATCGCGGTCGTCTTCAAGAGGGCACCGCAGTATCTGTTCGCCGACAGCCAGACCTCGGCTCTGGGCCAGAACGCCCTCGTCATCAGGGTCCAGCCCGACGAAGGCGTGACGATCCGATTCGGATCGAAGGTTCCCGGCGCCGGCATGCAGGTGCGCGACGTGACGATGGACTTCGGCTATGGCCACGCCTTCACCGAGGCGAGCCCCGAGGCCTACGAGCGTCTCATCCTCGACGTCCTCCTCGGAGACCCGCCGCTGTTCCCCCGCCAGGAAGAGGTCGAACTCTCCTGGAAGATCCTCGACCCCATCGAAGAGTTCTGGACCACCCAGGGACAGCCCGATCAGTATCGCCCCGGAACCTGGGGCCCCGACTCCGCAGACGAGATGCTCGCCCGCGACGGAAGAACCTGGAGGCGACCATGATCGTCGATCTGCCCGATACCAATACAAGCAAGGTCTCGAAGGCCCTCGTGAAGATTCGCGAGGAGGGCGGCGCTGTCGCCCTCGGCCGCGTTCTGACGCTCGTCATCCGCACGGCGCTCGGCCAAGAAGAAGACGCGATCGAGGCTGCCAACGACGCGTCGCGAGAGCACCCCATGCGCGTCATCGTGGTGTCGACCGACGCCGATGACGGAGTCAAGTCGGGTCGCGGCGCACGACTGGATGCGCAGATCCGCGTGGGCGGCGACGCCGGCGCGAGCGAGGTCATCCTGCTAAAGGCCTACGGTGCCGCGTCGAGTGACGAGGAGGGCCTGGTCACGGGTCTGCTCCTGCCCGATGCCCCCGTGGTCGTGTGGTGGCCGGGCGACGCGCCTGAGTCCCCATCGACATCCGACCTGGGCCGCATCGCACAGCGCCGCATCACGGACTCGTCGAACAGCTCCAACCCCAACGAGACCCTCCGCACGCTGTCGAGCAACTACTCCCCCGGAGACACGGATTTCGCGTGGACCCGGCTGACACTGTGGCGTGCACAGCTCGCCGCAGTTCTCGACCAGCCGCCCTTCGAGCCCGTCACGGCCATCGAGGTCTCCGGCGCGTCGGATTCCCCGTCCACCCTGCTGCTCGCAGCGTGGCTGCGTCATCAGCTCCAGGTTCCCGTCGACTACGGAATCTCCTCACGCGCGAACGGATCCAGCGGAATCCACGGAGTGAAGCTCTCGCGCTCGTCCGGCGTCATCGAACTCGAGCGTTCGGTTCCCAACGTGGCTACCCTGGTTCAGCCCAACCAGCCGCTGCACGACCTGGCGCTCCCCCGTCGGTCGCTCCGCGACTGCCTCGCGGAGGAACTGCGCCGTCTCGACCCCGATGATCTCTACGGTGAGGTGCTCACCCGGGGCGTTCTCGAGCTCGGCGAGCCGGACTCCGATGCGTCGGCGGATGCAGCCACAACAGCGGAAGTGCGTTAGGCGATGACGAACGAACGCCGTGTGCTGATCCATCCCGACAAGGCCTCCCTGTCGGGATCCGTGGCGGCGCGATTCATCACGAAGATCATCGACCTGCTCGAAGACAGAGATGCCGTCAACGTCGTACTGACAGGCGGCTCCGTCGGCACGGCCGTGCTCGCGGCCATCAACGCCTCACCCGCCAGAGACAGCGTCGACTGGAACAGAGTGAGTTTCTGGTGGGGCGACGAACGGTTCGTCTCCCGCGATGACCCCGAACGCAACGAGCTGCAGGCGCGCGAGGCGTTGCTCGATCACATCGACGTCCCGGCCTCTCAGGTGCACGCGTTCCCCTCGACGGACGACATCGCGGACATCGACGAGGCAGCGGCCGCGTACGCGCTCGAGCTCCTCGAGGCAGGCGACGGCAAGGACTATCCGAAGTTCGACATCACTTTTCTCGGAGTCGGTCCGGACGGGCACATCGCGTCGCTCTTCCCCGGCCAAGAGGCGGTGCGGGTGACCGGCGCCACGGTGGTTGCGGTACGGGAGTCCCCCAAGCCGCCGCCGCAGCGTCTGAGTCTGACTCTGCCGGTCATCAGGTCGTCGGATCGCATCTGGCTCGTCCTTGCGGGATCCGACAAGGCGTCGGCGCTGGGCCTGGCTCTTGCCGGCGCCAGCATCGACGAGGTTCCCGTCGCGGGAGCAGAAGGACGCCGTCGCACCGTGTTCTTCGTCGACAAGGATGCGGCATCCGAGGTGCCCGAGTACTTGATCACGCCGACCTACTACTGATCGGCGCGCGGATACGACGAAGCCCCCTGGCACTGCCAGGGGGCTTCGTCGTTGTCTCTGTCTATCGAGAAGCTATGAGGCCGTCGTCGTGCCGCGTCTCGCGCGAAGCTGCGTCAGGGCGTCTTCGAGGAGCTGCGCTGCCTCTTCTTCGGTACGACGCTCTTTGACGTAGGCCAGGTGGGTCTTGTAGGGCTCGAGCTTGACCACCGAGGGCGGGTTCTCTTTGTCGCGCCCTGCAGGAAGACCGGACGACGGGCAGTCGATGGTCTCCGGAATCTCGTCTTCGGGCAGTGTCGCCGCGAAGTACTTGACCGTCTCGTTGCCGAGGGCGTCCCAGTAGGAGACTTTGATTCGATCGGCGTGGAAGCCCCGATCCTGTTCGCCCATCGGGCCTGCGCCCACCCGGGACCCACGAATTGCACTGCCGCCTGAAGCCACGAGGTTCTCCTAGATTCCGGTATCGAATTTGGTGATGAGGCCGAGGACCACGATGCACGTGACCCAGACAAGGCCGAGAATCACGGTGATGCGGTTGAGGTTGCGCTCCGCGACGCCGGACGCGCCGAGGTTGGAGGTGACGCCTCCGCCGAACATGTCGGAGAGGCCCCCGCCGCGACCGCGGTGAAGAAGGATGAGGAGGGTCAGAAGGAGGCTCGTGATACCGAGCAGCACCTGTAGAACGACCTGAAGGATCTGCACGAATTGCCTCTCAAGAATGATGGCCGACCGGTGTGAAGTCAGACCAACGTCAATTATACCTGTACGTCGCCGCTGTGACGCACCATGACTTGCAGCGGCGCACAAAAGGCCGGCCCGGATGAGGGGCCGGCCTTTCGAGATGCCTAGAAGGCGTGCTTCTGGTACCGGATGATGCTGGCGAACTCGGCCAGGTCGAGGCTCGCGCCGCCGACGAGCGCGCCGTCGACGTTCGGCTGCTTCATGAACCCGCCGATGTTTGTCGACTTGACCGACCCTCCGTAGAGGATCCGCGTCTTCGCGGCGACGTCGGAGCCGAGAGTGGCCTCGATGACGCCACGCAAGGCCGAACACACGGCCTCTGCCTGCTCGGGCGTCGCCGCCTGCCCCGACCCGATCGCCCAGACGGGCTCGTAGGCGACCACGATGTCGGATGCCGACTGCACAGACGATAGCGCGGCCGTGAGTTGTGCGACCGGTACAGCCGACGGACCGTGCTTCTCGAGGTCATCGGCAGTCTCTCCGACACAGATGATCGGAACGATACCGTTGGCGATCGCCGCCGCGGTCTTCGCCGCGACGATCTCATCGGTCTCTGCGTGCAACGTACGGCGCTCCGAGTGTCCGATGATCACGTAGCGGCAGTCGAGCTGCTTCAGGAACGCGCCTGAGATCTCGCCCGTATACGCGCCGCTCGCGTGCTGCGACACGTCTTGCCCGCCGTAGGCGAGCTCGAGCTTGTCGGCCGAGATGAGCGTCTGCACGCTGCGCAGGTCGGTGAACGGCGGGAAGATGGCCGCTTCGACGTCGGCGAAGTTGTGCCCCGCGTCCTTCAGGCTCCACGCGAGCTTCTGAACGAAGGCGATCGCCTGGAGGTGATCCAGGTTCATCTTCCAGTTACCCGCGATGAGCGGCGTTCTGTTGACTACCATCCGAGGACCTCCAGTCCGGGCAGGCGCTTGCCTTCGAGGAACTCGAGACTCGCACCACCGCCAGTTGAAATATGGCCGAACTGATCATCGCTGAAACCGAGTGCCCTGACGGCGGCGGCCGAATCTCCGCCGCCGACGACACCGATGCCGTCGACACGGGTCAGGGCTTCGGCCACGGCACGCGTGCCTTCCGCGAACGGCGCTAGTTCGAAGACGCCCATCGGGCCATTCCAGAAGACCGTCTTCGACTCGGCGATGATCCGAGCGAATTCGGCTCCCGTCTCCGGGCCGATGTCGAGTCCTAGACCGGTCTGACCGAACGGCGTCTCCTCGATCGTTTCAGCACTGGTGACGGTGTGTTCTGCATCGGCGCCGAATTTGGATGCGACGACGACGTCGGTCGGCAGGACGATGCGGATACCGCGTTCCTGCGCCTCGGCCAGGTAGCCCTTGACGGTGTCGATCTGGTCGCTCTCGAGCAGGCTTCCGCCCACGCGGAAGCCCTGCGCGGCGAGGAACGTGAAGAGCATTCCTCCACCGATGAGCAGGGTGTCGACTTTGGGAAGCAAGTGGCCGATGACGCCGAGCTTGTCGGAGACCTTCGAACCGCCCAACACGACCGTGTACGGTCGGGCCGGGTTCTCTGTCAACTTCTCGAGCACGTCGAGCTCTGCAGCGATGAGGAGTCCTGCCGCGCTGGGAAGAGCTGACGCCAGCTCGTAGACGCTCGACTGCTTGCGATGGACGACGCCGAAACCGTCAGAGACGAAAGCGTCTCCGAACTCGGCGAGCTGGGCCGCGAACGACGCCCTCTCGTCTTCGTTCTTGCTGGTCTCCGCGGCGTTGAACCTCAGGTTCTCGAGCAGCGCGACGTCGCCGTCTTCGAGGGCGTCGACAGCCTCGCGAGCACTCGCGCCGACCGTGTCGCCGGCGAAGGCGACAGGCTTGCCGAGAAGCTCCGAGAGGCGCTGGGCGACCGGCTCGAGACTGTATCGGGGATCAGGTGCACCGTCAGGCCGACCGAGGTGGCTGAGGAGGATTACCCGAGCGCCCTGGTTGACCAGGGCGTTGATGGTTGCCAGAGACGCTCGAACGCGCCCGTCGTCGGTGATGACCCCGTCTTTCAACGGAACATTCAGATCACACCGAACGAGGACGCGTTTTCCCGTGAGGGAGCCGAGCGAATCCAGAGTGCGCAGAGTCACAGTGGATTCCTCGTATTACAGGCGGTCGGCGACGTACTCGGTGATGTCGACGAGACGGTTGGAGTAGCCCCACTCGTTGTCGTACCACGACGCGATCTTGACCTGGTTGCCGATGACCTTGGTGAGGCCGGCATCGAAGATCGACGAGTGCGGGTCGCCCTGGATGTCGCTCGAGACGATGGGGTCTTCGGTGTACGACAGGATTCCCTTGAGTTCACCGTTGGCCGCGTTCTTGTAGGCCTCGTTGACCTGCTCGACGGTGACCGTCGAGCTGGTCTCGACCGTGAGGTCGGTGATCGAACCGGTGATGACGGGGACGCGGAGGGCGTAGCCGTCGAGCTTGCCGACCAGCTCGGGGATGACGAGGCCAAGGGCCTTGGCCGCACCGGTCGAGGTCGGAATGATGTTGGCAGCGGCGGCACGGGCGCGACGGAGGTCGCTGTGCGGGCCGTCCTGCAGGTTCTGGTCTGCGGTGTAGGCGTGAACCGTGGTCATGAGACCGCGCTCGATGCCGAAGTTGTCCATGAAGACCTTCGCCAGCGGGGCGAGGCAGTTCGTGGTGCAGGAGGCGTTCGAGATGATGTCGTGGATGGCCGGGTCGTACGTGCCCTCGTTCACACCGAGCACCAGGGTCGCGACGTCGGAGCCTGTAGCGGGAGCGGAGACGATGACCTTCTTGGCGCCTGCGGCAATGTGCTTGCGGGCATCTTCGGACTTCGTGAAGCGACCGGTCGACTCGATGACGATGTCGACACCCAGCTCGCCCCAGGGCAGGTCGGAGGGGTCGCGCTCGGCGAGCACGAGGATCGGCTTGCCGTTGACGATGATGTTGTCGCCGTCGAGCTCAACCGTTGCGTCGAGACGACCCGAGATCGTGTCGTACTTGAGGAGGTGCGCGAGGGCCTTGTTGTCGGTGAGGTCATTGACCGCGACGATCTCGAGCTCGCTGCCCTTGGCCAGGGCTGCGCGGAAGTAGTTACGCCCGATACGACCGAAGCCGTTGATACCGATCTTTACAGACACGTGAAGTTCTCCATGAATCGTGTGGCCCCGTGGGGCTGGGTGGGTGAAACTGATGGCGCGCCGGGCCGTGGGGCCCGGCACGCCGTCGTCGCTACGACAGTAGCAGGAGGCCCGAGGTCTTTTCGCGGGCCGTCTGGAAGCGCGTGGCGACGTTCTGCCAGTCGACGATGTTCCAGAATGCCTTCACGTAGTCGGCGCGCACGTTCTTGTAGTCGATGTAGTACGCGTGCTCCCACACATCGAGCATCAGAAGAGGCACGGTGCCGGCCGCGAAGTTGGACTGCTGGTCGAAGAACTGCTGAATGATGAGGCGCTGTCCGATGCTGTCCCAGGCGAGGACAGACCAGCCCGAGCCCTGGACGCCCAGGGCGGTCGCGGCGAAGTGCGCCTGGAACTTGTCGAACGATCCGAAGAAGTCGTCGATAGCCGCGGCCAGTTCGCCGACGGGCTTGTCTCCCCCGTTGGGAGACATGTTCGTCCAGAAGATCGAGTGGTTGACGTGGCCGCCGAGGTTGAAGGCGAGGTCTTTCTCGAGCTTGTTGACCGCGCCGAGGTTCTCGGAGTCGCGGGCTTCGGCGAGCTGGGCGAGCGCGGTGTTCGCGCCGGTCACATAGGCCTGGTGGTGCTTGGAGTGGTGCAGCTCCATGATGGTGGCGCTGATGCTGGGCTCGAGCGCCGAGTAGTCGTACGCGAGCTCTGGAAGGGTGTATTCAGCCATTGATATCTCCTCGAATAAGGCGCCGCTCGGTGATCCCGGACGGCTGTGAGTGACCTGATCAGTCTACTGAGGTCAACGGACAGGGCCCTGAAAACTTCCTGTCGCCTCGGTATCGTGCAGATGAATGCGTCAGTCGTCGAGATCTGGCGGAAGGTTGGCGTCGGTGCCGGGGATGCCCAAGTCGCTCGCCTGCTTGTCGGCCATCGCGAGAAGACGCCGGATGCGCCCGGCGATCGCGTCTTTGGTCATGGGCGGGTCGGCGTGGTGACCCAGTTCATCGAGACTCGAGTCTCGGAAATTCAGACGCAGATCGCCCGCGTACTTGAGGTGGGGCGGCACGTCCGGCCCGAGGATCTCGAGTGCGCGCTCCACGCGGGAGCACGCGGCCACCGCGGCTTGCGCCGAACGCCGGAGGTTGGCGTCGTCGAAATTGACGAGCCGGTTCGCCGTCGCTCGGACCTCACGGCGCTGGCGCAGGTCTTCCCATCGGGAGACGGCGTCGGCGGCGCCCATGAGCGAGAGCATGCGCGCGATCGCTTCGCCGTCGCGGATCACGACGCGGTGCACTCCCCTGACCTCGCGCGCCTTCGCCTGCACGTGGAGTCTCGCCGCGGCCCCGACCAGGGCCATCGCGGACTCGTTTCCGGGGCAAGTGATCTCGAGTGCCGCCGAGCGTCCCGGATCGGTGAGCGTGCCGTTGGCGAGAAACGCGCCCCGCCACACGGCGGAGAGTTCCTCTTGCGAGCCCGTGGTGAGCCGGTTCGGAAGGCCGCGGATCGGCCGACGACGCGCATCCAGCAACCCGGTCTGTCGGGCGAGCGTCTCGCCGCCGTCGATGACGCGCACGAGATACGTGCCCGTGCGTTTGGTGCCCGACGCCGAGACGTGCGAGACCTCGCCTCTGATGCCGTAGAGCTCCGCGAGGTCACGGCGAACGCGCTTCACCAGGTCGGGGGTGTCGAGCTCGGACTCGATCGCGATGCGATTCGAGATGAGGTGGAGACCGCCCGAAAAGCGCAGGATGGTCGCCAGCTCGGCAGCCCGGAGTGTCGTCTTCTTGGCGACGACGCGGGTCAGTTCTTCTTTGACATCGGCAGTGAGAGCCAATCTCTATCCATTCGTTCGTGCGGCCGATGTCGCGCGGGATGCTCGTGGCGTCCGAGCGCGATGGCCGGTGTTATTCGCGACCGAGGTCGCGATGCTTGACGTTGACGACGACGCCCGGGTAGGACGCGAGCCGAGTGGCAAGAGCTCGGGTGAGGGCCACGGAACGGTGTTTGCCGCCCGTGCACCCGATGGCCATGGTGGCGTGCCGTTTGTTCTCGCGCTGATAACCGGCGAGAACGGGTTTGAGGGAGGCCGCGTAGGACTCGAGGAACTCGGATGCACCCTCTTGAGCGAGTACGTAGTCGCTGACCTCGGGTTCGAGTCCGGTGTGAGCACGCAGCTCCGGGATCCAGAACGGGTTCGGCAGAAAGCGTGCGTCGGCGATCGAGTCGACGTCTGTCGGGGTGCCGTACTTGAAGCCGAAGCTCATCAGCGTGACCTGAACACCCGGAGTGTCGGTGGTCGAGAACCCCTCGGCGATGCGTGTCGCGAGCTGATGGATGTTGAGATCGGAGGTGTCGATCACCATGTCGCTGGACTCGCGGATGGGGTGAAGTCGCACGCGTTCGCGTTCGATGCCGTCGAGCAGCGTGCCGTCGCCCTGCAGCGGATGTGGACGTCTTACCTGCTCGAACCTGCGGACGAGGGCCGAATCGGTCGCCTCGAGGAACAGGACTCTGAGCTGGCTGCCGTCACGGAGCGAGTGGATGATCTCCTGCAGATCGCTGAAGAAATCTCGGCCGCGCACGTCGACGACGGCGGCGATCCGCGGAAGTGTCGAGCCTGCCTTCTCGGCGAGATCGACCAGGGGCCGCAGCATCTGCGGGGGCAGGTTGTCGACGACGTACCAGCCCAGGTCTTCGAGAGCGTTGGCGACCGTCGAACGCCCGGCCCCCGACATCCCGGTGACTATCAGCACTTCTTGGGGAAGTGGATCGTCAGTCATGGGGTCGCCTTCTTCGAGAGTGCGGTCGGGTGAACGTCTAGCCTACCGGCGAGGCTCCGCGACCGGTGCCGCGGAGTCTGGGTGGAGGTGCGCGAAGACCGTCCGCGCCAGACCCGGGCCGACGCCGCGAACGGCGGCGATCGCATCCGGTTTCGCCTGACGCAGTTGCGACACCGACCCGAAATGGGTGAGCAGCCGCTTGACCCGGCTGGGACCGAGGCCCGGGATCTCGCCGAGAACGGACGCGATGTCGCGCTTACGCCGTGTGCGCTGATGGATGATGGCGAAGCGGTGGGCTTCGTCGCGCAGGCGCTGCAGCATAAAAAGCGCCTCGCTGCCTCGCGGCAGGATCACAGGGAAATCGCTGTCGGGAAGCCAGATCTCTTCGAGTCGTTTGGCCAGCCCGCAGAGGAAGATGCCCTCGACGCCCGACTCGCGAAGTGCACGCGCGGCGGCCTGCACCTGCGGCTGTCCACCGTCGACCACGAGGAGGTTCGGCGGATACGAGAACTTCTTCGATGACGAGTCGGACTCGCTTCGCTCGGTTCCTTCACGCAGATAGGCGAGCCGCCTCGTGACGACCTGGTGGATCGAGTCGGTGTCGTCGGTGGACTCGGCGATCGTGAACCGGCGGTACTGGTCTTTTCGGGGTAGCCCGTCTTCGAAGACCACCATGGATGCGACGATGTTCGTGCCGCCGAGATGGGAGACGTCGAAGCACTCCATGCGCAGTGGGGCATCCGGCATGCCGAGCGCGTCTTGAATGTCGGTCATGGCCTGACTGCGCGCGACGAAATCGGCGCTGCGTCTGGTCTTGTAGAGCTGGAGCGCGTTCATGGCGTTGACTCTCGCCGTCTGCATCAGCGCCGCCTTCTCGCCTCGTTGGGCGGTGCGGAGACTGACCTTGCCCTTGTCTCGTCGAGTGCCGAGCCAGGTCTCGAGCTCCGCCTTGTCTTCGGGCAGCTCGGGCACGATGATCTCGCGCGGCGGCACGGTCGTGCCGTCGTAGGCGGCCTGCAGGATCGAGTCGACAAGCTCGGCCGTCGTGAGGTCGAGTTCTTTGTCGACGACCCAGGCTCGCACACCGCGGATGCGTCCGCCGCGGACGATGAACTGCTGCACCGCAGCGGCCAACTCGTCGTGCTCGACGCCGAAGAGATCGGTATCGAGATTGTCGGAGAGCACGACGGCACTCTTCTCGAGAACCGCCTCGAGGGCCTGCAGCTGGTCTCGGTACGTTGCTGCCGCCTCGTATCGCTGCTCGGCTGCGGCCTCTTTCATCTTTCGGGTCACCTCGGTGACGAAGCGGTTGTCTCCGCCGGCCATGAATGCCACGAAGTCGTCGACGATGGCCCGGTGCTCCTCGACGGTCACCTTATGCGAGCACGGCCCCCCGCAGCGGCCGATCTGGCCGGGAAAGCACGGCCTCCCGGACTGCATCGCCTTCTTGTAGCTCGAGTCGGAGCAGGTGCGGATGGGGAACGCCTTGACCATGAGCTCGATCGTCTCGCGCACAGCCCAGATCTTGGGATACGGGCCGAAGTAGCGAGCGCCCGGAATGCGGGTGTTGCGCGTGACGATGACGCGGGGGGCTTCGTCGGCGAGGGTGATGGCCATGAACGGGTAGGTCTTGTCGTCGCGGAACTTGACGTTGAACGGCGGATCGAACTCCTTGATCCACGTGTACTCGAGCTGCAGTGCCTCGACGTCGCTGCCCACGACGGTCCACTCCACCGAGGCGGCCGTGGTCACCATGCGCCGTGTGCGCTCGTGCAGACTGCGGAGCGGCGCGAAGTAGTTGCTCAGTCGGGCTCGGAGATTCTGCGCCTTGCCCACATAGAGCACCCGTCCGGTTGCATCTCTGAACCGGTACACGCCGGGCTGGGTCGGGATCTCCCCCGCTTTCGGGCGATAGGGAACCGTGTCTGGAGAGGTTCGTGCCATGTCTACTTAGCCTCGAGGATCTCCTTGAGGAAGAAGCCGGTGTGGCTCTTCTTCACCTTGGCCAGCTGCTCCGGCGTTCCCGTTGCCAGGATGCGACCGCCCCCGGCGCCTCCCTCGGGGCCGATGTCGATGAGCCAGTCGGCGCTCTTGATGACGTCGAGGTTGTGCTCGATCACGATCACCGTGTTGCCCTTGTCGACCAGGCTGCCGAGCACGAGCAGGAGCTTGCGCACGTCTTCGAAGTGCAGGCCCGTGGTGGGCTCGTCGAGCACGTAGACGGTGCGACCGTTCGAGCGCTTCTGCAGCTCTGTCGCGAGCTTCACGCGCTGCGCCTCGCCTCCAGACAGCGTCGTCGCGCTCTGGCCGAGGCGAACGTAGCCGAGCCCGACGTCGACGAGGGTCTTGAGAAAGCGGTGGATGGCGCCGATGGGCTCGAAGAACTCCGCAGCCTCGGCGATAGGCATGTCGAGCACCTCCGAGATGCTCTTGCCCTTGTAGTGCACGCTGAGGGTGTCGCGGTTGTAGCGCGCTCCCCCGCAGACCTCGCACTTGACGTAGACGTCGGGAAGGAAGTTCATCTCGATCTTGATCGTTCCGTCGCCCGAGCACGCCTCGCAGCGGCCGCCCTTGACGTTGAAGCTGAACCGACCCGCCAGGTAGCCGCGGGCCTTCGCCTCGGCCGTGTCGGCGAAGAGGTTGCGGATGCGATCGAAGACGCCGGTATAGGTCGCCGGGTTGGATCGCGGGGTGCGGCCGATGGGGTTCTGGTCGACGTGCACGACCTTGTCGAGGTTCTCAAGACCCGTGACGCGCTTGTGCTTGCCCGGGATCTTGCGTGCCCCGTTGAGCTTGTTCGCGAGCACCCGGTAGAGGATGTCGTTCACCAGCGACGATTTGCCCGACCCGGAGACGCCGGTGACGGCGACGAACGTTCCCAGCGGGAAGTCGACCGTCACCTTGCGCAGGTTGTTCGCCTCGGCATCGACGACGGTGATGAGGCGATCGGGGTCGACCGGCCGCCGGGTCTTGGGCACCTCGATCTCTTTGCGCCCCGAGAGGTAGTCGCCCGTGAGCGACTGCGTGTTCGCCAGAAGAGCGTCGTACGAACCGGAGTGCACGACCTTGCCGCCGTTGACGCCTGCGCCGGGGCCGATGTCGACGATCCAGTCGGCGGTGCGGATGGTGTCTTCGTCGTGCTCGACGACGATGAGCGTGTTTCCGAGATCGCGCAGCTTGACGAGAGTTTCGATGAGTCTGCGGTTGTCTCGCTGGTGCAGTCCGATCGACGGCTCGTCGAGAACGTAGAGGACACCCGTGAGGCCTGATCCGATCTGGGTGGCGAGCCGGATGCGCTGGGCCTCGCCGCCGGAGAGCGATGCGGCGGCCCGGGCCAGGTTGAGGTAGTTGAGGCCGACCTGGATCAAGAAGTCGAGGCGGAGCCTGATCTCGCGCAGCACCTGGGCCGCGATGGCAGCCTCGCGGTCGGTGAGGACCACGTCGTGCATGAATTCCTGAGCGTCGGTCAGGGAGATGTCGGTGACGTCGGCGATGCTGCGACCGTTGACCGTGACTGCCAGAACCTCGGGCTTCAGTCGCTTTCCGTTGCAGACGGGACACGGGATCTCGCGGAGGAACTCAGACCAGCGCGCGCGCTGCGTGTCGGTCTCGGCCTGGAGGAACTGCCGCTCGATGTAGGGAACGACGCCCTCGAAGCCCGAGGAGTAACTCACCTCGCGGCCATACCGGTTCTTCCACCGGACCTTGACCTCGAAGTTGTTGCCGCGGAGAACGGCATTCTGAACCTCATCGCTGAGCTTGCCCCAGGGGGTCTTGAGCGAGAAGTCGAGGTCGCGTGACAGGCCGTGCAGCAGCTTCTCGTAGTAGCTGAAGAGTCCCTTGCCCTGGGTCGTCCACGGAACGATGACGCCCTCGGCGATGCTGAGGTCGGGGTCGCCGAGAAGCAGGTCGGAGTCGACCGACATGCGCGTGCCGAGACCGGAGCACTCGGGGCACGCGCCGAACGGTGCGTTGAACGAGAAGGTGCGCGGTTCGATCTCGGTGAGAGCGATGGGGTGGTTGTTGGGGCACGAGAGCTTCTCGGAGAACGTCTGCCAGGCATCCGGGCCCTCGGAGTCGACGTAATTGATCTGCACCAACCCATCGGTGAGACGCAGGGCAGTCTCGAGGGAGTCGGTGAGGCGGCTCAGGATGTCGGGACCCGCCACCAGCCGGTCGATGACCACCGAGATGTCGTGCTTGATCTGCTTCTTGAGCTTGGGCGGGTCGTTCAGCTGTACGACCTCGCCGTCGACGAGGGCTCGCGAGTAGCCGCCGGCGGCCAGTTCTTTGAAGAGGTCGACGAACTCGCCCTTCTTCTGCGAGACGACCGGGCTGGCGACCTGGTAGCGGATGCCGTCTTCGAGCTCCATGAGCTGATCGGCGATCTGCTGAACGGTCTGCGACTTGATCTGCTCTCCGCAGATCGGGCAGTGCGGTATGCCGATGCGCGCCCAGAGCAGACGCATGTAGTCGTAGATCTCGGTGATCGTGCCGACGGTCGATCGGGGATTGCGGTTGGTCGACTTCTGATCGATCGAGACGGCGGGGCTGAGCCCCTCGATGAAGTCGACGTCGGGCCGATCGACCTGGCCGAGGAACTGCCTGGCGTAGGCCGACAGCGACTCGACGTAGCGGCGCTGCCCCTCAGCGAAGATCGTGTCGAAGGCCAGAGACGATTTGCCTGAGCCTGAGAGCCCGGTAAAGACGACGAGCGAGTCTCGAGGGATCTCGAGGTTCACGTCTTGCAGGTTGTGGACACGGGCGCCGTGGACGCTGAGGACGTTGGAGGAATCTACCTTCGAAACTGACACCTCGAAAGTCTATGTGCGGCCACCGACACTCCGTCCCCGTTCCGCTGACGGCGTGCAGGTGCGGATGTCTGTGCTAGGCCTCGAAGACGAGAAGGGTGCTCGAGGCTGTCGCCACGGTGCGTCCCTCCGAGTCGGTCACGACGCCCTCCGCGAAGGCGATGCGGCTGCCCGGCTTGGTCACCGTGCCCGTCACGGTGAGCATGCCCGACACCGTGTTCAGGGCCCGCAGGTAGTTGACCTTGATCTCGAGCGAGGTGTAGGCCTGTCCGGCTCGAAGCGTGGAGTGCACGGCGCAGCCGAGCGCGGAGTCGAGTGCGGTGCACATGAAGCCGCCGTGCACGGCGCCGATGGGGTTGTAGACGGACTCGTCGGGCGTGCACGTGAACACCGCCGTTCCGCGGTTCGCAGACACGAGTTCGAGGTTCATCAGCACCGCGATCGGGGGCGGTGGGATGCGGCCCGCGATCATGGCGTTCAGATACTCGAGCCCGCCCAGGGTTCTGGCTTGGGCCGCACCGATCAGGGGGTCTTGCCATTCGACGACGCGACTGCGCGGCGGTGCGGCCTCGCTGCTCACGAGAGATGTCCCGCCGCCGACATCTGCCGGAGTTCCTTCTTCAAGTCGCCCAGCTCGTCGCGCAGCCGCGCCGCGAGCTCGAACTTGAGCTCGCCGGCGGCCTGCAGCATCTGCTCGTTGAGGTCGGCGATGATGGCCTCGAGCTGGTTGGCGCCCTCTGCGGCGATGCCCTCGCGGCGCAGATTCGGCGTCGGCGACTTCTTCTTCGAGCCGTCTCGGCCCGCGAGCAACTGGGCCGTGTCGGCACCCTCTCGTGCCAGCACCTCTGTGATGTCTGCGATGCGCTTGCGCAGGGGCGTGGGGTCGATGCCGTGCTCGGTGTTGTAGGCGACCTGCATCTCGCGACGTCGCGTGGTCTCGCTGATGGCGAAGGCCATGGAGTCGGTCACCTTGTCGGCGTACATGATGACCTGACCCGACACGTTTCGGGCCGCTCGACCGATGGTCTGGATGAGCGACGTCGACGAGCGCAGGAATCCCTCTTTGTCGGCGTCGAGGATGGCGACGAGCGACACCTCGGGCAGGTCGAGGCCCTCGCGCAGAAGGTTGATGCCCACGAGCACGTCGTAGAGCCCCGCGCGCAACTCGGTGAGCAGCTCGACCCGTCGCAGAGTATCGACGTCGGCGTGCAGGTAGCGCACCTTGACCCCGTGCTCGCCCAGGAAGTCGGTGAGCTCTTCGGCCATCTTCTTGGTGAGCGTGGTGACGAGGACGCGCTCGTCTCGACCCGCGCGCAGCCGGATCTCCTCGAGCAGGTCGTCGATCTGGCCGGTGGACGTCTTGATGACGATCTCGGGATCGATCAGACCCGTGGGACGGATGATCTGCTGCACGACACCGTCGGCGATGCCCATCTCGTACTTGCCGGGAGTTGCAGAGAGGTAGACCGTCTGACCGACCCTGTCTTTGAACTCTGGCCACTTGAGCGGACGGTTGTCGAGCGCGCTCGGTAGGCGGAATCCGTGGTCGACCAGCGTGCGCTTGCGCGACGAGTCGCCCTCGTACATGGCGCCGATTTGCGGAACCGTCACGTGGGACTCGTCGATGACGACGAGGAAGTCGTCGGGGAAATAGTCGAGTAGACAGTGAGGTGCGGCTCCGGGCGGACGCACATCCATGTGCCACGAGTAGTTCTCGATGCCGGAGCAGAAACCGATCTGCTGCATCATCTCGAGGTCGAAGGTGGTGCGCATGCGTAGGCGCTGGGCCTCGAGGAGCTTGCCTTCTTTCTCGAGCTGGCCGACGCGGAGCTCGAGCTCGTCTTGGATCGTGCCGATGGCGCGCTGCATCACGTCTGTGTCGGTGACGTAGTGCGACCCGGGGAAGACGGAGACCGAATCGAGCTTGCGCACGATGTCGCCGGTGAGAGGGTGCAGGCTGTAGAGCGCCTCGATCTCGTCGCCGAACATCTCGATGCGGATGGCGAGCTCTTCGTACTGGGGAATGATCTCGATCGTGTCGCCGCGCACGCGGAAGTTGCCGCGAGAGAAGTCGATGTCGTTGCGGTTGTACTGCATCGAGACGAACTTGCGGATCAGCCAGTCTCTGTCGATGCGCTGACCTACCTGAAGGGCGATCATCGCGTTCATGTACTGCTCGGGGGTGCCGAGGCCGTATATGCACGAGACCGTCGAGACCACGACCACGTCGCGCCGACTCAGCAGCGAGTTCGTGGTCGAGTGGCGCAGGCGCTCGACCTCGGAGTTGATCGAGCTGTCTTTCTCGATGAACGTGTCAGTTTGAGGAACGTAGGCCTCGGGCTGGTAGTAGTCGTAGTACGAGACGAAGTACTCGACGGCGTTGTTGGGCATGAGCTCGCGGAACTCGTTGGCGAGCTGGGCCGCGAGGGTCTTGTTGTGCGCGAGCACGAGCGTGGGCCGCTGGACAGCTTCGATCAACCACGCCGTCGTCGCCGACTTGCCTGTTCCTGTTGCACCGAGGAGCACCACGTCGGTCTCGCCGGCGTTGATTCGGGCCGTCAGCTCGGCGATGGCGGTGGGCTGATCGCCGCTCGGGGTGTATTCACTGACGACTTCGAAGGGGTGGACGGAGCGGGTGGGTTCCATGCAATAAGTTTAGGTCGGGGTAGTGACACTGGTCCCTGCCTGGCAGTGGAAACGGATTTCTTTCGAACAGGAGCGGCGCCATGCGCATCGGCATTCTCACCTCGGGCGGCGACTGTCCCGGACTCAATGCGGTCATCCGCGGGGCCGTTCTCAAGGGAACGGAGATCAACGGCCAGGAGTTCGTCGGTTTCAGAGACGGCTGGCGGGGCGTGGTCAACGCCGACATCATGGAGCTGACGCGCCACAACATCCGCGGCATCGCCAAGCAGGGTGGCACGATCCTCGGTACGAGCCGCACCAATCCGTTCGAGGGTGAGAACGGCGGCCCGGAGAACATCGCGGCCAACATGGAGCGGCACGGAATCGACGCGATCATGGCTATCGGCGGCGAGGGCACTCTCGCCGCGGCCAAGCGCCTGACCGATGCCGGCCTCAAGATCGTCGGCGTTCCGAAGACGGTCGACAACGATCTCGATGCCACCGACTACACCTTCGGTTTCGACACCGCTGTGCAGATCGCGACCGACGCCATGGATCGGCTTCGTACGACCGGCGAGTCGCACAGCCGATGCATGGTCGCCGAGGTGATGGGCCGCCACGTGGGATGGATCGCCCTGCACTCGGGCATGGCGTCGGGCGCCCACGCCATCCTGATTCCCGAGCAGAAGACCAGCGTCGAGCAGATGTGCGAGTGGGTGCAGAGCGCCTACGATCGCGGTCGCGCTCCCTTGGTTGTGGTGGCAGAGGGCTTCATGCCCGACAGCATGGACGACCCGCATTCCGAGCGGGGTCTGGATGCCTTCGGCCGGCCGCGCCTCGGAGGCATCGGCGAGCGCATCGCCCCCCTGATCGAATCGATCACGGGAATCGAGACGCGTGCGACGACCCTCGGACACATCCAGCGGGGAGGCGTGCCGAGCGCCTACGACCGTGTTCTCGCGACGCGCCTCGGCATGGCTGCCAGCGACATCATCGGGGACGGCGCCTGGGGTCAGATGGTCGCCCTCAAGGGCACGGAGATCGTCACGGTCGGTTTTGCCGAAGCCCTGGGTAAGCTCAAGACCGTTCCGCAGCACCGCTACGACGAGGCCGCTCTGCTCTTCGGCTAAGAACGCACAGGGTCACAAGACGCGGGCCCGGTCTAGGGCTCGTGCAGCGACGTCTACCCAGAGTGCGTCGACCTGATCGAGGGTGTGCTGGAGTGATCCCGACGTGTCGATGATCACGTCGGCGACCGCGCGCCGCTCCTCGTCGCTGGCCTGGGCGGAGATGCGTCGTTCGGCCTCGGCTCGAGGCATCCCCCGATGCGTGAGAAGACGCTCGATCCGCACCTCGGCCGGGGCCTCGCAGACGACGATGAGATCGAATTCGAGCTCCCTGCGGGCCTCGACGAGAAGGGGAACGTCGTAGACGACGACGGCAGCCGGGTCCGCTGCATGAGCAGCGGCGATCAGCTCGGCGGTGCGTGCGTGCACCCGCGGGTGGATGATGGCCTCGAGCCGGCCCCGGGCATCCGGATCGGCGAAGACGATGCCGCCCAGCGCGGCCCGATCGAGTGAGCCGTCGTCCGCGAGCACCCCGGCTCCGAACTCGGCAGCGATGGCCTCGAGCCCGGAGGTCGAGGGTTCGACGACCTCGCGCGAGAGGGCATCCGCGTCGACGTGGACAGCCCCGTGATCGACGAGTCGCCGCGCCACAGTGGATTTTCCTGAAGCGATTCCGCCGGTGAGTCCCACGATGAACATGGCTCCATGCTATCCGGGCTCTTGATGCGAACCGGCTTAACGACGGAACGGCCGCCCCGAAGGACGGCCGTTCTGTTGTGCAACTTAGGAGTTGCTGCTCGACAGCTTCTCGCGAAGCGCGGCGAGGGTCTCGTCGTCGGCAAGCGTGCCGGCTCCGGTCGACTCGCTCGAGAACGAGGAACCGGCGCTGGCGCCGTCGCCTGAGGCGACCTCGGCGTTGCTCGTGGCAACCTGCTTCTTGTGGGCTTCCCAGCGAGCCTGGGCCGCAGCGTAGTCCTGCTCCCACTTCTCGCGCTGGGTCTCGAAGCCCTCGCGCCACTCGTTCGTCTCCGGGTCGAAGCCCTCGGGGAACTTGTAATTGCCCTGGTCGTCGTACTCGGTGAGCATTCCGTAGAGCGCCGGGTCGAACTCGGTGCCCTCGGGGTCGACACCCTCGTTGGCCTGCTTGAGGCTCAGCGAGATGCGGCGACGCTCGAGGTCGATGTCGATGACCTTGACGAAGACCTCGTCGCCGACCGACACGACCTGCTCGGCGAGCTCGACGTGCTTGCCCGACAGCTCGGAGATGTGAACGAGTCCCTCGATGCCCTCTGCGACGCGAACGAATGCGCCGAAGGGAACGAGCTTCGTGACCTTACCCGGAGCAACCTGGCCGATGGCGTGGGTGCGGGCGAAGACCTGCCACGGGTCTTCCTGCGTCGCTTTGAGCGACAGGGAGACACGCTCGCGGTCGAGGTCGACCTCGAGGATCTCGACGGTGACCTCCTGGCCAACCTCGACGACCTCGGAGGCGTGCTCGATGTGCTTCCAGCTGAGTTCGGAGACGTGAACCAGTCCGTCGACTCCACCCAGATCGACGAACGCACCGAAGTTGACGATCGACGAGACGACGCCCTTGCGGACCTGTCCCTTCTGGAGGTTGTTGAGGAACGTGGTGCGGCTCTCGGACTGCGTCTGCTCGAGCAGGGCGCGGCGCGACAG
>Ga0308163_10000596_pt1 | contig 58118 bp, 45 predicted proteins | sample PhyTR1_FD_201037 | JGI IMG/M metagenome (GOLD analysis project Ga0308163, IMG submission 201037) | Phyllosphere microbial communities from UC Gill Tract Community Farm, Albany, California, United States - DLSLT.R1 | ecosystem: Host-associated > Plants > Phyllosphere > Unclassified | place: USA...
GCAGCAAGCCGATCCTGCACATGCACCGCATGGCGGCCGAAAACCCGGTATGGATCGTGTGTGCGCATCGCGAAGGAGGCGGAGCATGACCGGCACCCTGTATGGCATCTCGCTCGGCCCCGGCGACCCCGGCCTGATCACGCGCGCCGCCTGGACGCAGCTGCAGCGGCGCGACGCCGTCTGGGTCTACCCGGCGCGCAGCGGCAAGACGCCCAGCTATGCCTTCGACATCGTGCAGCGCGCCGGCCTCGAACCGCCCCCTGAGCACGCGCTGCTGCTGTTCCCGATGACGCACGACGGCGAGAAGCTGGCGCGCGCCTGGCTGCGCGCCGCAGAGACCGTGCTGCCCTGGCTGCGCGCGGGCCGGGACGTGCTGTTCCTGGTCGAGGGCGACACCAGCACCTACGCCACCTTCGGCCACCTGGCGCGCACCGTGCGCGCGCTCGACGCGCAGGTGCCGGTAAAAATTATCGCCGGCGTCAACGCCTTCACCGCCGCCTGCGCCGAAGTGCCGGTGCCCTTCGCCGAGCAGGACGATACGGTCGCCATCGTGCCGGCTGCCTACGGCGTGAGCGCGGTCGACCGTCTGCTGCCCGACTTCGACACGCTGGTGCTGATGAAAGTGAAGCCGCTGCTCGACGAGCTGATCGACTGGCTCCAACGGCGCGATCTGCTGGCCGGCGCCCACTTCATCGAACGCGTCGGCGCGCCCGACGAGCGGCGCTTCAGCGGCGCCGCCATCCTGGCGCTGCGCGGCACCAAGGTCAGCTACCTGTCGCTGCTGATCGTCAAGCACCCGCACCGCATCCGCGGCGAACGCATCAAGGGCTGTCTCAAGAAGAGCGGCCCCTTACCATTGGACCTGGAGACCGCATGACAACCCCGCTCGACAACCCACGCCTGTGCCTGGTGGCCATCACCAAGCACGGCGCCGCCCAGGCCGCGCGCCTGGCGGCCGACCTGCCCGACGCCGACATCTGCACCTCGGCCAAGTTCGCGGCCGCCTTTTCCGGCCTGCCGAACGTCATCCGCGCCTACGGCGGCGCCCTGCGCGACGAGATCGGCCCGCTGTTCGAAAACTACGACCAGATCGTGTTCTTCGTGTCGCTGGGCGCGGTGGTGCGCCTGATCGCGCCGCACCTGCGCAGCAAGGACGAGGACCCGGGGGTGATCGTGGTCGACGATGCCGGCCAGTACGTGATCCCGGTGCTGTCCGGCCACGTGGGCGGCGCCAACGAATGGAGCGAGCGCGTGGCGCTGCTGCTGGACGCGGCGCCGGTGCTGACCACCGCGTCCGACGTCGGCCGCACGATTCCCGTGGATATCCTCGGCCGCCACCTGGGCTGGCGCGTCGAGGCGCCGAAGATCAACATCACCCGCGTCTCGGCGCACGTGGTGAACGGCGAGCCGATCGCCTTCGTGCAGGAAGCGGGCAGTCCGGACTGGTGGACCCGTCCCACGCCGCTGCCCGACAACATCCACCGCTTCGCCCGTTTCCACGAGGTGCCGCTGGAGCGCTACGCCGCCCTGCTGTGGGTGACGCATGCCGAGGTGGCGCCCGAGCGCTGGGACGCGCTGAAGGAGCGCTTGGTGGTGTACCGGCCGCCGCGGGACGCCGTATGACGTCCTACACCGTCGGTCTGGGCTGCGACCGCGGCGTGGCGCTGGCGACCGTGCGCAAGGCGGTCGAGGTGGCGCTGGCGCTGGCGAATGCCGTGCCCGAGCAGGTCGTGGCCGCGGCCAGCATCACCATCAAGATGGACGAGCTTGCGCTGCAGGCGCTGGCCCAGGAACACGACTGGCCGCTGTACTTCTATCCGCCCGAGCAGCTGGCCGCGGTGCCGGTGCCGAATCCGTCCGAGACCGTGCGCCGCTATACCGGCACACCCTCGGTCAGCGAGGCGGCCGCGCTGCTGACCGCCGGACCGGGCGTGCCGATGACGGCCCTGGTCGTCGAAAAATACAAATACCGGGGCGAGGATGGCCTCAACGTCACCGTCTCGATTGCAAGAAAGGACATATGAACGATTTATCCCTACCCACCGCCGGCAAGATCATGCTGGTCGGGATCGGTCCCGGCAGCGTGGACCACATGACCCAGCGCGCCCGCAGCGCGATCGCCGAAGCGGACGTGGTGATCGGCTACGTCACCTACATCAAGCTGGTGGCCGACCTGATCGAAGGCAAGGAGATCATCCGCAAGTCGATGACCGAGGAGCTGGACCGCGCCGTCAGCGCACTGGAGGCGGCGCGCGCCGGCAAGAAAGTGGCGCTGATCTCGTCCGGCGACGCCGGCGTCTACGGCATGGCCGGCCCCACCTTCGAGGTGCTGTTCCAGGCCGGCTGGACGCCCGACGATCCGGTCCAGGTCGAGATCGTGCCCGGCGCCTCGGCGCTGAACAGCTGCGCGGCCCTGGTCGGCGCGCCGCTGACCCACGACTTCTGCGCGATCTCGCTGTCGGACCTGCTGACGCCATGGCCGACCATCGCGCGCCGGCTGGATGCCGTCGCGATGGCCGACTTCGTGGTGGCGCTGTACAACCCGAAGAGCGGACGGCGCACGCGCCAGATCGTCGAGGCCCAGCGCCTGTTTCTGCGCCACCGCCGCCCCGACACCCCGGTGGCCATCGTCAAGAGCGCCTACCGGCGCCGCGAGAACATCGTGTTCACCACGCTCGACTGCATGGCCGACGCCGACATCGGCATGCTCAGCACCGTCCTGATCGGCAACAGCAACACCTTCGTGCGCCACGGCCTGATGGTCACGCCGCGCGGCTACGCGAACAAGTACGACATGGACGACGGCGGCAGCACCCGCGAAGGAGAAAAGGCCGGCCGTTCGCTGTCCACCGGCCTGCTCGGCTGGCTGGAGACGCTGCAGGCCGAACATGCCGCCGGCGCCGACATCGACACGCTGGCGGCGCGCCATCGCCTGCCAGCCGACTACATCCGCGCCACGCTGGCCGAACCCTGGGCCGCCGACGCGCCCGCAACCGAGGACACCGAAGCATGAGCAATGAACTGAATGACAACGCGGCCGCAGCGGTGGTCAAGCCGAAGATCGGCGACTACCGCCGCCACCTGCTGATCTGCACCGGCCCGCGCTGCGCCGCCGACGGCCAGTCGCAGGCGCTGTTCGACAGCCTGGGCGACAAGTTCAAGGCGGCCGGCCTGAACGCCGGCGACCTGCGCGTGAAACGCAGCCGGGTGAGCTGCTTCGCGGCCTGCAAGGGCGGCCCGATCGTGTGCGTCCAGCCGGACGGCACCTGGTACTACAACGTCACGCCGGAGAACATGGACCGCATCATCGGCGAGCACCTGTGCAACGGGCGGCGGGTGGAAGAGCTGGTGTTCCACCAGGCCGGCGAAAGCTGAACGACAGCGTGTCCCGTGTTCAGGAACAATTGGATGGGCTTGCCGTACAATAGGTATGGTAACCGCAATTATTTTCTTATTTTCCGGAGCACGCTGCCCCCATGTCCCATCCGAACACGCACGACGATCTCAGCTGGCTGGCCGGCGGCGGCGAAATGGGCGCGTTGATCCGTTCGATGGACTGGTCGAAGACGCCCCTCGGTCCGCTGCACAGCTGGCCGCAGAGCCTGCGCACCTCGGTCAGCCTGTGCCTGTCGTCGACCTTCCCGATCCTGGTGGCCTGGGGGCCGGACGACATCCAGATCTACAACGACGCCTACCGGCCGATCTGCGGCGACCTGCACCCGCGCTCGATGGGCGGCGCCTTCAAGGAGATCTGGGCCAGCGCAATGCCGGTGGTGGGCGACGCCTTCGAGCGCGCGCACCAGGGCGAAGGTACTTACATCCGTGACCAGCGCATGTTCCTGGACCGCCACGGTTACCTGGAAGAAGCCTTCATGACCTTCTCGTTCTCGCCGATCCGCGACGAGTCGGGCGAAGTCGGCGGGATTTTTCACCCGATCTCGGAAGCCACGCCGGCGGTGCTGAACGCGCGCCGCTCGCAGGGCCTGCGCGACCTCAGCGCCGCCATCGGTGATGCACGCGCCGTGGGCGACATCGCGCACGACATCGCGGCGCATCAACCCAACATGGCGCTGGACCTGCCCTTCATCCTGCTGTACCAGATCGATCCCGAGAGCGGCCGCCTGCTGCTGCGCGGCGGCGCCGGGCTGGATGCGCACGGCGCGCTGGCGCCGGCGACGGCCGACCTGGACGACGCCCTGTGGCCGTTCGCCAGCGCCGCGCAGTCGCGTACGGCGCAGCAGGTGCACGGCCTGCGGCCGCGCTTCGGCGGCGTGTCCTGCGGCCCGTACGAGGCCGCGCCGGATGCGGCGCTGGTGCTGCCGGTGACCGTGCCCGGCCAGCAGGAACTGTTCGGCTTCGTGGTGGCCGGCGTCAGTGCGGCGCGCGCGCTGGACGCCGACTACCTGAATTTTTATGGCCTGCTGGGCGCCGCCATGAACACCGCGGTCGGCAACGTGATCGCCTACGAGAAGGAGCAGCGCCGCGCCGAGGAACTGGCCCAGATCGACCGCGCCAAGACCGCCTTCTTCTCCAACGTCTCGCACGAATTCCGCACGCCGCTGACGCTGATCCTGGGGCCGCTCGACGACGCGCTGGCCGATGTCGAGGAGCCCCTCGGCCCGGTGCAGCGCAAGCGCATCGGCGTCACCCACCGCAACTCGCTGCGCCTGCTGAAGCTGGTGAATTCGCTGCTGGATTTCTCGCGCATCGAGGCCGGACGGGTGCGGGCGTCCTACGAGCCGGTCGACCTGGCGCGCCTGACGGTCGACCTGGCCAGCGTGTTCGAGTCGGCGATGGTCAAGGGCGGCCTGTCGTATAACGTCGACCTGCAGGACCTGGGCCAGCCGGTGTACGTCGACCGCGACATGTGGGAAAAGATCGTCTTCAATCTGCTGTCGAACGCCTTCAAGTTCACCCTGCAAGGCGGGGTGACGGTGACGCTGCGCCACCATGACGGCATGGCGCGCCTGTCGGTGACCGATACCGGCAGCGGCATCCCGGAAGCCGAGCTGCCGCGCGTGTTCGAGCGCTTCCACCGCATCGAGGGCACGCCCGGCCGTACCTACGAAGGCACCGGCATCGGCCTGGCGCTGATCCAGGAACTGGTGCGCCTGCACGGCGGCAGCATCGCCGTGCACAGCACGCTGGGCGAGGGCACGCGTTTCGACGTCGACCTGCCGTTCGGCCATGCCCACCTGCCCGAGGACCGCATCGTCCAGCTCGATGCCGGCGCGGTCCAGGACGGGGAGGGGGACGGCGGACGCATGGGCGCCGCCTTCGTCGAGGAAGCGCTGCGCTGGCTGCCGGACGAGCCGGCGGCGCCGGCCCAGCCGCGCGCCGCGGCGGCCCCGACAAGCGACGGGCTGCAGCCGGCCGCCGCGCTGCCGCGCATCCTGATCGCCGACGACAACAACGACATGCGCGCCTATCTGAAATCGCTGCTCGATCCCTACGCAGAGGTGCGCGCCTGCAGCGACGGCGAAGCGGCGTTCGCATCGCTGCTGCGCGATCCGCCCGACCTGCTGCTGAGCGACGTGATGATGCCCAAGCTGGACGGCTTCGGCCTGATCGCGCGCATCCGCGCCACCGAGCCGCTGCGCCAGCTGCCGGTGATGCTGCTGTCGGCGCGCGCCGGCGAGGAAGCCAAGGTCGAAGGCCTGCGCGCCGGCGCCGACGACTATCTGGTGAAGCCGTTCGCGGCCAACGAACTGCTGGCGCGCGTGCGCCACCAGATCGGCTTGGTGTACGAGCGCCGCCGCCACCAGGACGCCGTGGCGCAACGCGAGACGTATTTCCGCTCGCTGATCGACATCGCCCCGGTCATGCTGTGGACCACGGACCCGAGCGGCTACTGCAACTACCTGAGCCAGCGCTGGTACGAATTCACCGGCCGCCCGACCGAACAGGACCAGGGCATCGGCTGGACCGAGAACATCCATCCGGACGAGCGGGAAGCCGTCAAGGCCAATTTTCTCGCCTGTAACGCGGCGCGCACGCGGTACGTGGGCGACTTCCGCCTGCGCCGCCAGGACGGCAGCTACCGCTGGGTGATCGATACCGGCCTGCCGCGCTACGACGAGACGGGCGAGTTCGCCGGCTTCGTCGGCACCGTGATCGACGTGCACGACCGCGCGCTGCTGCAGCAGGAGCAGGAGCGCCTGACGCACGAGCTGACCGAAAAGAACCGCATGCAGAGCGAGTTCCTGTTCACGCTGGCGCACGAACTGCGCAACCCGCTGGCGCCGATCCGCACCGGCCTGGAACTGATGCGTGTGCGCCCGACCGCCGCCAACGCCGGCAAGGTGCAGGCGATGATGCAGCGCCAGGTCGACCACATGGTGCGCCTGGTCGACGACCTGCTCGACATGGCGCGCCTGTCCGAGGGCAAGGTGGAGCTGCGGCGCGCGCCGGTGACGCTGGAGGAGGTGGTGCACGATGCCGTCGAGATCAGCATGCCGCTGGTGAACGCGGGCGACCACCACCTGGGGCTGCGCCTGCCCGACACCGCGGTTGCCCTGTTCGTCGACCGCCACCGCATCGCCCAGGTGCTGAGCAACCTGCTCAACAACGCGGCCAAGTACACGCCGCCGGGCGGACGCATCGAGGTGGAAGCGGCGGTCCATGCGGGCGAAGTGGCGGTCACCGTCATCGACAACGGCATCGGCATCGGGGCCGACGCGCTGCCGCACGTGTTCGACATGTACGTGCAGGCGCACAACGGCCAGGCGATGGCGCAGGGCGGCCTCGGGGTCGGCCTGAACCTGGTCAAGCGCCTGGTCGAGCTGCATGGCGGCCGGGTCGGCGCCGAGAGCGGCGGCGCGGGGCAGGGCAGCCGGTTCACGGTGTGGCTGCCGCTGGCGCAGGACGGGGAGTCGTCGGCGCCGGCATCGTCCGCCAGTGCCGCGCCGGCGGCGCCGGCCGCCGAGCCGGGCCTGCTGCGCGTGCTGGTGGTCGACGACAACATCGATGCGGCGCAAACGCTGGGCGCGCTGCTCGAGATGAGCGGACATGCGGTGGCGCTGGCCCACGACGGCGCCGGCGCGCTGGCGGCGGCGCGCGAGCTGCCGCCGCACGTGGTGTTCCTCGACATCGGCTTGCCCGACCAGAGCGGCTTCGAGGTGGCGCAGGCGATGCGCCGGCTGGACGGGCTGCAGCACGCCACGCTGGTGGCGCTGACCGGCTGGGGCGCCGAGCAGGACCGGCGCCGCTCGAGCGAGGCCGGGTTCGACGCCCATCTGACCAAGCCGGCCGACTTCGACAGCGTGGAACGGCTGCTGCAGGAAGCGGCCGCCAGCCGCGGGCTGGCGCGCTGAGCGTGCAGGGCGGATGAGCGCGCAAGCGTGCGAAGCGCGGGGCGGGTAAGGCTTACACTGGTTTCTCAACCGTAGACTTCGCCATGAAAGGAGCGCCATGCCCCGCGTACATACATCCGGTCCGAATTCCACCGATCTCTATTACTACGAGCAGGGTCACGGCCAGCCGGTGGTCCTGATCCATGGCTGGCCGCTCAGCCACCGCATGTGGGAATCGCAGATCGCCGCGCTGGCCGAAGCGGGCTACCGCGCGATCGCCTACGACCGCCGCGGCTTCGGCCAGTCGGGCCGGCCGAACGCCGGCTACGACTACGACACCTTCGCCGCCGACCTGAACGACGTGATGACGCAGCTGGACCTGCGCGACGCGGTCCTCGCCGGCTTCTCGATGGGCGGCGGCGAGGTGGCGCGCTACATCGGCAGCTACGGCACCAAGCGCGTCGACAAGGCCATGCTGCTGGGCGCTGTGCCGCCCTTCATGCTGAAGACCGGCGACAACCCGGAAGGCGTCGACGAATCGGTGTTCGCCGCCATGCTGAACGCGGTGCGGCACGACCGCATCGGCTTCCTGGCCGACTTCTTCTACAAGTTCTACAACCTCGACAAGAATGCGCCGGACAACCAGGATCTGGTCGCGTTCAGCAAGTGGGTCGCCTGGGCCGCTTCTCCGCTCGGCACCGCGCAATGCATCGTCGCTTTCGGCGAGACCGACTTCCGCGCCGACCTGGCGCGCTTCGACATCCCGACCCTGATCGCGCACGGCGACGCCGACCAGATCGTGCCGCTGGAGGTCTCCGGCAGGCGCTCGCACGCGCTGATCAGGGGCAGCCGCCTGGAAGTGCTGCATGGCGCGCCGCACGGCTTCGCGGCGACCCATGCGGCGCAGCTGAATGCCCTGATGCTGGACTTCCTGCGCTCCTGAGGCGGCAGTCGGCCGGCTAGCGCTGCCGGCCCTTGCCGGTGGCGGCCCACCAGATGCCGCCCATCAGGTGGGCGAGGTACTGCGGGTCGCGGTACATCTCGGCGTTGTGCCCGAGGGTCGTCACGAACACGCGGGACTGCCCGGCCTGGCGGTACCAGGCCACCGGATGGTCCTTGCCCATGCCGGCGGCAACCTGGCCGGGCCAGATCCGGGTCGGGTCGTAGCTGGACTCGTCCACCTTGAGCACCGGGTGGATCTCCACCTTGTACGGGTTGGCCAGTTCGTACCACTCGTCGCTCCAGATCCAGCGCTGCGGCACGCCGTAGGTGGCCGGGAAACCCTTGTCCACGGTGTCGATGGCGGCGGTCTGCACGATCGGGTGGATCGTGAAGGAGCGGCCCACCAGCTTCTCGTACCAGACCCACCCGTCCTGCGGCGCGATCATCCCGCGGTGCACGGCGACCGCATTGCCGCCGCCGCCCACGTAGGCCTCGAAACGGGCGCGTTGGGCCGGGTTCAGCTCCTCGCCCGCGGTGTTCAGCAGGACGATGGCGGCGTATTGCCTGAGGTCGCCCTCGAAGCTCTCGGGACGGTTGGTGTAGGTGAGTTCGAAGTTGTGCAGCCGCGCCAGCTGCTCGAAGCTGGCACGCGCGATCGGAATGTACTCGTAGTGGTACTTGTTGGGCATGGCCAGCACCAGCAGCTTGAACTGGGTGTCGGCGGCGCCGGCCGGTACCGCCGCGGACAGGGCGGCGGCGCCGGCCAGCATTGGTAAAACGTAACGCATGCAATCTCCTCGATGATCAGGGTGCGGGCACGCCCTCGGGCTTGCGTCCATGATGGGGCACCAGCCAGCCGCCGTCGGCCAGCCAGTCGGCCAGCCGGTCCGGCCAGTGCTGCAGCGAGACGCGCTCGCCGCGCTGGCCGACGTTGAAGGCGTGGTCGGTGTCGGCGTACAGGTGCAGCTCGGCCGAGACGCCGGCCGCCACCAGCTGCTGGTACAGGCCGAGGGCGGGCGGCATGCAGCAGGCATCGCGCGATCCTGCCACCAGGAAGGCCGGCGGCGCATCCTTCGGCGCGCGCGCCGGCACGCCCAGCGGGCCGGGGTAGACCAGTACCTGGAAGTCGGGCCGGGCGCTCTGGCGTTCGAGCGCATCGTGCGCGCTGCCGGCAGCCGGTTCGGGATTGTCGGCCACCAGCGACACCAGTTCGCCGCCGGCCGAGAAGCCCATCACGCCGATGCGCTGCGGATCGACGCCGTAGTCGGCCGCATGGGCGCGCACCCAGCGCACCGCGCGGCGCAGGTCGGCGGCGGCATCGCCCTCGATGCTGTAGGCTGCGCCCGAGCCGGTGTCGCGCGCCAGCCGGTACTTGAGCACGAAGGCGGAAACGCCCACGCGATTCAGGGTCTTCGCGGCCAGCATGCCTTCGTTCTGGAACACCAGCATGCGGTGGCCGCCGCCCGGCACCACGATCACGGCCGCGCCGTTGGCATGGCGCGGGTCGGCCCGCACCAGGGTCAATGACGGGTCGTGGACGTTGCTGACATAGGCGCCGTCGGTGAGCTTTTCTGGCTCGCCATGGCGCTTTCCGGCACCCGGCGCGCCGTCCGGCCACAATGCCACCACCGGCGCTGCTGCCGGCTGCTGGGCCATGGCGGCGGCGCAGGCCAGCACCGTCAGGAGGAAGGCGGCGTAGGAACGCACCGGCTTATTCCACACGGGTCGCATACAGGCTGTGATGGGTCAGGATGAACAGCGTGCGCTTGTCCGGGCCGCCGAATACCAGCTGCAGCGGGCGCTCCGGCACGTCGATGCGGCCGCTCTCCTTGCCGTCGGTGTAGACGAACACCTGGCCGTTGGCGACGTAGACCTTGCCGTCCGGGCCCAGCGCCGCACTCTCGCCGCCGCGGTCCGCCACCGCCTTCAGGTCGGTGATAGCGCCGCCGGCGCCGAGCAGGCCGCTGAAGGTGCGGTTTTCCGAGCCGTTGGTGAACACCACGCGCTCGCCGGCTGCGCCCTGCACGAAGCCGTGGGTGTCGAGCGTGTCCGACCAGCGGTGGCCGAGGTGGTCGGCCGCGCCCTGGCGCAGCACCCGGTATGCCGGCAGCACCAGGCTGCCGTCGGGCGACACGTATTCGCGCGCCTTGGGCTTGGCCACGTCGCGCGCGAACATCTCGGCCAGCGTGGTGAATTCGTAGGTCTGCGGATTGAGCTGGTCCTGGAATTCGGCGTTCTGCCAGAAGTTGACCGGCACCGCCATGCGCACGCCGCTGCGCTGCGCCGCCGGCGTCGGCTTGATCATCGTGATCTCGGTGGCGGGCAGGCCCGGCTTGAAGGCGTACACGCTGGCTTCCGGTCCGAAGGACGACAGCACCATCACGTTGCCGCTGCGGTCGATGGCCAGGTTGACCGGGTCGAGCGGCGCGTCGCGCTCGACCGTCAGGCCGCCTTCGCGGCTCCAGCCGTGGATGCGCCGCCAGTGGCGGTCGACGAAGTACAGCTTGCCCTTGGCGTCGACCGCGCCGCCGGCGATCGAATAGAAGCCGTCGGCCAGCTTTTCCACCTTGCCGCTCGGCGCCGGCGCGGCGGTCTGCCTGCCGCTGTAGTCGAGCACCGCGAACTCGCGCTCGCGCACCTGCAGGTTGCGGGTAACGTCGACGATGGCGTTCTCGTACGGGTACTTGGACGCGCGCAGGTAGGTGGCGCAGCCGTTGTCGTCGCAGGTGGCGAAGCCGCTCTCGCCGTTGACGTGCACGTTGCGGAAGCGGATGTCGCTGGAATTGGTGATCTTGACCGCGCTCGGCGCCGGCTTGATCGAGCGCGTGACGCGGTAGCCGTGGTAATTCGCGAACAGCAGGTTGCTGGAGTTGCGGATCTCGAGCGAGACCGAGTCCATGCCGTCGCGCACCTCTTCCTCGGTCTGGGGCGCCAGGAATTCCCAGTTCTTCACGCCGTCCAGCACGATCTCGGCGCGGATGTGGTGCTCGGCCGAGAGTTCGTACACGTGGCCCGGCGTGCTGGTGTTGGTGACGTAGAAGCCGGCCTGGGCGTAGCCGCTCGGGGTCCAGATGCCGTTGAAGGTGCCGCCGCCGTTGTCGGTCACCCAGATGCTCGGGTACTGGCGGTCCCAGTGGGCGGTGGCGTCGAAGCTGGCATCCTTCTGGTACGGGTCGCTGCGCCGGCCGTCGTACAGGCGGGTGCCGTGGCCGCCCTGGATGCGCACGTCGTCCACCAGCGAACGTTCGCCGGCGCGCCACAGCAGGGCCACCGCGCGCTGGTTGACTTCGCCGGTGGCCAGGCCGATGCCGGACACGATGGCGTCGCCGCCGCGCGCGCTCTCGAGCAGCGCCTTGGGACCGGCCACGCCCTGGTAGGCCGGCGAGCCGTTCGGCAGCACCAGCTGGGTCAGGCCCGGATGCAGGCCGACCAGCACCGTGTCCGGCTTCAGGCGGATGGTGTCGTTGACCAGGTAGAAGCCGAGCGGCAGGTAGACCACGCGGCGGCTGTCGATCGCCTTCTGGATGGCGGCGGTGTCGTCGGCCTTGCCGTCGCCGCGCGCGCCGAAGCTGCGCACGTTGGCCCACTGCGCGCTCGGCGGCAGCGCGCGCAGTGCCGGCGCCGGCTTGGCGGCCGAACCCAGCGCCGAGGTTTTATAGTTGGTGGCGAAGCGCCCCGGGGTGCCCATGTCCTGCAGCGTCAGGCCGTAATTGAAGGCGTCGACCTTGTAGGCGCGGCCGCCGCCGGCGCCGGCCAGCGTCTTGCCGCTGTCGCGGAAGCGCGCCCAGGTCGGCACGTTGCGCGCGCTGGCGCCCTCGAAGCCGACCTGGGTGTAGACGTTGTCTTCGTTGCTGATCACCAGCGCGCTCTTCGACACGTTCTCGAAGCGCACGTCCTTGCCCCACAGCCAGTCGCCGTAGCCGCGGTCGATCTCGACCCCGACCGGGGTATTGCGGATCTCGGTGTTGACCAGCGTGAGGCCGGCTTCGTGCTCGCGGATGGCGGCGTCGCGCTGGCCCTCGAACGTGGAATCGAGCAGCGTGAACTGCCAGGCCGGCGAGGTCTTCTCGGCCAGGATGCCGTAGCGGCCGCCGAAGAAGCGCAGGTTGTAGGCGACGTTGCCGACCTGGTAGACGCCGGCCAGGCCGGAACCGGTATGGAAGTCGATGTGGCTCAGGTTCGAGTGCTGGGCGGTGTGCATGCGCACCGCGGCGGCGGCCGGGTTGCCGTCGCCGATCTCGAAGTCGACGTTCGACAGGGCGGAGTAGAAGGTGGCGGAATTGGCATCGCGCACGTTGCCCGTGAACGGCACCTCGCCCGGCACCGGCATCGGCACCTTGCCCACCGTGTACTGGTCGCCGCCGGTGAAGATCACCATGTTGGCCACGCCCTTCTGGAAGCCCGGCGTGTTGGGCGCCAGCACGAACACGGGGCGGGTCTTGCCGACGCCGTAGACGCGCACCGCCAGCGGGATCAGGATGCTGCGTGTGATGCGGTAGCGGCCGGCCGGCAGGAACACCAGGCCGCCTTCGCCCTTGTTGGCCGCCTGGTCGATGGCCTGCTGGATGGCGGCGCTGTCGTCGGCGACGCCGTCGCCTTTGGCGCGCACCACCACGGCTTTGGGGTCGTCCGGCATCTGCTGGAAGGCCGAGACCGAGGCCTGGGCGGCAGAGGACAGGGGCGCGGCAAACGCAAGCCCCAGCGCGAGCGCCAGCACGGCGGGTGAAGTCGGCATCGTTTTCATCGAGGGTGTCTCCTTGTAGTTATTTGACCAGCAGCGACAGCAGCATCACGAACAGCAGCCCGAACACGCCGACCAGGGTTTCCATCAGCGACCAGGAGCGGAAGGTGTCCTTCAGCGACAAACCAAAATATTCCTTGAACATCCAGAAGCCCGAGTCGTTCACGTGGCTGCACATCAGGCTGCCCGCGCCGACCGCCAGCACCATCAGGTTCGGGTCGCAGCCCGAGCTCTGCACCAGCGGGCCGACCACGCCGGCCGCGGTGACGCCGGCCACGGTGGCGGAACCGAGGCAGATGCGGATCAGGGTCGCCACCGCCCAGCCCAGCAGCAGCGGCGGCACCGGCAGGTGGCTCAGTTGCGCCCCCAGTTCGGCGCTGACCCCGGATTCCACCATCACCTGTTTCAGGGCGCCGGCGCCGGCGATGATCAACAGGATCGGCGCGATCTCGCGCAGCGCTTCCTGGGCCGACAGCATCACCGCCGGCAGCGACTTGCCGCGTGCCAGGCCGAGGGTCCAGATCGCCACGCAGTAGGAAATCAGCAACACCACCAGCGGATTCGACAGGAAGGCCAGCGGCTTGGCCAGCTCAGGGCGGACCATCGTGACCAGCGTCAGCACCGCCAGCAGCACGACCGGCAGCAGGGCGGTGGCGAAGCTGTTGAAGGTGCCGGGCAGTTCGCCGGCCGGCACCTCGCTGTGGCGGAAGATATTGCCCGGCTGGGCGCGGATGTGGCCCAGCGACATGGCGAACACCGGCCCGGCGATGATCAGGGTCGGGATCGCCACGATCAGGCCATACAGCAGGGTCGTGCCCATGTCGGCCTGCACCGCCACCACCAGCGCCGTGGCCGACGGGTGCGGCGGCAGGAAGCCGTGCGCGATCGACAGGCCGGCCAGCAGGGGCATGCCGAGCGCCACCGCCGGCCGCCCCGACTGGGCCACCAGCGAAAAGATCAGCGGCACCATCAGCACGAAACCGACGTTGTAGTACAGCGGCATGCCGACCACGAAGCCGGTGACGGTCATCGCCACCGGGATGCGCGCCAGGCCCAGTTTGCCGGTCAGGCTGGTGGCGATGCGCCGCGCGGCGCCGCTGTCGGCGATCAGCTTGCCGAACACGGCACCCAGGCAGATGATCACCACCAGCGACCCGAGCAGGTCGCCGATGCCTTTCTCGATGGCGCCCGGGATCTTCGCCGCCGGCATGCCCAGCAGCAGGGCCGCCACCATGGCGGCGATCACGAAGGCGATCAGCGGCTGCACCTTGCCCCAGGCGATCATCACGGTCAGCAGTCCGACCGCCAGCAGCACGGATAACACATTCAACACAAGAAAGTCCTTTCTGAGTGGCCGCTCAATAGCTGTAGCGCAGGCCGGCGCGGTAGGTGCGACCCACCACGTCGTACAGCGCCGGGTTGATGGCGAAGCTGGGGTTGGCCTGCGGCGCCGGTTCCGGATCGCGGTCGAACAGGTTGTCGATCTTGAAGTAGGCCACCAGCTGTTTCGACAGGTTGTAGCTGCCGCCGAAGTCGACGTAGGTCGCGCCTTTCATCTGGTTGTTGTAGATGGTCGGGTGGATCAGGGTCGACACCGGGCAGCTGGTCTGGCATTCGATGTACTCGTTGCTGTACACGCCGTCGCTGAACCAGCGCTCGGTCAGGCTCAGGCTCAGCTTGTCCTGCAGCAGGCCGTCCCAGGTCTGGGTCGCCAGCAGCTTCCACTTGGGCGTGTTGCCCAGGTTGACCCCGGCGCCTTCGCTGGGGATGGTGCCGACCACGCCGGAGTTGGTGATGAAGTGCAGGTTGCGGGTGGCCAGCGCACGGAAGGTGAAGCGTCCCGGCAGGCTGAACCGGTCCAGGTTGGCGCGGTACGCGGTCTCGATGTCGAAGCCCTTCGCATGCAGCGACGCCAGGTTGAAGTTCTGCACCGTGACGTAGTTGTTGCCCGGGCTGTTCAAGACCATGGCCGAGCAGATTTCCTGGTTGCCGGCCACGCACAGGTCGACTTCCTGCTGGATCGACAGGGTCGAGATCACGTCGTTGACCTTGATGTCGAAGTAGTCGAGCGAGGCCGAGAATCCGGGCGCCCAGGACGGCTGGGCCAGCACGATGCCGAACGAGTTGTTGCGCGCGATCTCGGGGCGCAGGCTGGTGTTGCCGACGGTGCGCTGCTGGACGCTGATCGCGTTGCCCTGGTACTGCACCTGGTTGTTGACGACCACCGGCGCCGCGAACAGCTCGGACAGGTTGGGCGCGCGCACATCCTTCGAGGTGACGGCGCGCAGGCGCAGGCCGTCGAGGCCGGTCTTCCAGGTCGCGCCCAGCTTCCAGCTGCCGACGCTGCCGGCGGTGCTGTACTTGGTCTGGCGGTCGGCCAGGTTGATGTTGGCCTCGCCCCAGGCATCCGACTTCAGCACCGGGATGTTCAGCTCGACATAGGCTTCGCGCACGTTGTAGCTGCCCTGGCCGTTGTGGTAATTCCCCGCGTACCAGTTGTTGCCGACCACGCTGTTGAGCGTGGGGTCGGCCGGGTAGGTGGCGCTGTTGGGCGAATCCGGCGACACGCCGGCGCCCCAGGGATCGCCGCGCACCGTGTATTTTTCACGCCGCCATTCGGCACCCAGCGCGACCGAGATCGGCCCGGCCCAGCCGTCGAACGCTTCGCCGTTGACGTTGGCGCTGGCCACGTCCTGGCTTTGCTCGGTGCGCTGGAACGGTCCGGTCGGCGGCGCGATGTAGGCCCAGGCCGCCGGGTCCACCGGGTTGTTGCCGATGATGTTGAACGGGACGCAGCCGTTGTTGCGCGCCAGCGTGTTGCGGCAGACGATGTTGCCGCTGGCGTCGCGCACGGCGTCGATGGCGTTCAGGTAGCGGTTGGTGAGGATGATGTCGCGCACGTTGATGACGGTGGTGTTCTCGCCATGCTCGGCATAGGCGTCGTACGACCACTGCTTGCCGAACAGCCCGATCTTGCCGTCGGCGCCGACCACGAAGCGGCGCTGGGTGCGCACCGGGTGCACGTTGATATTCGCCGGGAACACGGCGTTGGCGGTGCCGTACTGGAAGCTGGTGATGCGGTTGGCGCCGCAGGCGGCCGCGATCGACGCCGGCAGGAAGGGGTTGTCGCACTGGATGGTCAGGTTGGCCTGGCGCGCCGCGCCGGGATTCGGCGAGAAGTGCGATTTCACCTGCGCGTAGTTGGCGGTGACGTAGATCTCGTTGTCGGCGTCGAGGTCCCAGGACAGGCGGGTATAGGCCACCTGGCGCTTGAAATTCATGGCGAGATTGGTGCCGGCGCCGACGCTGCCGCTCAAGTCGCCGCCCACGCAGAACGGATTGACGCAGTTGGTGACGGCGCCGGTGCCGGTCGGCACCCCGTTCGAGCCGTACTGGAAGGCATAGGGCACGCCGCCGTCGCCGAATGCCGTGCCTTGCAGCGGACCGTTGGTGATCAGGCCGTATTTCGCATACTGGTATTGCTGGGCGTGGTCGATGACACGGTATTCGGGCCGGCCGTCGGTGGTCTGGGACAGCTGGCGCCGTTCGTAGACCGTGTTGCGGTACCAGTCGCGCCCGCCAGCGCCGACTTCGCCGAAGCCGGGCGAGTCGATGCCGTTTTCCTTGCTGAATTCGCCGCTGACGGTGACGTGCAGGCGGTCGTCGACGAAACCCTTGCCCCAGGCTGCCTGCAGGGTACCGCTCTTGTCGTCGTGGTAGCGCGTCATGCCGCCTTCGACGTTGGCCTTGAAGCCGGTGAATTTTTTATCGGTGATGAAGTTGACCACGCCGCCGACCGCATCCGATCCGTACGAGGCCGAGGCGCCGCCGGTGACCACGTCGACGCGCTTCACCAGCAGCTGCGGGAACTGGCTGACGTCGGTCACGCCGGTGACGTTGGCGCCGACCACGCGCTGGCCGTCGAGCAGGGTCAGGGTGCGGATCGTGCCCAGGCCGCGCAGGGACAGCGAGCTCAGGCCCTGGATGCCGCTGCTGGTGCTGTTGGTGCTGGTGGTGCGGCCGGTGCTGCCCTGCAGGGCCGGCAGTTCGGCCAGGGTATTGAACAGGTTCGGCTTGGCGGCCTGCTGCAGGTCGGCGGCGCTCAGGCTGGTGGTCGGCGTTGGCTGGGTGAAGCCGCGCGCGGCGATGCGCGAGCCGGAGATGCGCACCACCGAGGTGTCGGCATTGACCGGCGCCGGGGCGGCCACGGCCGTAGCCGCTGCCGGTGCCGATGCCGCCGGTGCCGGGGCGGCGGGGTCGTCCTGGGCCGCGGGCGCGTCCGCCGGTACGGCGGCGGGAGCGGCTTGCTGGGCATGGGCGGCGGCCAGCGCGCAGCATGCGCTGGCGACGGCGAGGTGGATCAAGGTTCTTTGCAGTGATGTACGCATGTTGTCTCCAATATTTTGGTGTTATCGGCATGCCGCCTCGGGTGGTGGGCAGCTGCCTGGACTTGCGTGATACGTTGCGTGATGCCTTGTGATGCCTTGCGTGACGTTTCCTATGCCCCGGTCCGTCCTTTCCCGTCGTCCGCGGTGTTGTCGTTGCGATGCTTGCCAAAGGTGATGTGATCGACCAGCGTCTGCGGCGGCAGGCCGAGGTCGAGACGCAGGCCGGCCTCGTCGTCCTGCAGCGGCTCCAGGTCGCGCAACTGGCTGTCCAGCAGTGCCGGCGGCATGTAGTGGCCGCTGCGCCGCGCCATGCGTTCGGCGATCACCTCGCGCGGGCCTTGCAGGTGGGCGAAGCGCAGGGCGGGGTCGGCCTGGCGCAGCAGGTCGCGGTAGCGGCGTTTGAGCGCGGAACAGGACAGCACCAGGCCGCTGCCGGCGTGGCGCGCCGCTGCGATTTCGGCGGACAACGCGTGCAGCCAGTCGGCACGGTCGTGGTCGTCGAGCGGCAGGCCGGCCGACATCTTGGCCACGTTGCGCGCCGGGTGGAAGGCGTCGCCTTCGATGAAGCGCAGGCCGAGGCGTGCGGCGAGGGCGGCGCCGATCGTGCTTTTGCCGCAGCCGCTGACGCCCATGACGACCCAGCGTTGCGGTTCCGGCGTGGCGAGTGGGGTATCGCTTGCTGCCATTTGTCTCCTCCGAGTGGATAGCGTTAGCGCTATCATTTTGTTTTTTGCCAAGTCTTCAGCAAGTCGAACGCTTTGTAAAGCACTATCCGTGCTGCACAGCAGTAAGCCGATCCGCCGATTTACTTGGGGTGCATGACGGATAAGGTCCACACCGTCGCGGCAAACGGCAGGCGTGTACAGGGAGAGTTGAGCGAATTGAGCGGTATTGACGCTACGTATCGCTGATAGCGCTATCAATGGTGCACAGCGACATGCATCAGGATGATGTGGCGTTTACAACACGCTAATGGCTGCGCTTCATCGTCAACCCGATATACATGGATTTGCAACTAACCGATCTTGACTGGCAGATGACGGGGAACAGGCAAGCCGGCGTGGTATCGAACTTGCGCAGCATCACGCCGGGGAGCCGGCTTGTCCGGAAAGGCATTCAGCCCAGGCAGATGAAATTGTTATCGACCTGGCTGCGCCAGGTCTGGATCAGGCGGCGGTAGGCTTCGCCCACCGGACGGATGCGCCGGTCAAGGTCGTACAGGCCGTAACGGTTCACCTTGCCCCTGTTGTCGCTCAGCGCACTGTCCCAGTCCACCTGGTCGGTCAGGCTGTACCAGGTGAAACCGAGGATGGGCACGCCGTCGGCCTTCAGGCGGATCACGTTCGACCACTGCTTGCCGAGCCAGACGCTCGGATCCTTCTCGCCTTCTCCCTCGTCGCGGTTGTTGGTCTCGGTGTGCATCACGGGCAGGCGGTAGCGTTCGTAATACTGCTTGGTGATCATGTAGTAGCCGAACATCTCGCAGATGTCGACCTTGCCGTTGGCATGCACGACGTGCTCGTTGGTGGCGTAGTAATCGTTGCCCATGATGCAGCGCCCGCGCACGGTGCGGTCGAGGAAGAAATGGTACTCCTCGCGCGTCAGGCCGTTATCGGCCAGGAATTCATAGGTCCGGCCGACCACGTCATGGGCATAGGTCAGGTCGAGCGCCAGGAAGCGCAGTTCGTTCAGGTGGCGCGCATAGCCGGCGGCTTCCGGTGCGGCGGGGTGGTAGTACTCCGACGATTCGCTCTGGATGAAATACGCCGCCGGCTGCGCCTTTAGGATCGCTTCGATGGCCAGCACGCTGGCCTTGGCCAGGTGCTTGACCGCGGTGACGAAAGCCCGATCCGACGTTTCCCGCTCGTTCCACAGGCCCAGGCGCGCCGAGAACTTGGCGGTGACGTACATCTCGTTGACCGGCGTGTACAGCGTGACCCAGGGAAAGCGCTCGGCGAACGCGCGCGCATACTCGGCCAGGAAGCGCGGGAAGTCGGGGTTCTGGAAATTGCCGATCCAGTCGGGCACGCCGAAATGGCACAGGTCGACGATGGGGACCAGTCCCAGGCGCTTGATCTCGGCCATCACGCCATCGGTGAATTCCCAGTCGTAGCGACCCGGTCCCAGGTGCACGCAGTACCAGGGCGGCCCGTAGCGCAGGGCATCGACCCCGAGTTCGTGCGTCAGGTGCAAGTCTTCCCGCCAGTGCCGGTAGTGCCCGGTCTTTTCCAGTTCATCCATGCGCAAGGGTTTGCCGTCCGGTCCTTCGATGACCGGATAGCTGCTTTCGATCCCTGTCGCAAACAAAAAACGCTGCATGTCTTGCCTCCTGATGCCGGCCCCCGCCCGGTCCATGACATCTTAGCCGGACCCGGCTCATGCACTTCGCACACTAAGGCAATGACGGTGTCGCGCATACCGGTTTTGTAACTGCATGGTGACCAATACACCTGTCAAACCAGCAGCAAGCGATATGGCTGTGACAAGAATTCCAGGTCACATTTCGTGTAACCGACGGGTCTTTTTCGCGCCTCTGCGATGTCGCCGGCACCCTTTATCACCGTTGCATATGGCTGATATCACGCAGCTTTTTCGCTTAAATCAGCCTTAAAAAGATGGATTTTGCGGATTTTTTGTTAAAAAGCCGCCCCATTTTCGGGCGTTGTCGGGAATGTGCAACGCTTCGATGGAAGGTTACAAACTGAAAGAATTTTTTTTCCGCGTGGCAAAGCAAAACGCGATGAAAGTGCGTAGAATTCTCCTTCATCAGTTTCTCAACGCCAACTACTTATGGTTGGCGTTGTGCTTTCAGCGCTTACTTAAATCATGTTCACCTGGCCGAATGACTCGGCAGGTCTTGCAGACAACACCCTAAGAAAAGACTTTTTCCAAATGCAAACTCCTCGACGCACCACCGCCATCGCACTGCGTAACCTGTCGATGGCACAGGCGCAACAATATGCCCTGCCGCTCCTGTTCACCCTGTTCGGCGTGATCATGGGCTCGTGGGCCGGCCGCATCCCGTCGATGGCCGAGCGCGTGCACGTGTCGCACTCGGCGCTGTCGATGGTGCTGCTGTGCGGCGGCCTGGGCGCCGTGCTGTCCTACCCGGTCTCGTCGCGCATGATGGCGTCGCTGGGTGCGCGCAAGACCCTGCTGTTCTCGGGCCTGGCCCTGCTGTGCGTGCTGATCGCGATCGGCGTCGCCCCGACCGTGCCGCTGCTGATGATGGCCGTGCTGAGCCTGGGCATCACCGCCAGCACCTTCGACGTCGCCATCAACTCGTCGGCCACCGAGCGCGAAAAGCGCACCGGCAAATCGGAACTGTCGAAGCTGCACGGCATGGGCTGCGCCGGCGGCCTGGCCGGCGCGACCCTGGGCAGCCTGATGGCCAGCCTGCATATCGCGCCGGGCACCCACTTCATGATGCTGGCGGCGCCGCTGGCCATGATCCTGTATTTCGCATACACCCTGCTGGACGCCGACGATGTCGGCCAGACCGTCGAGAAGAAGTCGTTCTCGCTGCCGCGCGGTCCGCTGCTGTTCCTGGGCGCCCTCGGTTTCCTGGGCTCGATGGCCGAAGGCAGCATCGCCGACTGGAGCGGCGTGTTCCTGAAAGAGCACTTCGGTGCGTCGGAAGGCCTGGCGCCGCTGGCCCTGTCGTCGTTCTCGGTGATGATGCTGCTGTGCCGCCTGGTGGGCGACAAGCTGAAAACCCGCTACGGCGCCCGTCCCCTGGTCAGCAGCGGTTCGATGCTGGGTGCGGCCGGCCTGTTCTTCGCCGTGCTGTCGCCGAACGCCTATTTCGCCCTGGCCGGTTTCGCCATCGCCGGTCTCGGCCTGGCCCTGGTGTTCCCGTTCGTGTTCAGCGCCGCCGGCGCACAAGGTCCGGCGGCACTGGCCGGCGTGGCCAGCATGGCTTACAGCGGCAGCCTGATGGGCCCGCCGGTAATCGGTGCCATCGCCCAGGGCATGGGCATGCAGGTGGCCATCGCCTACGTCGGCGGCCTGGCAGCCCTGATCGCCTTCGTCGCCAGCCGTTCGCGCATGCTGAAGTAATCGGCGGCCCGGCAGTATTCAGCAGTAGCTGTGAGCAGCAAGCAGTAAGTAGTCAGCGTTTTCTCCTCTTCCTTTATTTGCGGGGCGGCTGCCGAAAGGCGCCGCCTCTTTTTTTTCGTCTCAGGCGGCCGCGAACTCGCGCAGCCAGTGGCGCGGCGACACCCCGACGTGTTCCGTGAACGCGCGCGTAAAAGCGGGCGGGCTGCGGTAGCCGGCCCGGCCGCTCACCACCTTCACCGGTACCCCTTCGCGCAGCAGGCGGCACGCCAGGCCCATGCGCCAGCGGGTCAGGTATTCCAGCGGGGAGACGCCGACCACGTTGCGGAAATGCTCGGTGAAGCCGGTGCGCGACATGCAGGCGAGGACGGCCAGCGATTGCAGTTGCCAGGGCGCGTCCGGCCGCGCATGCATCGCGCTCAGCACTGGCCCCAGCTGGCGGTCCGCGAGGCCGGCCAGCACGCCGCCATCCAGCCAGGCCTGGTCGAAGGCATGGCGCAGGATCTGCACCATCAGCACGTCGCACACCCGGTCGAGCACGGCGTCGCGCGCGCGCGCGGGCTGCGCCGCTTCGGCGAACAGCAGTTCCAGCGTGTGGCGCAGCGGCGCCGTCCGGTCGAGCGGAATGCAGATGCGGTCGGGCAGGGTCCAGGCCAGCGGATCGGCATCGCCGTTCTGGAAGGCGATCGTCGCGTGGGCCAGATCGTCGCCGTGCAAGGCCTGCACCCGGTGGCGCATCCCGCGCGGATAGAACACCAGCGCCGCGTCATCCACGCGCAGCGGCGGCGCATGCTCGTCCACGAACACGGCCGGTCCCTGGCGCACCAGATAAAGCTGGCCGGCCAGCGCCGTTTCGCTGTCGAAACCGGGGCTGGCGGTGTCTGTGCCACCCTGGCCGTTGAAGCGGAAACGACCAGTCAATGCAGAAAGAAGATAGTCCATGCTGACGTAATTTGACGATATATCATGTATTTTGGACGAATCGCTATGTTTACGCACGAGAAAAATTGACGAATTCAACGATAATATTTCTTTTGTTGCCTTATGTCTACTTTAAGATCATTTTGGCAACATATTCCAGCGCCGGCGCCGCGTCCATGCGATCCGCATTCCAGTTTTGCGCCGATATTTTCAGAAAGTATCGAATCAATGAGGCATCTCAGTATCAAAACGATCGTCACGTCCGCCGTGGCGCTGCTCATCGGTATCGTCATCGCAGTGGGCGCCCTGGGCTATACCAATACGCAGACCGCCGTCTCCCTGCTGGAAGGCGTTGCCCTGCGCGACGCGCGCCAGCAAGCCACGATCGGCAACATCATGCTGCGCATGGAAACCAACCGCAGCCAGCTGCTGCAAGCCCTGCAGCACAATCCGGCCACCGAATACGCCTTGCTGCACGACCATCCGCTGCAGGTGCACTTCCAGCAGATCGCCGCCAACACCCGTGCGCTGCAACAGGAACGCGACGACTTCAGCGCGTCGCTGCGCACGCCGGCGGCTAGGGCGCTGGTCGAAAAATGGTATGCCCTGAGCAGCGGGCTGGGCATCGACGACGTGACGGCCGCCACGCGCGCGCTGCAGGCCGGGCAGTGGAACCAGGCCGAGCAGATCCTGATCACCCGCGTCAACCCGGCCTATAAAAGCGGCCAGCCGGCCTACGACGACCTGCAGGCCCTGCTGGGCAAGCGCAGCCAGGACAATACGGCACTGGCGCACCGGCATATCGACACGCGCAATGCGCTGATGATCGCCGCCATCGCGGCCGGCTGCCTGGCCGGCCTCGGCGCCGCCCTGTTTCTGGCGCGCAGCATCGTCAAGCCGCTCGCCGAAGCGGTCGCGATCGCGCGCAGGGTGGCGCGCGGCGATCTGAGCGCAGACATCCGCAGCGATGCCCGCAACGAGTTCGGCCAGCTGCTGCTTGCCCTGCGCGAGATGAATGCCGGCCTGGCCGACATCGTCGGCAAGGTGCGCGGCGACGCCGACAACATCGCCGCAGCGTCGGCCGAGATCGGCGCCGCCACCATGGACCTGTCCGGCCGCACCGAGCAGCAGGCCGGCACGCTGGAAGAAACCGCGGCCTCGGTCGAGGAACTGAGCGCGACCGTGAAGCAGAACGCCGCCAGCGCCCGCGAAGCGAATGCGCTGGCCGCCTCGGCATCGGCGGTCGCGGTCAAGGGCGGTGCCGTGGTGAACGACGTGGTCGGCACCATGGCTGCGATCCAGGACTCGGCGCGCAAGATCGCCGACATCATCGGCGTGATCGACGGGATCGCCTTCCAGACCAATCTTCTGGCGCTGAATGCGGCAGTGGAAGCCGCCCGAGCCGGCGAGCAGGGCCGCGGCTTCGCCGTGGTGGCCGGCGAGGTGCGCACGCTGGCCCAGCGCGCGGCCGGCGCCGCCAGGGAAATCAAGGACCTGATCAGCGACTCGGTCGAGAAGGTCGACAGCGGCAGCCGGCTGGCGGACCAGGCCGGCGCCACGATGCAGGAAGTGGTGAACAGCATCCGCCGCGTGGCCGGCATCATGAGCGAGATCACGGTCGCGAGCCAGGAACAGAGCATGGGCATCGAGCAGATCCACCATGCCGTCAGCCAGATGGACCAGGTGACCCAGAAGAATGCCGCCATGGTCGAGGAAGCCGCCGGCGCCGCGCAATCGCTGCGCGACAACGCGGCCGGCCTGGCGCGCCTGGTGAGCGTGTTCCGTCTGGACGCGCAAGCCCACGGCCAGGACGCATCGGTCCCGGCAGCGGCACAGGCGGGCGCCATGCGCCACGAAGCGCCGCGCCTGGGACATCTGACGGCGGCCTGATCCGCGTTTCGTTTGCGCTGGACCAAGCGTTCAAGGACTCATGAGAACTCCAGACCGCCTGCCGACTCCAAACCGGGTCGCCAGTTTGTCAGAACGGAGTTGTCATGCAGTCCGAAATCGACGCCGCATCCATCGCGGAATTCCACGACCGCCAGTTGCACGAGCGCGACTGGCCGCTGCTGTCCCATGCCCAGACGGGTTCCGGCCTGTGGCAGGCGATCGATGCCAACCACCGCTATAACGGTCTGCTCTGGCGCGAGGAAGACCGCGCGCGCCGGGTCGACGTGCCGCCGGACGAGATCGCTGCCGGCAAGCGCCTGATCGACCGCTACAACCAGCGCCGCAACGACGCCGTCGAGGCCATCGACGAAGCGCTGCTGGCCGAGCTGGCGCATGTGGCGGCCTTGCCCGGCGCCCGGCTGTCCAGCGAAACCGCGGGCGCGATGATCGACCGCCTGTCGATCCTGTCCCTCAAAATCCACCACATGCGCGCCCAGACCCGGCGCCCGGACGCCGCCGAGGCCCATGTTCACGCCTGTGCCGCCAAGCTCGAGCGCCTGGTGGCACAGCGTGCCGACCTGATGTCCTGCCTCGACGCGCTGCTGCTGGAAGCGCAGGCCGGGCGCGCCTATTTCAAGCTGTACCGCCAATTCAAGATGTACAACGACCCCGCGCTGAATCCCTACCTGAACGGGCAGGCGCAGAGCGGCCGGAGCGCGCCATGAGCGCACCCGTCGAAACCATCGACGTGCTGGTGCCGACCTGCGACCGGCCGGCCGCGCTGGCCGTCACCCTGGCCACGATCGGCAGCCAGAGCTGGCCGCGGCTGCGCATCGTCATTTCCGACCAGTCCGAACGCAGCGGCGCCTGCGAGCAGCGCGAGGTGCAGGCCGTGCTGCGCTACCTGCGCGCCACCGGCCGCAGCGTCGACACCTGGCGCCGCCTGCCGCGCCGCGGCATGGCCGAACAGCGCGCCTTCCTGCTGGCCCAGGCGCGCTCGGCCTACTGCCTGTTCGTCGACGACGACGTCATCCTGGAGCCGGACCTGGTGGGGCGCCTGTACGCCGTCATCCGGGCCGAACGCTGCGGCTTCGTCGGCAGCGCCCTGCACGGGCTGAGTCACCTGGGCCGGCTGCGTCCGGCGCAGGAAGCGATCGAATTCTGGAATGGTCCGGTGCGGCCGGAAACCGTGCGCCCCGGCGGCACGGCCTGGGCGCGCCACCACCTGCACAGTGCCGCCAACCTGTTCCACGTGCAAACCCGCCTGGCCACCGGCGACGGCGTCGCGCGCCGCTACAAGGTCGCCTGGGTCGGCGGCTGCGTGCTGTTCGACACGGCCCTGCTGCGCGCCGCCGGCGGCTTCGATTTCTGGCGCGAGCTGCCGTCCCAGCACTGCGGCGAGGACGTGCTGGCCCAGCAGCGCGTGATGGCGCGCTACGGCGGCTGCGCGATCCTGCCGTCCGGCGCCTACCACATGGAATTGCCGACCACGGTGACGGCGCGCGCGGTGGATGCGCCGTATGTGCTGCCGCTCGATCCCGCGGCGCCGGATGCCTCGTCGCCCGATGACGGGACGCCGGCGCAGTTGCCACCCGATCGCAAACGGCCGGACCGCCGGCCGCCGGCCCGCCGGCCGCCACCGGATGCCGCGCCGGGCGCATCCGGCACGCTCGAGTGAGCCGGCCCGTGGCCACCGTCTACCCGGCGCTCGACGGCGTGCGCAGGATCGCCGTGCTGCGCCCGAACGCGATCGGCGATTTCGTGTTCGCGCTGCCGGCGCTGCACGCGCTGAAGCAGACCTATCCGCAGGCCGAGCTGGTGCTGATCGGCAAAGCGTGGCACCGCGCCTTCCTGGCCGGGCGGCCGGGCCCGGTCGACCGCGTGGCCGTGATTCCGGCGGTGCCCGGCGTCGGGGCGCCCTTCGATGCCGGCAATGATGGTGATCACGATGCCGGTGCCGGTGCCATCCGCCGCGAGACTGCGCTGTTCGTCGAACGCATGCGCGGCGAGCGCTTCGACCTGGCGCTGCAGATGTTCGGCGGCGGCCTGTATTCAAACCCTTTCCTGATGCAACTCGGCGCCCGCCTGACGGTCGGCCTGCGCGCCGCCGACGCGCCCGCGCTCGACCGCTCGCTGCCGTACCGGGAGCCGGTCAACCGCAGACTGGCGCTGCTGGAGGTCGCCGGCCTGGCCGGTGCCTGGCCCGGTCCGCTGCCGCTGCCGGAGCTGGCGGTCACGGACATCGACCGGCACAAGGCGGCGCAGGCGCTGGCGCCGTCCGCCGCGCTTTCCGGTCGGCGTCTGGTGGTTCTGCAGCCCGGCGCCACCGACCCGCGCCGGCGCTGGCCGGCCGAGCGCTTCGCGGCCCTGGGCGACCTGCTGGCGGAAGCCGGCATGCAGGTCGCCGTGAACGGCGGCCCGGACGAGGCGGCGCTGGTGCGGGCGGTGACGGATGGCATGCGCCGGCCCGCCACCGCGCTGGCTGGCGTGCTCGACCTGGGCGGCTTGTGCGGCCTGCTGGCGCGGGCGGCGCTGGTGGTGTCCAACGACACCGGCCCGCTGCACCTGGCGCTGGCGCTGGGTGTGCCCAGCGTCGGCATCTTCTGGCTGACCAACCTGCTGGAAGGCGCGCCGCTGCGGCCGTCCGGCCTGCACGCCGCCCTGTCGGTGCGCACCTGCTGTCCGGTGTGCGGCCAGGACAACCTGGCGGTGCGCTGCCCGCACGATGCCAGTTTCGTGGACGAGGTAACGCTGGACGAGGTGGCCGGCCTGGCGCACGCGGCGCTGGCGGAAGCTGCCTGATGCGGCATCCGGGGCGCCGCGTGCGGCACCCGCCGCTCACCAGTAGGGCCACATGCCGACGCTGCGCTGGCGGCTCGGCGCGGTGCCGGCCAGCAGCGCGCGCGCATGCGCCAGCACCACCGCCGCCCGTTCCGCGGCCGGGTCCCAGATGCAGCGGTGGGTATGGCGGTCGAGCGGTGCCCAGCGTGCGATGTCGGCCTTGCTGAAGATGACCACGCTCTTGAGTTTCAGGCCGGCCGCGATGTGCGACACGCCGGTATCGTTGCACAGCAGCAGGCGCGCATCGCGCAGCAGCACGGCCATGGCGCCGATCGAGATCGGCGCGGCGGCGTCAACCGGCGCATGGCGCATGTGGCTGGCCACTTCGGCGGTCAGGTCGGCTTCCTGGGCCGAGCCGGTGAGCACGACCTTGAGGCCGAATTCCTCGGCCAGGCGGTCGCCCAGCGCGGCGAAGTGACGCGCCGGCCAGCACTTGTCGCGCTGGCGCGCCCCCGGGTGGATGCAGAGATAGGAATGCGGCGCCAGGCCGCGGGCGACGCCGCTGGCAGCAAGCTCGTCCTCGTCGCGGTGCGACAGCGGGAATTCCAGCGCCACGTCCTGGTCGGCCGGCGCCGCCCCCAGTTGCCCGACCAGCCGCAGCAGCCGCTCCGGCTCGGTGCCGGTCTCGGGATAGGGGAGCAGCACGGTGCGCTCGCGCATGACCGGGGTGCCGCGGCAAAAGCCGGCCATCGCCGCGGCGCCGAAGCCGCTGACGATGTCGTTGCTGACGTCGCCGCTGCCGTGCATCTGCAGGGCCAGGTCGAAGCGGCGCGCACGCAGGCCGGCATGGAAATCCGCCAGGGCTTCGTGCGCGACCGGCTGCTCCGGCAGTAGCGGGTGGCCGGGGAAGGCAATGAATTCGTCGACGTAGGCGCGGAAGCGCTCGGCGAACTGCTGTGCCCACGGCAGCCCGACCAGGGCGATGTGCGCCTGCGGCAGCGCGTTGCGCAGCGCGCGCAGGGCCGGCACCGCGCACAGCATGTCGCCCAGCTGCAGCGCGCGGAACACGACGACGGACGAGGGAGCGAGCCGGTGCAGCAGCGGTCGACGGTACATGGCATCCTCTCAGTCAACTGGGTGCAGCAGCATATCCAGCACGTTGCGCGTGATCCGTTCCACCCGGCGGTCGCGCGCCGTGCCGAGCACCTGCGCCCAGTCGGTGCTGCCGCTCGAGAACACGGTGCCGCCGCGGGCGCCGTCCTTGCCGGTTTTCCGGAACAGGCCGAGGGTGGCGGCGTGCACGCCCGCGCCGGCCGCATGGTTTTCACGGGCCGGCAATTCCTGCCAGCCGGCACCCAGCGGCGCCGCGGCCAGCAGCTGGTAACCGGGCGGTGTGCCGGTGTCGAACGCGCGCGCCGCCAGCCGAGCGCCGTCGCTGCCGTCCAGCGCGTCCAGCGGCGCGCCGTCGCATTCGTAACCGGCCAGCGGCGGCCAGGTATCGCGGCCGAACTGTTCGCCGCGCGCCAGGCCGGTGCCGGCAAACACGGGGTGGCCGGGCTGCTGGACCAGGTAGCCGCCCGTGGTGCGCGGGCCGTCCCACCAGCCGCCCCCGTGGCGGTAGCTGACGCCGCCCAGGCTGTCTTCGGGCCGTGCGGCACCAGTGGACGGCCACCAGTGGTCGCGCGCGCCCTGCGGGCCACCCTGGTGGCAGACGATCGCGGCGCCGCCGTCGACGATGTGGATGCGCCACCAGCACAGGTTGGCGCCGAAAAAGGCGAGGTTGCCGCCGCGCGCCGCGAAATCCTCGACCGCGTCGCGCGTCGCTTCGCTCCAGTATTCGTCGTGGCCGGCCGATACCAGCAGGCGGTAGCGCCGCAGCAGGTCCGGGTCGGCATGGATGTCGAGGTCGGTGCAGACGTCGGCCTGGTAGCCCTGGCGCGCCAGCCAGCGCAGGAAGCGCGCGTCCCAGTGCGCAAAGGACTGGCGCGGCGAGGCGGCATCGTAATGGTCGGGCGCGCCCCAGACCTTGCCGCCGATGCCGCCGCCGGGACGGCGCAGCGACACGCGCGCACCCGGCGGGTCGGGCGAGCGGGGCGGGTTGCAATAAAAGCAGCCGCCGCCCGTGCAGTTGTAGGCGTGGTAGGTGGCCAGCGGCAGCTTGTAGAGCAGGCCCGTGCCGGCGCCGCGCACCACGAACAGCGCGGCGCCGTGGCTGCGTCCGAGGTCGAAGGCGCGCTTGCGGCCTTCTTCCTCGAACGCGGCGATGACGGCGCCGGACGGCCAGTCGGCCGGGATGGCAAACGGGTAGGCCGGCCACGACCAGTCGTCGCCGGCTGCGCGCGGTGGGGCGTCTGCGCCGGGCAGCCAGCCGGACTGCTGCAGCAGCGCCGGTCCGTCGGCCCAGCGATAAAAGGCCACGCGGAAGCGCGCGCTGTCGGTGGACACGTGCAGCGTCAGCGTGCCGCCGGGCCACACGCTGGCCTGCGCCGGATAGGCACGGATCATGCGGGCAGCTCCGGCTCGATGCGCTTGGTGACGAGGAAGGGCGGTATCGCCAGGGCGTGCAGCGGCATGCGGCGGAAGGCGGCGAGCGCCTCCGCGGGCGTCTCGACGATCGGTTCGTCCTTGCCGTTGAATGAAGTGTTCAGCAGGACCGGCACCCCGGTGCGCGCTTCGAAGCCGCCCAGCAGCCGGCGCAGCAGCGGGTCGTCGTCGGGACCGACGGTCTGCAGGCGTGCGGTGCCGTCGACGTGGGTGATGGCCGGCACCTGCGCCGCCATCTGCGGCCGCACCGGCGCGGCGAACTGCATGAAGGGGGAGGGGCCGGCCAGGTCGAACCAGGCGGCCGCGCGCTCCTCGAGCACGACCGGCGCCAGCGGCCGGAACCACTCGCGCTGCTTGACGCGGGCATTGATCCAGTCGCGCATCGCGGCGCGGCGCGGGTCGGCCAGGATGCTGCGGTGGCCCAGCGCGCGCGGCCCGAACTCGCTCGCTCCCTGGTACAGGCCGAGCACGCGGTTGTTGCGCAGCAGGTCGAGCATGTGGCTGCTCAGGGCATCGATGCCGGGCAGGTAGTCGACCTTGATGTCGTCGCGCTCGGTCAGTGCCGCCTCGATGTCCTGGCGGCCCGGGCACGGCCCGAGATAGTCGTGGGTCCAGCGGTAGGCCGCGCTTTCGTGGCACAGTTCCACCAGCCCGTACATCGCGCAGCCGAGGGCGGTGCCGGCGTCGCCCGGGGCCGGCGGGATGAACACTTCGCGGAACGGCGTCTCGCGCAGCAGACGCTCGTTGGCCGGGCAGTTCAGCGCGGTGCCGCCGGCGAAGCACAGCCGCGGCAGGCCGGTTTGCGCATGCAGCCAGCGCGCCACCGCCAGCAGCGCATCCTCGAAGACGCGCTGGCCGGCCGCCGCCAGGTTGGCGCAATCGTCGAAGCTGCTGCCTGCCTGGCCGTAGCGGAAGCGCTCGCGCTCGCGCAGCACCTGCTGCCAGGGCGCCGGGATGGCGACCTGGCCGGCTTCCACGGCGAGTGGCGGCAGCTTGAACGCATGCGGGTCGCCGTGCGGGGCCAGGCCCATCACCTTGCCTTCGTTGCCTTCGCCTGGGAACAGCGCCTGGGTCAGCAGGAAATAAAACATGCCGAGGCCGACCAAGTGCGCATCGTCGCGGTCCCAGACCTGCTTGCCGATGCACAGCACGCGTTCGCGGTCGGCGCGGTAGAACGAGGACACTTCGCGCCAGTCGCCCGGCACGTAGGCGGCGCCGCCCCAGTGCTCGGTGAGTTCGGCCACCGGGCTGCCCTGGCCGTCGACGATCATCACCGCCGCCTCGCGGAACGGGGACGGGTGGAACACGCTGTACACGTGCGCCAGGTGGTGCGAGATGCGCGCGCGCCGGCAGTCGGGCGCCAGGCGCAGGCTGGCCGTCAGTTCGTCCTCGTACAGCGCCAGGTTGGCGGCTTCGGCATCGGAAGAAAAACACTCGACCACCACGTCGACCGGACGCTCGGGCCAGGGCAGGCGCGGGCCGTAGTGGTCGCGGAAGTCGCCGACCTTGCCCCAGTGGTGCTTGCGGCGCGTCAGGCGCTCTTTCTGGATGGCCCACAGCAGGTGCGATCCCTGCATCAGGCAGACGCTGGCATCCTGCGTCCGGTTAATGCCAAGCACGACGGGCGCCTCGTTCATCGGTCTCTCCCCGTTTTTTTAAGAAGGCGATGTATGGTCCAGCAAAGTCTTGGAGCGCAGCAGGGCGGTTTAGTTCGGCGTATCATCGGTGAATAACTCAACGACATTCATCAGCGACTCCCGGTCCCATGCTCCAGACACCCGCCTCGTTCACGCCCCTGATGGCGCCCCGCTCCAGCCCGGACGCCCTGTCCTTCATCTTCCACGCCGGCCGCCTGCTGGTGCGCGACGCCGACCTCGCCCTGCCGGACGAGGCGGTCGTCAAGAGCCTGGCGCTCGACCCGCAGCGCCTGCAGCCGGTCGGCCTGCTGGGCGAGCGCTATTGCCAGGCCGGCTGGGTCGACGACGAGGGGCTGGCGCCGAGCGGCTACGGCTGGCGCGGCCTGCGTTCGCTGTTCGCCGAACTCGACGAAACGCTGCTGGGCGTGGCGACGCGCGCGGTGCAGATCGCGGAATGGGCGCGCACGCACCGCTTCTGCGGCGCCTGCGGCAGCGGCACCGCGCTGATGCCGGGGGAGCGCGGCTTCAAGTGCGTGAATTGCGGCCACACGGCCTATCCGCGCATTTCACCGGCGATGATGGTACTGATCCGCAAGGGGGATGCCTACCTGATGGCGTTGCACACGCAATCGGCGGTCCAGCGCTTCGTGCCGCTGGCCGGTTTCCTGGAAGCCGGCGAGACGATCGAGGAAGCGGTGCACCGCGAAGTGTTCGAGGAAGTCGGCCTGCGCGTGCACAACCTGCGCTACTTCGGCAGCCAGTCCTGGCCCTTCCCGCATTCGCTGATGATCGCCTTCACCGCCGACTACCTCGGCGGCGAGATCCGCACCGATCCCAACGAGATCCTGGAAGCGCGCTGGTTCGGTCCCGATGACGAATGGCCGGAGCGGGTGCCGCACGTGTCGATCTCAAGCATCCTGGTCGACGCCCACCGGCCGAAGGCAGCTTAGGACTGGCGCGCAGCCGATGACGTCGCCGGCACCGGCGTCGCGGCGATCCGGCCTTCCAGGCGCAGCCCGGCCGGGATCTCTTCCGGCTTGTTGCCGGTATTGCGCATGCGGACCACGCGCTGCATCAGGTCGAACCAGAAGGGCGCCCCGAACAGCGTGGTGGACGCGGTCAGCAGCCAGCCGGCCACCTGCAGCGCGAAGTCGGCGTTCACCTGCGGCGGGAAGCTGCGCCAGCCGATCGGCAGGGTCAGCAGGGCATCGAACAGGGCCGGGTCGACCGTGTCCGGCACGTCCTGCAGGTGCGCCACCAGCGCCGGCTGCTGCCACAGCGTGCGGAACAGGTGGATGCTGTCGATGTTGAACAGGATCGCCAGCAGCAGCGACAGGAGCAGCGAAATGAGCAGCTGGCGCCGCTTGTAGGAACCGGACATGCGCGCCATCGCGTTGTCGAACCAGCCGGCCAGCATGTCCTGGAACTGCTGCAGGTCCTGCGCCCGCCGGTACAGGCCCTGCAAGGCGGTGCGCAGCTGGAGGTCGGGGATGGTGTCGATGGCGCCGCGCAGCGCCAGGAAGTCGCCCGGCACCTTCCACAGGCTGTCGACCAGGGCAATCGCAAAATGCGCGGGTTCGATGTAGGATGGCTTGGTGCGCAGCGACGCCTCGTCCTGCGCATTGCCGTCGGTGTGCGGATTGACCAGCGGGTGCGCGTACACGGCGCGCGCCAGGCCATCGAAACGCGGGTCGTTGAGCATGCTCTTGATGCCGGCCAATAAAGTGTTGGCGCGCAAGCGGAACAGCGCCGCCAGTGCTTCCTGCAGGGTGCTCACGATGAGGGCAACCGTGCCGTAGCAAAAGGTCAGGCCGACCACGACTTCCAGAACAGTGCTGCCGAGCATGTTTGTCTCCCGAGCTGTGATAAGGACGTCAACCACGCTAGCGCATCGGCGCAACGGATGGGTCCGTTTTGCGCAAGCAAACGCCTTGACGCCTGTGGATACACGGCATTTTCTATATACTCTCGGCAGTTTTTCATTTTAGGGACCACCATGTCTGACAAAGAACTCTTCACCGAAAACGACTGGCGCCGCATGCTGGCCAGCATCGGCGAAGATCCCGATCGTCCGGGCTTGCACGAGACGCCGGCGCGCGTCGCCAAGGCCTGGAAACACTGGACTTCCGGCTACGACCAGGATCCGGTCGAGATCCTCAAGGCCTTCGAGGACGGCGCCGAGCAATACAACGAACTGATCGTGGTGCGCGGCATTCCGGTCTACAGCCACTGCGAACATCACCTGGCGCCGTTCTTCGGCAAAGCCACCGTCGGCTATCTGCCGAACGGCAAGATCGTCGGCCTGTCCAAGCTGACCCGTCTGGTCGACGTGTTCTCCAAGCGCCTGCAGGTGCAGGAACGCCTGACCGTGCAGATCGCCAATACGCTGATGGAAGTGCTGGAGCCGAAAGCCGTCGGCGTGGTCATCAAGTGCCGCCACATGTGCATGGAAAGCCGCGGCATCCGCACGCCGGGCGAAGAAACCATCACCTCGGCCATGCTGGGCGAACTGCAGCCGAACCTGGCGCTGCGTACCGAGTTCCTGTCGCTGGCCCGCGACTGAGTCATGCCTCCTGGGCGGCGTCCGCCGCCCTTTTTTGCCGCTTCCCTCCTGTTGTGAAACAAGCTGGTGCATACGCGCACCATGATCGCGCACAAGATGTGGAACGCGTGCTACACTCGTATTGACAAGTTAAAAAAACGTCAGACGCCGGGATGCCTCTGCCACAGAGGTTTGGGAACCCGTTCCGGATCCTGCGTCTCCAAGTCAATTTGAGGCGAGCGACATGTCCAGGCCAATATTCCCGAGCGATGTACCGCGTGAGCAATTCGACCAAGTGCGTGACATGCTGGAGGCGGCACGCCGCAAGACCCGCCCGCGCAAGCACGATCTGTACGATGTGTTCTGCGCCGTCCTGTATTTCCTTCACACCGGCAGCGCCTGGCGCAGCATGCCGCCCGAATTCCCGCCCTGGCGAACCGTGCACGAGTATTTCACCCAATGGACTATGCTGCGCGAAGGCGACCGCACGCTGCTCGAGCAGGCGCTCGAGCGTCTCGGACGCAGCGCCGAGATCGCGCGCCTGCGTCAATTGACGGGACAACGCTAAGGAAAAGGGACTGCGCAGGATGCAAACAACGGGACTTGGACAACACGGCCCACGCGTTGCGCGCCTGGGCCTGGGCTGCATGGGCATGTCGGACCTGTATGGCCCGGCCGACCGCCACGAAAGCATCGCCACGATTCACGCCGCGCTCGATGCCGGCATCACGCTGCTCGACACCGGCGATTTCTACGGCATGGGCCACAACGAACTGCTGATCCGCGAAGCGCTGGGCAGCCACCGCCGCGACAGCGTGCAGATCAGCGTCAAGTTCGGCGCACTGCGCGGGCCGGACGGTTCCTGGAACGGTTACGACTGCCGGCCCAAGGCGGTGCGCAACTTCCTCGCCTACACCCTGAAACGCCTGGGCACCGACTACATCGACATCTACCGCCCCGCGCGCCTCGATCCCGACGTCCCGATCGAGGAAACGGTGGGCGCGATCGCCGACCTGGTCAAGGCCGGCTACGTGCGCCACATCGGCCTGTCCGAGGTCGGCGCCGACACCCTGCAGCGGGCCGCCGGCGTGCACCCGATCAGCGACCTGCAGATCGAATACTCGGTCATTTCGCGCGGCATCGAGGCGGCGATCCTGCCGACCGCGCGTGCGCTCGGCATCGGCATCACCGCCTACGGCGTGCTGTCGCGCGGCCTGATCAGCGGGCACTGGGGCCGCGAGCGCCAGGGCGACAAGGATTTCCGCAACCTGGCCAGCCCGCGCTTCCAGGGCGGCAACCTGGATGCCAACCTCGCGCTGGTCGAACGCATGCGCGCGCTGGCAGCAGAGCTGAACGTGACCGTGGCCCAGCTGGCGATCGCCTGGGTGGCGGCGCAGGGTGCGGACATCGTCCCGCTGGTCGGCGCGCGCCGCCGCGACCGCCTGCAGGAAGCGCTGGGCGCGGCCGACCTGGTCCTCAAGCCGGACGACCTGGCACGCCTGGAAGCCATCGTGCCGCCGAATGCCGCGGCGGGTGAGCGCTACAACGCGGCGCAGATGGCGCATCTCGACAGCGAGATGGGTTAAGGACCTCGAAAAACCTGATGTGGACGCGCTGAAGGTGCGGCCGCCGGCTACGGTTTTTCAAGGTCCTTGAGGTAACACAACTCTACGGCCGAGCCCGCTCTTCCGGCGGCGCCGGCGAACGCCTATAAAGGAGTGATGCCCCCATCAAGAAAGGCGTCGCTCCATCATGCTGGACCACCTCAATCTGCTCTGGTTTTCCCTGCTGAACGCCGACGCCGGCCTGCACGGCTGGCGGCTGGCGCTCGGCCTGTTTGCCGCCAAGTGGCTGATCCTGCTGGCGCCGCTCGGCCTGTGCGGTCTGTGGATGCGCGGGCAGGCGCCGCAGCGCGAGGCGGCGGTCGGGGCGGCGCTCGCCACTATTTGTGCGCTGGCCGTGAACGGCCTTATCGGCCTGCTGTGGTACCACGCACGGCCGTTTGCCGGCGGCATCGGCCACGTGTTCCTGCATCATGCACCCGACAGTTCCTTCCCGAGCGACCACGCCACCATCATGTTCACGGTGGCGCTGGTGCTGGCCGGCAGCGGGAACAGGGCGGCACGGCACTTCGGCCGATCGCTGCTGCCGCTGGCCCTGGCGGTGGCGTGGGCGCGGGTTTTTCTTGGCGTGCACTGGCCGCTGGACATGCTGGGTGCGTTCGGCGTGGCCCTGGCGATGGCGCTGCTGTTCCGCACCAGGGCGGCGGCGGGGCTGTGCGTGGCGCTGGCCACGTCGATGGGAGGCTGGTACCGGCGCTTGCTGGCACGCCCGATCGCGCGCGGCTGGCTGCGGCCCTGAGAGCGCCTGACAAAGCCTCCATGGTGGCGTTGCATCGTCTCGCCGTACTAGCCTACTGTCTTCGGCGATGCGTCGGCCGGCCGCATCCCTTGCCCTGAAGGTTTTGTTAGGCGCTCTTAGTCGCTGGTGCCGGCCGCGCCTTCCGCCTTCTCGAACACCAGGTGTTTTTTGGCGTCCATGTGGAAGATGCCGATCGGCTGGGCCTGGACGTCGTCGGTCGGCGGCGGCAACTGGGAACAATTGCCGGTTTCGATCTGCCACATCTCGTCGCCCGCGCGCAGCAGGAAGCTTTCCTCGCCGGTCGAAAACAATTCCACGTTCAGGTCGTCCAGCGAAATCTTGCCAAAATCAAAACGGCGCTGGCAATCCGGCAGGCGCGCCGCCAGCACGGTCAAGGATGCCTGTTTGCTCCAGAAATAATCCTGCGCCACCATCACGATGACGGCATGGTCGCGGTCGTTACCGATGGTGTAGCTGGCCGAGTCGTTGACGCAGCCGGCCAGCAGCAGCGCCGGCAGCAATGAGGTCAGCTTAATGAGTGGGGAGCGCATGGGCCATTCCTGTGTGCATCACTGCGCGAGTATAGAGCGCTTCAAAGCTCGACCGCAACGCGTCTGCGGTCTTTCCTATCCAAAAGTTTCTTTAAGCCCTTGATTTCCCAAAGGAATTGTCCTCTGCCGCGCTCCGCGTTTTTTTGATTTCGGCGATCATCAATAACACTTTTGCCAACTTGACCAGCGAGAGACGCAATGCCACAAGACGACCCGACTTCCGACCTGCAGGCGCATGCCGCGCCGCGCGCAGTGTCCTCTCCTATGCCTCCTGACGTTCCCCCGCAAGCCCTGACGCTGCGGATCAACGGCACCGACCACCAGCTGAACATCGAACCGCGCGTGACCCTGCTGGACGCGCTGCGCGAAGTGGTGCAGCTGACCGGCACCAAGAAAGGCTGCGACCGCGGCCAGTGCGGCGCCTGCACCGTGCTGGTGGACGGCCAGCGCATCAATTCCTGCCTGACCCTGGCCATCATGCACGACGGGCGCGAGATCACCACCGTCGAAGGCTTGGCCCACGAGGGCGAGCCGCACCCGATGCAGCAAGCCTTCATGGATTGCGACGGCTTCCAGTGCGGCTACTGCACGCCCGGCCAGCTGTGTTCGGCCGTGGCCCTGCTCGACGAAGTCAAGCAGCACCAGGCCAGTTCGCTCACCGCAGGCGAGCAGCTCGATCCGGCGCATTTCAGCGACGACGAGATCCGCGAGCGCATGAGCGGCAACCTGTGCCGCTGCGGCGCCTACCCGAACATCGTCAAGGCGATCCGCAGCGTCGTCCTGCGCCAGGCCTGAAGGAGACGCCATGCATTCCCTGTCCTACGAACGCGCGACCGACGTCGCCCACGCGATCGAACTGGCGCGCCAGCCCGGCGCCAAGTTCATCGGCGGCGGCACCAACCTGCTCGACCTGTACAAGAGCGGCATCGAGAAGCCGATCCGCCTGGTGGACGTGAGCCGCCTCGACCTGTCCGCCATCGAAGAGCTCCCTAGCGGCGGCCTGCGCATCGGCGCCACGGTGTCGAACACGGCGGCGGCCAACCACCCGCTGGTGCGCCAGCGCTACCGCCTGCTGTCGGAAGCGCTGCTGAACGGCGCCTCGACCCAGCTGCGCAACATGGCCACCGTGGGCGGCAACCTGCTGCAGCGCACCCGCTGCTATTACTTCACCGACCCGACCTTCGCCCACTGCAACAAGCGCGACCCGGGATCGGGCTGCGACGCCATCGAAGGCTACAACCGCATCCACGCGATCCTCGGCGCCAGCCCGCAGTGCATCGCCACCAATCCGTCGGACATGAGCGTGGCGCTGGCCGCGCTGGACGCCGTGATCCACCTGCAGGGCCCGGACGGCGCGCGCCAGGTGCCGATCGCCGACTTCCACCGGCTGCCGGAAGACCGGCCGCAGGACGACACCGTGATCCGGCCGGGCGAACTGATCGTCGCGGTCGAGCTGCCGCCGTCGACGTTCGCGCAGACGTCGCACTACCTGAAGGTGCGCGACCGCGCCAGCTATGCGTTTGCGCTGGTGTCGGTGGCGGCCGCGGTCGAACTCGATGGCGAGACGGTACGCGACGTGCGCATCGTGCTGGGCGGCGTCGCCCATAAACCCTGGCGCGCGGTGGAGGCCGAGAACGCCCTGCGTGGCAAGCCCCTGAGCGACGAGGTGCTGGCGCAGGTCGGGCAAGCCGCGGTGGCGGGCGCCCATGCGTATCCGCACAACGCCTTCAAGGTTCAACTGGCGCAGCGTGCCGTGGTGCGCGCGTTGCAGACCGCAGCGGGAGGAAAAGCATGAGCATCGGTAAAAGCGCGATCGGCGCCCCCATCAACCGTACCGACGCCTGGGCCAAGGTCAGCGGCCAGGCGCGCTATTCGGCCGAGCATCCGGTCGAGGGACTGGTCCACGGCGTGCTGGTCACGTCCAGCATTCCCAGCGGCCGCGTGCTGCGCATCGACGACAGTGCCGCGCGCGAGGTACCCGGCCTGCTGCTGGTGATGACCCCGCAGAACGCCATGCGCCTGCCGCAGGAGACCAAGGACGGCAAGATCCAGCCGCCGGTCGGCCGCCGGCTGACCTTGCTGCAGGAAGACGAGGTCTATTACAACAACCAGCCGATTGCGGTGGTCGTGGCCGACACGCTGGAACACGCGCGCGATGCCGCGGCGCGCCTGCGCGTGGAGTACGAGCACAGGCCGGCGGTGCTGGATTTCGAGGTGGCGAAACAGTCGCTGCATCCGCCCGAGAAGGTGCTGACCGAGAAGACCGACACCAAGCGCGGCGACCTGCAGGCCGGCCTGCTGGCCGCCAGCAAGAAGGTCGATGCCGTCTACACGACCCCGATCGAGCACCACAATCCGCTCGAGACCCACGCGACGATTGCAGAATGGGATGGCGACAAGCTGACCGTGCACGACTCGACCCAGTACATGAAGGGCGTGCAGAAGATCCTGTCCGCCATTTTCGGCATCCCGCAGGAAAACGTGACGTCGATCTGCCCCTACGTCGGCGGCGGCTTCGGCTCCAAGGGCTCGGTGTGGTCGCACGTTCCGCTCACCGCGATGGCGGCGAAGCAGCTGGGACGTCCCGTCAAGCTCTCGCTGGACCGCAACCAGATGTTCGGACCGGTCGGCCAGCGCCCGAACACCGAGCAGCGCATGCGCATGGGCGCGCTGGACGACGGCCGCATGCTGGCGTCCAGCCACGACACCATCGCCTACACCTCGGTCATCGAGGACTGGATCGAGCCGACTGCGCTGATGACGCGCATGATGTACGAAAGCCCGAACCAGGAAACCTCGCACCGGCTGGCGCGCATGAACCTGGGCACGCCGACCTTCATGCGGGCGCCGGGCGAAGCCTCCGGCTCGTTCGCGCTGGAGTCGGCGATGGACGAGCTGGCATACGAGCTCGGCATCGATCCGCTGGCGCTGCGCCTGAAGAACTACACCGAGGTAGATCCGGGCAAGGAGCTGCCGTTCTCCAGCAAATCGCTGCGCCAGTGCTACGAGATCGGCGCCGAGCGCTTCGGCTGGAAGGACCGCAACCCGCAGCCGCGCTCGATGCGCCGGGGCGACAAGCTGGTCGGCTGGGGCGTGGCCACCTGTACCTACCCGACCAACCGCTCGGCCGGCGAATGCTCGGCCAGCCTGCAGCCGGACGGCACCGCGCTGTTCCGCTCCGGCACCCAGGACCTCGGTACCGGCACCTATACCGTGATGACCCAGATCGCGGCTGACGCGCTGGGCGTGCCGGTGGACAGCGTGCGCTTTGAACTCGGCAACTCGCAGATGCCGGAAGCGCCGGTGTCGGGCGGCTCGACCACCGTCGCCAGCGTCGGCCCGGCGGTGCAGGCGGCCGGCCACGCGCTGCGCCTGAAACTGATCGGCATCGCCGCCGCCGACCAGCACTCACCGCTGTCCGGCGCCACGCCGGATGCGGTCGGCGTCGAGCAGGGCGAGCTGTACTTGCTGGCCGAGCCGTCGAAGCGCGCCAGCATGCTCGAAATCGCTACCCGCCATCAGCAGAGCCACGGCGGCGAGCCGGTCGAAGTCACGGCCAAGGCCGAGCCGGGCGACGCCCCGAAAAAATACTCGATGCATTCGTTCGGCGCGGTGTTCGCCGAGGTGGAAGTGGACGAGGCGCTGGGCGAGATCCGCGTGCCGCGCGTGGTCGGCGTCTACGGCGTCGGCAAGCTGATGAACGAGAAAACCGGCTACAGCCAGCTGATGGGCGGTGTGGTCTGGGGCATCAGCCTGGCGCTGTTCGAGGAAACCCTGATCGACAAGCGGGAAGGCCGCGCGGTGAACGGCAACCTGGCCGAGTACCACGTGCCGACCAATGCCGACATCCAGTCGATCGACGTGCAGATCGTCGACGAGGACGACCCCCACGTGAACCCGCTGGGCGCCAAGGGCATCGGCGAGATCGGCATCACCGGCGTCGGTGCGGCGATCGCGAACGCGGTGTTCCACGCGACCGGCAAACGGGTGCGGGATCTGCCGATCACTCTAGATAAAGTCTTGTAACAGAAAGGAGAAGGAATGACCCGTTTCAAAGAGAAAACCGTTCTCGTCACCGGCGCCGCATCCGGCATCGGCCTGGCGGCCGCGCGCCGCTTCCTCGATGAAGGCGCGCGCGTCGTGATGCTCGACATCGAAGAAGCCAAGCTCAAGGAAGTGGCGGCCGAATTGCCGCAGGACCGCGTGCTGACCCACCCCGGCGACACCGCCGACAAGGCCACCGCTACGGCGGCTGTCAAGGCGGCCGTGGAACGCTTCGGCACGCTCGACGTCCTGATCAACAATGCCGGCATGGCCACCGAAGGCGACATCACCCAGACCAGCGAAGAAGACTTCGAACGCGTGCTGGCGGTGAACGTCGGCGGCTACTTCCACATGGCCAAGGCGGCGATGCCCGAACTGGTGAAGTCGCGCGGCTCGATCGTCATGACCTCGTCCGTCTCGGGCCTGGGCGGCGACTGGAACCTGTTCGCCTACAACACCTCGAAGGGCGCGGTCAGCAACATGGTGCGCGCGATGGCGATGGATGCGGCCAAGGACGGCGTACGGGTGAATGCGGTCAATCCCAGCTTCACGAAGACCGGGATGACGGAGGATATGGTCAACGATCCGGAGCTGGTGGCCGAGTTCCGGAAACGCATGCCGCTCGGCGCGCCTGAGGATCCGGAAGGCGTGGCGGCCGCGATGGCATTTTTGGCGAGCGAGGATGCGCGCCTGATCACCGGCGTCAATCTGCCGGTGGATGCCGGGTTGACGGCGTCTAATGGGCAGCCGGCGCAGTAGCAAGCAGTATTTATTTTCGTCGGCACCAAAACGTCGCCCCTGCGAAGGCAGGGGCCCAAGTTCGTCGCGTATTACCGGCATATGACGTAGCCGTTCACGCAACTTGGGCCCCTGCCTCCGCAGGGGCGACGGATTTAAGGGTAGTGGTACTGGTTATTTGGCCTGGCCTGCGTGCTCAACCTGCGCCACATGCTCGGCCTTCTCGCCCTTCGCCTCGCCGTGCCCTTCATGCCCGCCACCCTTCGGCCGCGCATTCTCCCAACCACCCCCCAGCGCCAGGAACAGCTGCGCCTGATCCGCCGCCAGCTGCGCATCCGACGCCGCCAGCGTGCTTTCGGCCGAGGCCAGCGTGCGGTCCGCATCCAGTGCGGCCAGGAAGTCGGTGCGGCCGAACTGGTACAGCTTGGCGGTCTGGCGGGCCGCCAGCGCGCTCTGGTCGCGCGCCGCGCGCAGCGCCGCGTTGCGGTCCAGTTCGCGCGCGTACACGGTCAGCGCGCTCTCGGTCTCGCGCAGCGCATTCAGCACCACCGCATCGAAGCGGGCCAGTGCGGCCGCGCTGCCGGCGTTGGCCTGGGCGATGTGCGAGTGCGCCGAGCTGGTCGACGGCAGGTTCCACGAGATCAGCGGACCGATCGCGAACTTCCAGGTGTTGGCGTTGCCGAAATCGTCCATGAAGCCGACGCCGCCGAACGACGCGCCCAGCGTGATGTTCGGGTACAGCTCGGCGGTGGCGACGCCGATGCGCGCGGTGGCGCCGGCCAGCTGGCGTTCGGCCTGGCGCACGTCCGGACGGCGGCGCAGCAGGGCGGCGCCGTCGCCGACCGGGATCGCGGCGGTCACGCGCGGCGGCGCGGCGCACTGCGCGACTTCCTGCGGAAAGGCGCTCGGCACTTCGCCGGTCAGCACGGCCAGGCGGTACAGCGCGGTGCGCTGGCGCGCGGCCAGCGGCGGCAGGTTGGCGCGCAGCTGCTCGTACTGGGCCTGGGCGCGGCTGTTCTCGATGGCGATGCCGCGTCCGCGCTGGATGCGCTCGGCGGTCAGCTTGACGAACTTCTGCTGCAGATCGACCGACTGCTGCGCCACCTTCAGCTGGTAGCCGGCCGAGCAGGCGTCCGCATAGGCGCGCGTGGTCTCGGCGGCCACCGTCACGTGGGCCAGGTCGACCGCCGCCTGGGCGGCGTCCTGGTCGGCTTCCACCGCTTCGATGGCGCGGCGGATGCGGCCGAACATGTCGAGCTGGTAGGACACCTTGATGTCGCCGTCGTACAGGCCGGTGCGCGGCAGCTGCTCGGGGATGCCGATCGATTCGCCGGCGAGGCGGCCGTACATCGGCGCCACGCTGGCTTCGACTTCCGGACGCTTCTTCTCTTCGACTTCTTCCAGCACGCCGTGCACGCGCGCCAGGTTGGCCGCGGCCACGCGCAGGTCGGCGTTGTTGCCGAAGGCTTTCGCGATCAGCTTGTCCAGCACCGGGTCCTGGTACAGGTGCCACCAGTCGGCCGGCAGCGGTTCCGACTTGAACGGCTTTTCGGCCGCGCCCATGAACGGCGCGTTGGCCGCGTCGCGTTTCACGACCGCCTCGTTCGGCACGTGGTAGTCGGGGCCGACCGTGGTACAGGCGGCGAGCGCCGCCGCCAGCGCCGACAAGGTCAGCGCCTTTGCGATGCGGGCAGGGGAGCGGTAGCTTTGCATGATCATTCCTTAATGGGTTGCCTTCGCTGCGGGCGCGGCGGCCACCACGGCCGCCGCCTTGGCGGCAGGCGCGGCCGGTGCCACCGGAGCGGCCGGCACGGCGGCAGGAGCGGCAGGGGTGGCGGGCGCCGCGGCACCCGGCAGCACCTTCACGGTCGCGGTCTGGCCGGCGACCAGGCGCACGTTGGCCGGCACCGGATCGAGCGCGATGCGCACCGGGATGCGCTGGGCCAGGCGCACCCAGTTGAAGGTCGGGTTCACGTTCGGCAGCATGTTGGCGCCGGTGGAGCGGTCGCGGTCGGCGATGCCTTCGGCGAAGCTCTCGACGTGGCCGCCGATCGGCTGGCGCGTGCCCATCAGGGTCACTTCGACCTTGTCGCCGAGCTGGATGCCGGGCAGCTTGGTTTCTTCGAAATAGCCTTCGACATAGAAGGTGTTGCGGTCGACCAGCGCCATCACCGGATGCGCGGCGGAGGCGTAGGCGCCTTCGCGCAGGTCGAGGTTGGTGACGATGCCGTCCACCGCCGATACCACGTGCGAACGCTCCAGGTTCAGCTTGGCCGTGTCGCGGTTGACGACGGCCTGGGCCAGCGCGGCCCTGGCCTGGTCGGTGCGGGTCTGGCCCTGTTCCCGGGTTTCCGCCGACACCAGGTCGTCCAGCTGGGTATTACGCTTGTTCTCGCGCAGCGCCTGGCTCAGGGCTGCCTGGGCCGCCGTCACCTGGGCGTCGGCCTGGCGCAGCGCCAGCTCGAAGCGCGCACGGTCGATCTCGAACAGCGGTTCGCCGGCGGCGACGCGCTGGTTGTCGTGCACGTAGACCTTGGTCACCTGGCCGGTCACGTCCGGCGCCACCTGCACCACATAGGCCTTCACGCGGCCGTCGCGGGTCCAGGGCTCGACCTCGTAGTGATGCCACATCTGCCAGCCCGCATACGCCGCACCGGCGGCAACCAGCAAAGTGATACCTACCCGGCCGATCGCCGGAAGAAAATTTTTCGAAGCCATGTCAGGACCAGTTACGTGTGAAATACGTCAATGCGCCAAGCACGATGACGAACAGGGAAAAATCGAACAGCGCCGGGTGCCATACCAGGCGATAGAAACCGGTCCGGGCCAGGACCAGGTTGAACAGGCGCGATACCACCAGCGCCGCCAGCGTGAGCAGCAGGAGCGGAGGAAGGTAGAGGCCATGGATGCTGACTTCGCCGATCATCGGATCTCCTTATGAATATCAACCATCAGATTGCAGTCGCAAAGGCGGGCTGGTACGGCGCCGCCTTCGGGAACAGGTCGCGGCGCATGCCGGTCAGGGCCGCCAGGGCTTCGCGCTGCGATGCGTCCCGGGTCCCTTCGCAGATCGCGCGCAGGGCATTGTCGAGGGTCGCGAGCAGGCTCGCTTCGCCGTCCTTGTCGAGGGCCGGCAGGCGCGCGAAGTGGCGCGACAGCTGGGCCATCAGCGGGCTCAGGGCCGCTTCGCCGCGGCCGAGCTGGGCGCGCACGTCCTGCAGCAGCGTCATGTTCAGGCCGATGCGCAGGTCGCGCAGGGCGTCGGTGGCCTGCAGGTCCGGGTGCGTCTCGCCCTTGGCGCTCGCTGCCGCCAGCGCCAGGCGCGGGGCCAGCTGGCCGACGCGGTCGACCATGCGCGCCGAGAATGCCGGCAGCGTGATCTTTTCGCCGTCGCCCAGGCGCGCCAGTTCGTTCCAGCCGGCCTTGAGCAGGCGGCGCGCGGTCCAGGTGGCGCCGACGCTGCGCACCACGCGCGTCGTCACCGCGGCCACGGTCAGGCCGAACACCTGCGACAGCATGCTGTTGGTGAAGGTGACCATGTCGGCGTTGTGGGTGTCGATCATGGCCAGCGTGCCGCAGATGCCGAACAGGAAGGGCATGGCGCGTCCGAACGTGCTTGGGCGCGCCAGCAGCACGCCCAGCAGCACGAACATCGGCGCGCACACCAGCACCAGCATTTCGAAGCTGTGCACCGCGGGCAGCAGCACCAGCAGGTACACGGCGGAGGCCGGGATCGAATACACGGTCCAGGCCAGGAAGCTCTTGATGAAGGGGACCGGATCGTCCTGGGTCGAGAAGAAGCAGCACAGCACGGCGCACATCATCGGTGCGGTGGCGCCGCCCGGCCAGCCGGTCAGGATCCAGAACGCGCAGCAGATCAGCACCGCGGCGATACAGGCGGCCGCCGACAGCGCGGCCATGCCGTAGTCCAGGTGCAGCGCGCTCGCCGGGATTTTATTCAGTCCACCCGGCAGATGGCGGATGGACGGCGGCAGCCGGCCGGCGACGCCGGCGTCGATGTGCTGGCGCAGCGCGCGCGTCTCGACGCACAGGTCGACCAGGCGACGCAGCCGGGCCGCCAGGTTCAGTTCGATCAACCCGGTCCAGCTCAGCGCGCGGTGCACCGGCGGCGCCAGCTCGTCGATGCGTTCGTGCAGGCGCGCGCCATCGCGCGCGAGGTCCTGGTCCTTCGGCGTGTCGGTCAGCGCCGTCACGTCCTTCAGCAGCGCGTCCCAGTGCCGGGAGACTTCCGTCGCGCCCATCTCGCGCAGCGCGCTCAAGCGGTCCTCGATGCCGGAGACGACCGGCACGAACTGCGCCAGGCGCGCCTGCAGCGCGTTCACCGCGGTGCCGGTCCAGCGCAGGCGCGAAGTGTCGAAGGGCAGGTGGGTGCTCATCAGGCGCAGCTCGGTGATGTCGCCGGCCAGCTTGCGGCGCTCTACAGCCGAGCGCGCGTCGCCGGCCGGATTGAGGGCGTCGCGGATCCAGTGCTGGGCATCGCGCACGGCGTTGTCCAGGCGACCCAGCAGTACCGGCGCGAACGGCTGCGGCAGCACCAGGCTGTGGATCAGGGTGGCGCAGGTCATGCCCAGCGTGATCTCTTCGACACGCGCCAGCGCGATGTCGAAGATCGCGCCCGGGTCGTTCACGGCCGGGAAGGCGATCAGGCCGGCGGTGTAACCGGCCAGCATCAGGAGATACGAGCGCGGCGTGCGGTCCAGCAGCGAAAAGAACAGGCAGCCGCCGATCCACAGTGCCAGCGCCAGCGACAGCAGCTCCGGCGAGTTGGACAGGTTCGGCACCAGCACGATGGTCGCGATGCCGCCCAGCACGGTGCCGCCGGCGCGGTACAGGCCCTTGGAGCGGGTCGGTCCGGCAAACGGCGCGGACACGATGTAGGCGGTCATCATCGCCCAAAAAGGTCGCGGCAGGCCGATGCGCATCGAGATGTACACCGCAAGCATCGCTGCCGCGAATGATTTGACGGAGAACAGCGTCTCCGACCAGGTAGGGAGCTTCATGCCTGCGCCGGTGCCTCGACGCTGGCCGCAGTGATGTTGGCGATGGCTGCCGGCAGGCCGGTCAGCACGCGCATGCAACCCTCGACGTCGGCCGGGTCGAACGCGCCGAACAGCTTGCGGCGGAACGGGCGCAGGGCCTGGTCCATCAGCTCGGCGGTCTTCCGGCCCTCTTCGGTCAGGCGCAGGATCTTGGCGCGGCGGTCGTTCGGATCGTCATGGCGCTCGACCAGGCCGGAGCCGGTCAGCTGGTCGACGATGCGCACCAGCGACGACGGTTCCAGGCTCAGGGTTTCCGCCAGCACGCCGGGGCGCACGCCGGCTTCGCCGAAGCGGCTGATGACCAGCACCGGCAGGCCGGTCGCCTGCGACAGGCCATAGTCGGCCGCCACTTTGTCGGCGGCGCCGCGGTAGACGCGCGAGGCGTGGGTAAGGGCGGCCGTGAGGGCACTTAAAGTCTGGTCGGAGAGCGTCGTCGTCATGCGCGTCAATACTTCGCTTATATACTGTTGATATGCGAAAGTTTAGCATGCGAAGTAGTTTCTCTCAAGTTATCCTGTGGCGCGTGCGCGCCGGCGTCGTTTTTATGCCGCTGGCGCGGCGATGCGCAGCAGGTCGGGCGGCGCGACGAACTCGTCGTCGCAGCCAGCCGCGCGCAGCGCTTCGATGGCGGCGTAGCCCCAGTGCACGGCCCCAAAGGCCACGCCCGCCTTGCGCGAGGCTTCGGCATCGGTGCCCTGGTCGCCGACGTAGATGGCCTGCTGCCCCGCGACGCCGCAATCCTTGAGCACGGCGCGGATCCGGCTGGCCTTGCCGAACACCGACATGCCGCACTCGAACTGTGCGATCAGGCCGGCCAGCTCCGGTCCCAGCACCTGGCGCACGTTGTGCTCGGCGTTCGAGGACACCACCGCCAGCCGCACGCCGCGCCCGGCCAGGTGGCGCAGCGCGCCGTCGATGCCTTCGAACAGGCCGATGGTGTGGGCGCTTTCCTTCATCATCGCCATGAAGGTGCGCGACACCAGCGGCAGCTTCCAGGCCGGCAGACCGACGTGCGCCATCATCTGGCGCATGCTGTAGTGGCGAAATTGCCCGGCGCGGGCGGTGTCGATGCGCTTGAAACCGTGCTGGTCGGCGATGGTGTTGAAGACGCTGAGGAAAAAGGGAAGGGAATCGGCCAGGGTGCCGTCGAAGTCGAAGATGGCAAGGTGGTAGGTCATGGTGCCATGATCGCACAGGGATCACTGGACGGTATGCGACGCTACGTGCAGTCAATGTCGCTCTCTATATGCACCGTCGTTCCAGCGCGGGCACACTGGCGTCCGGGATCTTCGTTAACGCCGCTTTAGAGCGCCTAACAAAACCTTCAGGGCAAGGGATGCGGCCGGCCGACGCATCGCCGAAGACAGTACGAAAGTACGGCGAGGCGATGCAACGCCGCCATGGAGGTTTTGTTAGGCGCTCTTAGTCGCGTTTTATCGCTGGAAGTAGTGGCAAAACTGGCTCCAGCTACCAACTCGTCGTCCCCGCGAAGGCGGGGACCCATACTGCACCTCAGAATTCAGTAGTCCTGGAGCAACTCGAACGCTTCCAAAACACCGACGTCGGAAGCGCAGCATGGGTTCCCGCCTGCGCGGGAACGACGGTTTTAAGCTAACGCAGCAATCTAATGACGATGTTTTCTCAAGCACCGATCGCCGCCCGCGCCAGCCCCGGATCGTCGCTGAACAGGCCGTCGATGCCGGTTTCCAGATAGCGCCGCATCTCGGCGATCGAGCCCGCCGCGTTGCGCGCGTTGGGACCCTCGCCGTTGCGGAAGTCGGCCGCCAGGAAAGCGTTCTCGGGGCGGAAGGTCCAGGCCACCACCTGCAGCCCGGCCGCATGCGCATCCGCCACCAGCGCGGTCGGCCCGGCGAGCCGCTCGTCCGGCCCCAGCGGAATCACCGCGCGCGTGACCGGCGCCACCACGTCGGCATAGGCCGCCATCGTGCGCAGGCCGCGTGCGGACACCATCTCCCCATAGGTCAGGCTGCCGCCCTGCAGCGCGACGTCGGCCGGGCGCAGCGCATCGTACTTGCCGCCCGCGACCACCAGCTGCGCCAGCGTCACGTTGGCCGGCTTGCCGAGCGTCTTGCGCAGCTGCTGCAAATTGGCGGTTTCGAACGACTGCACCACCACCGGCGCGCGCCGCGTATAGGCGTGGTCCTTGAGCGTCGCCACGAAACGCGGTTCCAGCGCCAGCCCGGCGGCCGCGAACCAGGTCGAGTGCTTCAGCTCCGGAATCAGGCCGATGGTGCGCCCGCGCGCGGCCGACTCGGCCGCGACGAAGTCGATGACTTCCTCGAAGCTGACCACCTGGAACTGGCCGTCGTAGGCGGTGCCGCGCATCTTCGGCAGGCGCTCCACCGCGCGCAGCGTCTTCAGCTCGGCCAGCGTGAAGTCGGACACGAACCAGCCCTCGTGCGCTTCGCCGTCGATGGTCTTGCGGGTTTTGCGATGCGCGAACTCGGGACGGGTGGCGACATCGGTGGTGTCGGTGATCGCGTTTTCGTGGCGCGCGATCAGCACGCCGTCGCGCGTAGAGACCAGGTCCGGCTCGACGAAGTCGGCGCCGTCCTGGATCGCTTTCGCATACGCCGCCAGCGTGTGCTCGGGCCGCAGCGCGCTGGCGCCGCGGTGCGCGTACAGCACGGCCTTCGCGGCCGGGTCGAGACGCCCGGTCTGGGACATTGCCAGCGCGGGCATGGCGGCCAGCGCCGCGCCGGCGGCCGCGCCCTTCAGCAGGCGGCGCCGCGCCGGATCGGCGGGAAGGATAAAAGGCTGCTGCATCAGATATCCGCTTTCAAGGTAATGAATCCCATGCGCGGCGGGATCGGGTAGGTGGCGTAGCTGCCGCTCGGCTGGCCGACCACCGGCTGCAGCGGCCCTTCGCGGTTGAGCAGGTTGGTGGCGCTCAGCGTCCAGCGCAGGTTCTTCAGGAAGCCGGTCGACACCGGTACTTTACCCGATACGCTCAAGCCCATCAGGAAGTAGCCCGGGATGCCGAGGTCGTTGGTGTAGGTCGCGTAACGCTTGCCGACGTAGTCGCCGGACAGCTGCACCTCGATGTCGGCGCCCGGCTTGAGGATGGCGACGAACTTGTTCATCCACTCCGGCGTGTTGGGCACGGTCTTGCCCGCGGTCGGGATCAGGGTGGTGCCGGAATAATAGCTGTCCTGGTACTTGGAGTGGTTGTACGAGATCGCGTCGTAGAACGAGAATGCGCGTCCGAAGTGGAAGGTGCCGGCCATGTCGACGCCGTCGGTCTTCACGCTGCCGACGTTGGAGAGGATGGTGGTGCCGCCGGCGAAGGAGGTGATGATCGGGTTCGAGCTGATCGCCAGCTGGCGGTCGCGGAAGGTCACGTGGTACAGCGCGACCTGGCCGTCGAAGGCGGTCAGCGCGCCGAGGTTCAGGTTGCGCGAATCGCGCAGGCCGAGTTCGTAGGTGACCGAGGTTTCCGGCTTGGCAGTGGCCTTGAAGTAGTCGAATGCCGCCTGCGAGGACAGGCTCCACGGCGAATTGCCGCCGCCGCCGTAGGTCATGAACTGGCGCAGGTTCTTCTGGACGTTGGCGAAGAGCTGGCTCGAGGTCGCGACGTCCCAGCGCGCGCCGACACCCGGCAGGAACCATTTTCTGGTGTCGATCTTCCCTTCCGGCAGACCGCCGGTGGCGGTGGCGCTGATCGCCCGCGGCAGCGTGTTCACCGGGAAGCGGCCCTCCGCGAACTGCAGGCTGGACTTGAAGCCGCCCTGCACCACAAAGCCCGGTGCCAGGCGCCACTCGTCCTGCAGGTGCAGCTGCACCACCTTGTTGTCGATGTCGCTGCCGTACTGCGTGATCAGGGGATTGCTCGGCCGCGTGTACGGCGAGCTCGGATTGTTCACGTCCAGCGCATACCAGCGGCGGTAGGCGCCCGAGTTGTTGTGCTCGAACCAGAAGCCGGCCCGCACATGGTGCGCGCCCAGCTCCCAGTCCAGGTTCGACAGCCAGCCCTGGCGGTTGATCCGGTACTCGGTGGTGCGGGTCGCGTAGCCGGAACCGCCGAACACCGTCTTGAGGTCCTGGTTCGGGAAGTAGACGCGGAACAGCGCGGGCAGGCCGGCCTGGTTGATCGGCCCCGCGACCACGCCGACGCCGTCGTTGTGGTGGAAGTAGTACTGGTTCGACCAGGTGAGGCTGTCGCTCAGGTAAGCCTCGTACCTGGCATAGGCCAGCTTATCGGTGCGCTGCGCGTCGCTGTAGTAATTGCGGAAGTTCGCACCCACCGACGCCGGCGGCGCGCCGTTGGCATCGAGGTAGGCCAGCGCGGCGGCGAAGTCCGGGTACAGGAAGGGGCGCGTGTACGGCGAATTCAGGCCGGCCTGGTGCAGCGACGAATCCTCGTTCGGCTCGGTCTTGTCGGACCAGTCGGCGAACAGCGTCAGCTTGCCGGCCGCGCCCTCGTGCACGAACTTGGCGTTGACCTGGTCGTTGCTCTGGCGGCCGTTGAAATCCCAGGCCTTGGCTTCGTGGTGCAGGCCGGAGAGGAAGAAGCGGTTGCCGCTGCCGACGTCGCCCGCATCGAAGCGGACGAAGGTGCGGGTCGCCTTGTGGCTGCCCAGCGTCTGCTGGACGTTGACGTTGCGCTCCCTGGACGGATCGATCGAATAGGTCTCGATGGTGCCGCCCAGGTTGTTGGTCGACGGCGTCCCGAGGTCGCCCGCGCCGGTAGCCAGCACCACGCTGCGCACGTTTTCGCTGGTGAGGGCGCGCTGCGGCGCCAGGCCGTTGTAGTTGCCGTAGCTCTGGTCGCCGAGCGGCACGCCATCCATCGTGAAGCCCATCTGCTGCGCATTGAAACCGTGCACGAACAGCGACAGGTTCTGCTCGTTGTTGCCCCACGGGTCGGCGGTCTGGAAGCTCACGCCCGGCAGCGCCTGCAGCGCCTTCAGCGGATTCACGCCCGGTAGCACCTTCTGGATTTCGGCGCCGCCCATCGCGACCGAAGAACGGGTCTTGCGGGTCGAGATCTCGACGGTGGCGATGGCGCCGGCGGGGGTGGTGTCCTGCAGGGCAGCAGTGGGCGCATCTGCGGCTGCCGGTGCGGCCGGTGTGTCTTCTTTGGCGTGGGCGCTGGCTGCGCAGAAAAAGGCGGCGGCGAGGGCGATCAGGGAAGGGCGCAGGACAGCGGAAGTGGTCGGGTTCATCAGGCAAAGCCGGGACGGTTGAGATGGGCCGCAGCTTAGCCTCGCGTGATGACGGGCTTATTTCTTTTGCATGACAAGATGGTGACGCCAGATCGGCACGCATTCGCGACGCGATGGCCGGTTGCTTTCTCTACCTGATAAAAATCGCGAAAAATGCCGACAAGAAGTCCGCGTATTGACGGAAGTTACTGAATGTAACGCGCGGCCCTGTCATTTCCAGCTCAGTTATGATGCGATGCTCTGCAATATCGACAACATTGTAAGTCGATGCATTGCCGGGTGACACATTGTTGAGTAAGGCTGGAATCTATGAGTGGAGTGACGACGGCGCCCGGATCGGCGCGTACGAAGCAGACGCAGTTTGTCCTGATTAACCTGTTAAAAGCCGGATCGGCGCAGCTGATCGTGCTGCATCACCTGGCGTTCTACGGACCGATGTCCGACCACGCACGGACGATCATGCCTTCGCTGATCGACTGGCTCTACGATTACGCACGGATCGCCGTGCAAGTCTTCCTCGTCATCGGCGGCTTCCTGGCAGCCAAGTCGCTGTCGCCACAGGGGCTGCCCGGCATTGCCAATCCAATACAGACCATCTGGCGCCGCTACATCAAGCTGGCGCCGCCCTTCATCGTGGCGATGCTGCTGGCGATCGTCGCCTCGGCCGTGGCCAGCCTGTGGATGACCGACGATTCGATCTCGCCCATGCCGACCATCGGCCAGCTGGGCGCACACCTGCTGTTGCTGCACGGGGTGCTGGGCTATGAATCGCTGTCGGCCGGGGCTTGGTATGTGGCGATCGATTTCCAGCTGTATGCGCTCACCACCTTGCTGCTGTGGTTCTCCGGCACGCTGGCCGGCCGCCGCGTGCCGTGGCTGATGCCGCTGCTGGTGGCGGCCGGCGTCGGTGCGTCGCTGCTGTATTTCAACCGCGATGCGGACTGGGACGTGTGGGCGCCGTATTTCTTTGGCAGCTACGGACTCGGTATCCTGGCCTGGTGGGCCAGCGATCCGGCGCGCAAACCCGGCACCTCGGTGTGCCTGCTGCTGCTGATCGTGCTGCTGGCGGCGGTGGCGCTGACCGTGGATTTCCGCAGCCGGATTGCGGTGGCGTCGATGGTGGCTTGCGTGCTGTTCCTGTTCGGCCGTGCCCGCTTGCCGAATTGCGCGGGTGGGGCTTTCAGCGTGGTCAATGGGCTGGCGAAGATTTCGTTCTCGGTGTTCCTGGTGCACTTCCCGGTGTGCCTGGTCGTGAATGCGGCGTTCACGCGTTTCGTGCCCGAGCAGCCGTATGCGCAGTCGATCGGGATGTTCGTCGCCTGGGCTGCGAGCCTGGCTGCCGGTGCGGTGTTCTTCCGGTGGGTCGAGGCGCCGCTGGGCAGGATGCTGGCGCTGTCCGCCAAGTCCAAGTCCAAGTCCAAGTCCAGGCCGATGTCGCCGCTGGCCGTCAAGGCAATGACCTTGCGCGGTTGAGGGAGCCGCCGGCGGGACGAAAAAAAGCCAGCCTCGAGGGCTGGCTTTTTGTCATCTGAACAAACCGATCAGACGTCGATATTCCCCGCCTGCAGCGCATTGCTCTCGATGAAGTTACGACGCGGCTCCACCTCATCCCCCATCAGGGTCGTGAAGATCTGGTCCGCAGCAATCGCATCCTCGATCTGCACCTTCAGCAAACGGCGCACGGTCGGATCCATGGTCGTCTCCCACAGCTGCTCCGGATTCATCTCGCCCAGACCCTTGTAACGCTGCTTGGACACGCCACGCTCCGCTTCTTCACGCAGCCAGCCCATGGCACCGTGGAAGTCGCGCACCGCGAATTCCTTCATGCGGTCGCCTTCGCCACGGCGCACCAAGGCGCCGTCGCCCATCAGGCCCTGGAAGGTGGCGGCCGAATTGGCCAGGGTGGCGTAGTCGGCGCTGTCGACGAAGTCGGCGTCGATCGAGGTTACCTGCACGTTACCGTGGTGCATGCGCTCGATGCGCAGCGCGTGCTTGCCGGACAGTTCGTCCGTGCGCACCAGGACCTTGACGGCCGGGTCGTTGATGGTCTTGGCCATCGCCTGGGCAGTGGCTTCGGCGTTGTCCAGGGTCGTCATGTCGAGCGTGACGCCGGTCATGATGGCGGACAGGGCAGCGCGGTCGATCAGGCGGGTGAGGCGCATCATGATCGCGTTGGCCAGGTTGTACTGGCGTACCAGGGCGGCCAGCGCGTCGCCGCTGATCGGCTCGGCGCCTTCCTGCGGCACCAGCGCGGCGGTGTTCAGCGCGAAGTTCATCATGTAGCTGGCTTCCTCGACGTCATCCTTGAGGTAGCGCTCGTCACGGCCGGCCTTCACCTTGTACAGCGGCGGCTGGGCGATGTAGATGTGGCCGCGCTCGACCAGCTGCGGCATCTGGCGGTAGAACAGCGTCAGCAGCAGGGTGCGGATGTGGGCGCCGTCTACGTCCGCGTCGGTCATGATGATGATGCGGTGGTAGCGCAGCTTGTCGACGTTGAACTCGTCCGGGCCGATCGAGGTGCCGAGGGTCGCGATCAGGGTGGTGATCTGCTCCGACGACAGCATCTTTTCGAAGCGCGCCTTTTCCACGTTCAGTACCTTGCCGCGCAGCGGCAGGATGGCCTGGAACTTGCGGTCGCGGCCCTGCTTCGCGGAGCCGCCTGCCGAGTCACCCTCGACGATGTACAGCTCGGCCAGCGCCGGGTCGCGTTCCTGGCAGTCGGCCAGTTTCGACGACAGGCCCAGGCCGTCCATCACGCCCTTGCGGCGGGTCAGGTCGCGCGCCTTGCGGGCAGCTTCGCGTGCGCGCGCGGCTTCGACGATCTTGCCGCAGATGATTTTCGCGTCGTTCGGCTTTTCGTTCAGGAAGTCTGTGAGCGTTTTGGCGACGATCTCTTCGACCGGGCCGCGCACTTCCGACGACACGAGCTTGTCTTTGGTCTGCGACGAGAACTTCGGCTCCGGCACTTTGACCGACAGCACGCAGGTCAAGCCTTCGCGCATGTCGTCGCCCGAGATTTCGACCTTGGCCTTCTTGGCGAACTCGTTTTCGTCGATGTACTTGTTGATCACGCGCGTCATCGCCGCACGCAAACCGGTCAGGTGGGTGCCGCCGTCGCGCTGCGGGATGTTGTTGGTGAAGCACAGCACTTGCTCGTTGTACGAGTCGTTCCACTGCATCGACACGTCCACCGAGATATTGGTGCCCTGGTCCGACTGGCGGTCGCCGGTGGCCTGGAACACGGTCGGGTGCAGCACGGCCTTGGCCTTGTTGATGTACTCGACGAAGCCGCGGGTGCCGCCTTCGAATGCGAAGATTTCTTCCTTGCCGGAACGCTGGTCGCTCAGCTTGATGTTGACGCCGTTGTTCAGGAAGGAGAGTTCGCGGATACGCTTGCTCAGGATCTCGTAGTGGAACTCGACGTGCGTGAAGATTTCTTCGTCGGCCCAGAAGTGCACTTCGGTGCCGCGCTTGTCGGTGTCGCCCAGGACTTTCATCGGGGAGACTTCGACGCCGTCGACCACTTCGATAATGCGGTCGACCGGCACGCCGCGCGTGAATTCCAGCTGGTGGATCTTGCCTTTCTGGCGCACGGTCACGCGCAGCAGCTTCGACAGCGCGTTGACGCAGGACACGCCGACGCCGTGCAGGCCGCCGGAGACTTTATAGGAGTTCTGATTGAACTTGCCGCCGGCATGCAGCTCGGTCAGGGCGATCTCGGTCGCCGAGCGCTTCGGCTCGTGCTTGTCGTCCATCTTGACGCCGGTCGGGATGCCGCGGCCGTTGTCGGTGATCGAGATCGAATTGTCGGCGTGGATCGTGACGTGGATCTCGGTGCAGAAGCCGGCGAGGGCTTCGTCGATCGAGTTGTCCAGCACCTCGAACACCAGGTGGTGCAGGCCGGTGCCGTCCGAGGTGTCGCCAATGTACATGCCCGGACGCTTTCGCACGGCCTCCAGGCCTTCGAGGATCTGAATCGACGAGGCGCCGTACTCTTCCGCCTTGGCAGGGGAGGATTCCAAAACTGCTTGAGTGTTCTCGGACATGACTGCTTTCTCAAATAACGTGTGAATCAGACCGGAGGCTTTCGGCTTTCGGTCTCAAGCCGTCAGAGGCTGTGGAGGAGGGCAGGCGGTACTGGTTGATCGCCGAACTTGGGTTCCCGCCTTCGCGGGAACGACGTTCGATGGCAGCGAGTCAAAACGAACGGAGCCGCTTGCTCCCGCACGTCGTCCCCGCGAAGGCGGGGACCCAAGTTTGTTGCGTCCCACATCAGCCATTGCTGCCACAACCGGCGGCAGCCAGACGGTATATCTCTACTACTGCTACTACTGATTAAATCCGCATCGGCATGACGACATATTTGAAGTCGCCATTTTCCGGAATCGAAATCAGCGCCGACGAATTCGAATCGCCCAGCGCAATGTTCACCTGCTCGCACTTCAGGTTGTTCAGCACGTCCAGCAGGTAAGTCACGTTGAAACCGATGTCGATGGTGTCGCCGCCGTAGTCGATTTCCAGTTCTTCCACCGCTTCTTCCTGGTCGGCGTTGGTCGAGCTGATCTTCATCGAGCCCGGGGCGATCATGCAGCGCACGCCCTTGAACTTGTCGCTGGTCATGATCGCGGCGCGTTGCAGCGAGCGCAGCAGTTCTTCGCGGCCGATGGTGAAATCGTTCTTATAGCCCTTCGGGATCACACGGGTGTAATCCGGGAATTTACCCTCGACCAGCTTCGAGACCAGCTCGATGTCGGCGAAGGTCAGCTTCACTTGCGAGGCGGCGATGTCCAGCTGGACGGTTTCGTCGCTTTCTTCCAGCAGGCGCTGCAGTTCGATGATGGTCTTGCGCGGAATGATGACTTCCTGGCGCTCGAAGGCCTGCTCGGCTTCCACCTGGGCGAACGCGAGGCGGTGGCCGTCGGTCGCGACCGCGATCACGTTGTGGCCGTCCAGCACCAGCAGCAGGCCGTTCAGGTAATAGCGGATGTCCTGCTGCGCCATCGAGAAGTGCACCATGTTGAACAGGTGCTTCAGCGTCTTTTGCGGCAGGGTGACCGAGGCGTTGTGGGTATCGGCCACGTTCACGGTCGGGAACTCTTCCGCGGCCAGCGTCTGCAGCGCAAAGCGCGACTTGCCGCTCTGGACGGTCAGGCGCTTGTTCAGCAGGGTCATGGTGACGTCGCCCGATTCCGGCAGCGCGCGCAGGATGTCGAGCAGCTTGCGTGCGGCCACCGTGGTGCCGGTCTCTTCGGAGCCCGAGCCGATGTTGGCCAGGGTCGTGATCTGCACCTCGGTGTCCGTGGACAGGAAAGAAACGCTTTCGCCATTCTTGCGGATGAGGATATTGGCCAGAATCGGCATAGTGTGCCGACGCTCGACAATACCACTCACGATCTGCAGTGGCCGGAGAAGCGTATCTCGGGTGGATTTGACCAGTTGCATAAAGTATCCTCAGTTATCGATAAATGTTGTCTGTGCAATATTTTGCCAGAGTAACTAGGAAAAATCCCTCTTTCAGGACGGTGATTTTTCCCCTCGGGAATCAGCCTTTCAGCGTCTGTTCCAGCACGTGCAATTCGTGGTTGCACTCGGCATTTTTCTGGCGGTCCTGGGCGATCTTGCGCACCGCGTGCAGCACCGTCGTGTGGTCGCGGCCGCCGAACAGTTCGCCGATTTCCGGCAGACTCTTTTGCGTCAGTTCCTTCGCCAGGTACATCGCGATCTGGCGCGGCCGGGCGATGTTGGCCGGGCGGCGCTTCGAGTACATGTCCGCGACCTTGATGTTGAAGAAGTCGGCCACGGTCTTCTGGATGTTCTCCACCGAGATCTGGCGGTTCTGCACCGACAGCAGGTCCTTCAGGGCTTCCTTCACCACGTCGATGGTGATGTCCTTGCCGTGGAAGCGCGAGTAGGCCAGGATCTTGCGCAGCGCGCCTTCCAGTTCGCGCACGTTCGAGCGCAGGTGCTTGGCCACGAAGAAGGCGACGTCGTCGTTCAGCGTGACGCCTTCGGATTCCGCCTTCTTCATCAGGATCGCCACCCGCATTTCCAGTTCCGGCGGCTCGATCGCGACCGTCAGGCCGGAGTCGAAGCGCGAGATCAGGCGGTCGTCCATGCCCGTGATCTCCTTCGGATAGGTGTCCGAGGTGATGATGATCTGCTTCTTGGCCGCGATCAGCGCTTCGAACGCATAGAAGAATTCTTCCTGCGTGCGGCTCTTGCCGCCGAAGAACTGGATATCGTCGATCAGCAGCATGTCCAGCGAGTGGTAGTAATGCTTGAAATCGTCGAAGCCCTTGCGCTGGTACGCCGTCACCACGTCGCGCACGTACTGCTCGGCGTGGATGTAGCGGATGCGCGCGCCCGGCTGGTCGGCCATCACCTGGTTGCCGATCGCATGGATCAGGTGGGTCTTACCGAGGCCGACGCCGCCGTAGAAGAACA
>Ga0308163_10000597_pt1 | contig 58054 bp, 62 predicted proteins | sample PhyTR1_FD_201037 | JGI IMG/M metagenome (GOLD analysis project Ga0308163, IMG submission 201037) | Phyllosphere microbial communities from UC Gill Tract Community Farm, Albany, California, United States - DLSLT.R1 | ecosystem: Host-associated > Plants > Phyllosphere > Unclassified | place: USA...
CAAAATACTTTGCCGCAAATGCAGTTGTAAAATCGAAGTCCCAGTAATATTTCTTCTCATTGGCAGGATCGTTAAAGACCGCGTTATATATATCATTCCGCTCACACTTGGCAGCCATGAACGTACAGCGTGCTTCCTGAGTACTGGTTCTGGCGGCTGTAAGTGCCCGCAGGTAATATTTTTCTGCTATAGCCGATGAGGTAAACCGGGGCCTGAATTCTGCAGGAATATCCATTGGGGATGTTGCATTTGAACCCGTGATCTGCGTTTGATAAAAATCCCTTGCATTGCCATAATGTGTAATGTTATAATACGCATTTGCTATCAGCAAATTATTGGTGTAAACGTTTTTGCCTGCAGCAATATCAGCCTTCATGATCTTTATTGTTTTTAAAACATCCAGGGCAGTATATTTTGTCGCCTGTACGGCTTCAAAGTCGCAATCGTGGCAATCATTGATCCTGCTGTTAAAGGGGTTTGCCAATAACTCATGCGCAGCATTTCCACCGGATTTCTCAAACAGGGCAATTGCAGCATCCGTTTTCTCCTGGTATACCAGCATCAATCCCTGATGATAATAGAGGTCGCCCATAGTGTAAGGATAATACCGGAGCATAGCTTTTTCAAAAGCGGTCTTGTCTCTTTTGCCCAGCAGCGTCTTCATAGCTTCAATATTGGCATTCTTTACATAAAACCTGGTACTGGCCTGAAAGCAGTCAGACTTTAACAGGTCGCCCTGCTTTTTATAGCGGTCGCTCAAAGCACTAATACTTTCTGATAAAGCACGCTGATACCGCAGGTCAGCCACAGTATCCTTCTGGTCTCTCAGGTCAGCCAGCCAGTTGAGATCCGCAACCATTTCGCTTTCAGCGCCCGCATCAATCGTTTTAAGGGCTGACAGATGCAGATTCCAGTTCAGCAGCCTGTACTGGGCTTCCAGCAGTCTATTGTTCGCCGGCAGCTGTAATCTAGCCTCTTTGTAGAATTTCCCTGCAAGCGCATTGTCGCCGTTCAGGGCATGCAGATATCCGGCAACCATGTTCCAGTAATAGGGTTTATGGGTATTCCCTTTGCTGGCGATCGGATCTACAAGACTAATATTTTCCCTTGTCTTCTTTCGCTGTTGTGCGCTATCCAGCCCGTTATACGGACCATCAGGTATTTCTATTTTGTTCACCAGCCTGCTCAGCAAAAGGTCCAGCTTCCCGGATTTCGGATCAAGCAGGTATATATTTGCTATAGCCCTGTTTTCATCGCTGACGATGCCCATCATTTGCCAGAGGGTAATCTTTTCCTCCTTGTTTTTTGCCAGTTTCAGACTCCCCTCCCAGTCTTTTTCGTCCTGCGGATGAAAGCTCCATTTACTTGGGATCTTCATCTCTGCAGAAAAGTTATAGCATAAACTATAGAGGTAATTGGCCCGGGCAAAGTCCTGCCGTTTGTAATAGTGCCCTGCAAGGTAACCGAGCGCCCGGTAGTACATGCTGTTTTTGGGAAAACTGTTTTGATCCTTTTCAAAAAGGGCAACCAGACCACTGTTATCCGGACCTGAGCTGCTATCGGCTTTGAGGGCAGGCAACTCTTCAAAGTAGGCACACCGGATCTGCTGAAACCAGTAACGCTGTTTGATAAAGGGATCCCGGCTTTTTTTATATGCCGCGGCCAGTGATACACTGATGTCAGGCTCCGGAGTTACCGGAGTTACCTTTTCATCCCAGTAATAAGTAACATTTGATACGGCAAACTGCTCACATTTCTTAGCCAGCAGCAGGTAGCTGAAGAAGGTATCTGCCTTCTTTTTGCTGAGACCTGATGTTTTAATTGATGCCAGGCTATCGGGTAAAGACCTGAGCTTGCCTTTACAATATTGATATACCGAATCTATTCTGCCATATGATGCCGTAAACAATAAAGTACTCAACTCTTTTTCCGGTATCTTTCCATCGAGGTACTGATTCCATTCTTCGGCTACCTGCTGGTTGTAGCGGGTATTGCTGTCATCATTCACCCCGCTGCCATAATAGCTTTGCCAGCTGTCGTAAAAAAACGGAGCATACTGCTTGTCTACAAAAGCCTCAGGTGCAAAATTAGAATACTCGCTTTCATCCCAGTCGCCCCCACCGCAGGCCCAGACTATGCCGGCGGCACTGGTCAATAAAAGACTAAAAATGAGCAGAAACTTCTTTGATATCTTTTGCATATAAGGAGGATAAACTGGCTGATGAGAGTTCATAATAAATGATATTTCGGTTTTTGAGTAGCGGAAGATATTGTGCCACCTGTTTTGCGGCCTGTGTAAGCTTTCCGGCATTCATACCTTCAAATTTAAACAAGTCGCCTTGTTTCACATAAACACCTTTAAGGTAAAAACTTTTGAGGGACCTGTAGGCAGGTTCGGCACCTCCCCCTGCAGGAAGAGCCTCAAAATTTCCCGGATTTGATAAATCCTGAACCGTGATCTTTGCATATACCTGTGCAACCTTTCCGTCGCGGATCTGAACAGCCCAGGAAAACAAGGGTAAGGCCACATCCAGCGGCAGCTGATAATGTGGAAGGGCAGCAATGTAAGCCGCAGCATCCTTTTCATTGTATATAGAATTTCCTGCGTTTAAGTCGGCCGATATCTTGCCCATGTTATAAAACATCAGCAAGCCTTTATCCACAGGAGGTACACCTGTGCGTTCCGGATACTTTACCTGATGCAAGCGGATGGTAGCTTCCAGTGGTTTACCGTTATAGCGCTTAAAGGCACGCAGAAAGGCGAAATATTTCGTTTTTGTGGCTACCGACCAGTCGCAGTCGATCTGAATATTTGTATACGCAAAATGATGTTCCTTAGCTAGCCGGTCCGCCAGCCGGTTGACTTTAAAAGCGAGGCTGTCCATCTCTGTCAGACTGCTCTGTTGTAAGGATTGATTGGTGATATAAATGACTGGAGTAACCGATAGTCCCTGCAGCGGTGTTTTTACCGTAAGTACGCCATCTGGCAGAGCCTGATGTCCCTGCCTGTTCCATACAACGTCAAAAAAACGAAGATATAAATGGTTGTTTGCAGCATCGCGCAGCAGTTCTGTCTCCTTATTGTCCAACTTAAACACTGTCTTCCAGGAATAAAAAGCTGTATTCGCGGTGCTTTTTGGTCGGCAGCCATTAAACAGCAATAACAATGTACAGCAGAACACTGCAGCTGATCTGAGCCATTTGATTTGTCTGCTGCACTTTATCATCCGGATAAAGGTAAAAAAAAAGCGCTTCCCGGTTCAAACCGGAAAGCGCTTATAATTTTTTTTATTGATTGCAGCTTATAATTTGTCGCTTGCGTTTTTGCAGTTCAGATCTTCAAAAGCCTGGGTCAAACGCTCAACAAAAGTTTCTTCTCCTTTACGTAACCATACGCGCGGATCATAGAATTTCTTGTTAGGCTTGTCTTCTCCTTCAGGATTTCCGATTTGTCCCTGAAGATAAGCTTCGTTTTTCTTGTAATATTCAAGGATACCTTCCCATAATGCCCATTGCATATCTGTATCAATGTTCATTTTGATCGCACCATAAGAGATCGCCTCTCTGATTTCTTCCTGAGTAGAACCCGATCCACCGTGGAATACAAAGTTGATAGGTTTTTCAGCAGTAAGGTTAAATTTCTCTTTCAGGAAATCCTGTGAGTTTTTTAAAATTACCGGCTGCAGTTTAACATTACCTGGTTTATAAACACCATGAACATTACCAAAAGCGGCTGCGATTGTGAATTTATCACTCACTTTACTTAACTCTTCGTAAGCATAAGCTACTTCAGAAGGCTGCGTATATAATTTAGAACTGTCTACATCGCTGTTATCAACTCCATCTTCTTCACCACCTGTTACTCCCAGCTCAATTTCGATCGTCATGCCCATTTTGGCCATGCGCGCTAAATATTTTGCAGAGATCTCCATGTTTTCTTCGATCGACTCTTCAGAAAGGTCAAGCATGTGTGAAGAAAATAATGGTTTTCCTGTTTCAGCGAAGAATTTCTCTCCGTGGTCTAACAAACCATCAATCCATGGCAATAATTTTTTAGCAGCGTGGTCTGTATGTAATACTACAGCTACACCATAATGCTCTGCTAATAAATGAACGTGTTTCGCTGCTGATACCGCACCTAGCACACATGCATTTAAGTTGTCATTATTTAATGTTTTTCCCGCATAAAATTGCGCGCCACCATTAGATAATTGAATCATCACTGGTGAATTCACCGCTTTAGCAGTTTCCATAACTGCATTGATCGTATTTGTACCGGTAACATTAACTGCAGGTAATGCAAATTGATGTTTTTTAGCCTGTTCGAATAGTTCTTGAAGGGCATCTCCGTAAATTACGCCTTTATAGCCTTTTAAACTCATTGTTATTAGATTTTATATCTGCCGAAGTTAGGAAAAATATCATGTCGGGCAAATCAATAGCCGATTATTTTACCTTAATCTAGGCTAAACTCTTCTAATTTTTTTTCGTTTCTTTGTAATCGCATTTTTCAACGAATAACATGGCTTGGTTTAAGAGAGAAAAAAAAGGTATCAGCACGCTGACAGAAGAGAAAAAAGAAGCGCCGGATGGCTTATGGAACAAGTGTCCAAACTGCAAAAAGGCTTTACACAGCGCTGACCTTATAGAAAATAAATACGTTTGTCACTATTGTGACTACCATTTAAGAGTTGGTTCCAAAGAATATTTCCAGGTATTATTTGATAACAATGAGTTCACAGAGCTTTTTGGCAATTTAACTTCGGGCGATCCGCTGAATTTTACAGACAGCAAACCCTATACAGAACGTCTGGTAGATACCATGTCAAAAACGGGCTTGCGGGATGCCATCCGTGCAGGCGTAGGTAAGATTGAAGGTGAAGAACTGGTAATTGCCTGTATGGACTTTAACTTTATCGGAGGCTCAATGGGTTCGGTAGTAGGAGAGAAAATCGCAAGATCGATCGATTACAGCATCAAACACAAGATCCCATTTCTGATGATCTCCAAATCGGGCGGTGCCCGTATGATGGAAGCTGCATTTTCTTTAATGCAGATGGCCAAGACTTCTGCTAAACTGGCCTTGTTAAGCCAGGCTAAGATCCCTTATATATCTTTACTTACCGATCCTACTACCGGTGGGGTAACGGCTTCATATGCCATGCTGGGCGATATCAATATCGCTGAGCCGGGAGCACTCATTGGCTTTGCCGGACCAAGGGTAATCAAGGAGACAATCAAAAAAGATCTTCCTAAAGGTTTCCAGACTGCGGAGTTTGTTCAGGAACATGGTTTCCTTGACTTTATTGTTGACAGACGCGCTATGAAGGCTAAATTGGCTACTTTCCTTAAAATGGTAAAAAATTAAATAGATTTTGTGGTTGGGGGGCTGAGATTGCCCATTTCGCAAAAAATTGGTACTCTGTTTCATTGCTGCCTGCCGCTGAAGGGCGCCAGAAGGCAATGAAACAGAGTACCAATTTTTTTGCAGTTTACCCGGGGCATAGCGCTTTAACCCATAGCCCGACCCAACAACAAAATCCACCCGGGGAGAGATCCAGGCAAAGTGCTTTAACCCCTTGCCAGAACCCATTTCAAAATCCACCTAGGAAGATCCTGAAATAGTGCTTTAAAGCCGGATGCTGCTACTTTCTTACACAAATTTATTATAAGGAAATATTTGTAATAATATTTGGTGCTGAGTTTTGTAATTATTAAAATTGTATATGAATTTTATTAATATTAACTAAATAGTCAATGTATGAATTTAGCACAGCAAAATACACCGGAAAAACGGATGTCAGATCATGACCGTTATTTCCCGATTCTTCAGTTATTGGCTGATGGTGTAAATCCGGTCAGCGGGGATGTTTTTCCGGCTGGCAGTATCTATCAGCAGCCAGAGATTATCAGGGCTTTATTTTATGCCGTAAATGAGGTCAGGAGCGGTGTTGGCAATACCAAACGCGGAGGTAATCAGGGCAAGCCCTGGTCTCCTGAAGAGGAGGAATTACTGATACAGCAGTTTCATGAGGAAATGAAAATCAGCGAGATTGCCAGAGTGCATGAACGTACTACCGGGTCTATTCGTGCGAGGCTTGTCAAGCTTGAATTGTTAGCTCAATAAGGATGGCTGTACTTCTGAAAATAGGGGATCTTGCTGCATAAAAAAACTGTATGTTTTGTCAAGGCCTTTTGGTGCCATTCAGCAGCAGGCAGCCTTGACAATACATACAGTTTTTTTGCAATCAGGATAACCTTGAGATTATATTGTAATCTGGTTAACCTGATAAATTATTTTGCAGTGGGGTCAGTTGATAGCGAATAGGGATAATCCGCTTCAGCAGCTCCCCTGCTTTTATTCGGCTCTGCAGACATGTTAAAATCTAAAGTAGCTCCTTTTAAAAGTTCAGAGTGACTGATCCAGTTCTTCTGGTAATCTTTTGTATTAAATTTCATTGACTGGATATAACGGTTATCAGCATTATTTGCTGCTGCATTGATAACAACTTGTTTTCCGTTCTCCAGGTTCAGTGTTACCTTTTTGAACAATGGAGCACCAAGAACATACTGGTCCACCGCCGGTGTTACCGGGTAGAAACCCATTGAAGAGAACACGTACCATGCAGAAGTCTGCCCGTTGTCCTCATCACCGCAATAGCCGTCAGGAGTAGCTTTGTACAACCTGTTCATGGCTTCTCTTACCCAATACTGCGTCTTCCAGGGTTGTCCAGCATAATTGTACAGATAAATCATGTGCTGGATCGGCTGATTGCCATGTGCGTATTGTCCCATGTTGGCAATCTGCATTTCACGGATCTCATGGATCACAAAACCGTATTCCTTATCGTCAAAAATTGGGGGTAAAGAGAATACAGAATCCAGTTTGCTTACAAATTTTTCTTTTCCACCCATTAACTTAGAGAGGCCGTTAATGTCCTGGAAAACCGACCAGGAATAATGCCAGCTGTTTCCCTCAGTAAAGGCTCCGCCCCATTTGAAAGGGTTAAATGGCGACTGAAACGAGCCATCCTTATTTTTGCCGCGCATCAGGCTGGTAGAAGGGTCAAAGAGGTTTTTATAGTTCATTGCTCTTTTGGCATAGATACTGGTTTCTGAAGCCGGTTTATTTAATGCCCTTCCCAGCTGATAAATGGTAAAGTCGTCATAGGAATACTCTAAAGTCCTTGCCGCATTTTCACTGACTTTAACATCAAAAGGTACATAGCCAAGTTCATTGTAATATTTAACCCCTGCCCTGCCTACAGCTTCGATAGGACCTTCATTGTTTGCACCATGTTTTAAGGCTTCGTAAAGTTTCTCGATATCATAACCGCGAAGACCTTTGATATAGGCATCTGCAACTACAGAAGCAGAGTTATTACCCACCATAATGTTGGCGTAACCCGGGCTGGACCATTCCGGTAACCAGCCACCTTCTTTATAGTCGTTGATCAGACCTTCCTGCATCTCTTTGTTGATGGAAGGATAAACCAGGTTCAGGAAAGGATATAAAGCCCTGAAGGTATCCCAGAAACCGGTTCCGGCAAACATATATCCCGGTAATGTTTTACCTGTGTAGGGACTCCAGTGAACGATCTTGTTACTGGCGTTGATCTCATACATCTTATTCGGGAAGAACAGTGTGCGGTATAAGCTGGAATAAAAAGTACGGGTTTGGTCTACCGTTCCGCCTTCAACAGCGATTCTGCTGAGCGTTTTGTTCCAGACAGCTTTTGCTTTTTCCCTGGTCGTTTCAAAGTTATCATTTGCCAGTTCCCGTTTCAGACTGATGTCTGCCTGCTCTACGCTGATAAACGAAGAGGCGACTTTCATATTCACCTGTTCGCCTTTGGCTGTCCTGAAACCTATGATCGCACCGGCATGATCGCTTTGCAGCTCCAGTGTATCCTTGGCAAGGGTTTTTCCATGCCAGGTATTTGCAGATACAAAAGGTTTATCAAAGTATACAACAAAGTAGTTTTTGAAATTAGGCAGTGGCCCTCTCGCGTACTTTGTACTGTAACCTATAATTTTTCTTTCCTTTGGAATAACCTTGATATAAGAACCCTTATCAAAAGCATCAATCACCACATATGAACTGTCTGATTTGGGAAAGGTGAAACGGAATTGTGCCGCACGTTCCGTAGGAGTAATTTCGGTAGTCACATCGGCATCTGCCAGGTATACGCTGTAGTAATAAGGTTTTACTGTTTCTGCCTTGTGCGAAAACCAGCTTGCCCGGTCATCCTGGGCAAATCTCATTTTACCGGTTACTGGCATCACAGAGAACTGACCGTAGTCATTCATCCAGGGCGAAGGCTGATGCGTTTGTTTAAAGCCCCTGATCTTATCAGCGTCGTACGTGTAAGCCCAGCCGTCACCCATTTTACCGGTTTGAGGAGTCCAGAAATTCATTCCCCATGGAAGGGCAATTGCCGGATAGGTATTACCATTTGACAGATCAGGTTTACTTGCAGTACCCATTAATGGGTTAATCCATTCTACAGGATCACTGATCTTATCTGTTTTCTGCGCTAAAGCCGGCACCGCGGCAGCAATAAGTAACACTGATAAGAAGTGTTTCATCATAGTATATTAGTTTATTATTAATAATGGTGTATTTGATTTAAAAACGTTTTAGCTAACTTCAAAATATGGAGATGCTTCAGCCCATCTGAATACGACCTCTAATGTAACGGACTATCTATTACCAGACAAATTAATACCAGAATATTTACACAAAAAAAAAGAGGCTGTATATTATACAGCCTCTGATTGATATATTATTGTTTTTAGAAATCCCTTCCTGGTGTTACTCCCGGCTCATGTCCGGAACCCAGTGGTTTATTCTTTCTCTCAGGCGTGTGTGAAAACGCTGTAGATCCGGATCCTGAATTTGACGATGTTTCGCCATTGCTCAGTTCATCATTCTCATCCGTAGTCGTTTCTTTATATACAGTTTTTTTGTTTTCTTCGTCTTCGTTGTGTTCTTCAGGAGTAATCATAATCATTGGTTTTTAGTAAAAGATAAGTAGATTACAAGTACAACAGGCAAAAAAATCAAATTGTTTGTCACAATTCATTAAACACGTTTCGCAGTACATAAAAAAAGCCCTGATCCATGATCAGGGCTTCCTAAAAATATCTTTCTGTTTTTATACAGCTATATTTTGTTCTACAATTTGTTTTACCTTTTCAACTACGTAGTCGATCTCTTCTCTGGTATTGTTCTTACAGAATGAGAACCTTACAGAAGGCCTGTTAGGATCAGCTCCTATAGCCGTCAATACATGTGACCCAATATTGGAGCCCGATGAGCAGGCACTGCCACCCGAAGCTGACACGCCATTGATATCGAGGTTAAACAATAACATATCAGACATATCCATTTCGGGGAAACATACATTTAACACGGTATACAAACTTTTTTCGGGTGCTGTTTCTCCATTAAAGCCGATGCCCGGCACTTCGGCAAGCAACTTGTCTTTCATATAACTTTTCAATCCCTGAACATAATCCTGGTGATCCTGCATATGAGCGTAAGCCAGTTCCAGTGCTTTTGCCAGTCCTACAATACCATAAATATTTTCGGTACCGCCACGCATGTTGCGTTCCTGAGCGCCGCCATAAATAAGCGGGTTAATTTTTACAGTATGATTGATGTAGATGAATCCCACCCCTTTCGGGCCGTGTAGTTTGTGGCCCGCACAAACAATAAAATGAGCTTTCAGCTTTCTCACATCATGCACATAATGACCCATTGTCTGAACCGTGTCACTATGAAAGATCGCATCATATTTTTCGCAGATATCCCCTACCCTTTCCACATCGGTCAGCGTGCCCAGTTCATTATTGGCGTGCATCAGCGAAACCATAGAGCGCGGGTTTTCTTTCAGCAGCTGTTCCAGATGGTCGTAATCTATTGTTCCTTTATCATCAATATTTACATAGCTCAGCTTATCGATAACACCGTCTTTCAGTAACTGGTCCATCGTATGCTCCACCGCATGGTGTTCGATTCTGGAAGTAATTGCATGTTTAATACCGAATGCCGCGATCCCGCAGCGGATAGCCATATTATCGGCTTCAGTACCACCGGAAGTAAAAAAAATCTCCGCCGGTACTGCATTTAACAGACCAGCCACAGTCTTCCTGGCTTTTTCGAGCAATGTGCGTACCTCACGGCCCTGCGCATGGATAGAGGATGGGTTACCATAATAGTTTTCCATCACATGAACCATTTCAGCGATCACCTCTTTATCCAGGGGTGTAGTTGCAGCATTGTCTAAATAGATTCTGTTCATTTGTATCAATTCAATTTTAGTATTTCTTTAATGTCTGAGATAATCTTATTCGCCAGGCCTTCGGCAACCGTTTCGTTTTCAGCTTCGCTGTAAATACGGATGATCGGCTCAGTGTTTGACCTGCGCAAATGTACCCATTCATTATCAAATTCAATTTTCAGCCCGTCAATTGTACTGTTGGGCTGATTTTTATATTTCTCCTGCACCTTTAACAATAACGCATCAATATCCATCTCTGGTGTGAGCGTGATTTTATTTTTTGAGATATGGTAGGTCGGGTAGCTGCTTTTGAGCAAAGAAACAGATTTACCAAACTTCGCAAGATGGGTGAGGAACAGCGCAATACCTACCAGGGCATCCCTGCCATAATGCAGTTCAGGATAGATGACACCACCATTTCCTTCACCGCCAATAACCGCATTTGTAGCTTTCATCTGGTTCACCACATTTACTTCACCAACTGCTGCAGCATGGTATTCCATACCTGCTCTGAGTGTAACATCTTTCAATGCACGTGTTGATGACAGGTTAGAAACAGTATTACCCGGTGTATTCTTCAGTACATAATCTGCAACAGCTACCAGTGTATACTCCTCGCCAAACATCGATCCGTCTTCAGACACAAAACACAGGCGGTCTACATCAGGGTCAACCACAATACCGAGATCGGCTTGCTTAGCCTGTACAACTTTAGAGATTTCTGTAAGATTCTCAGGAAGCGGTTCCGGGTTATGCGGAAATTCTCCGTCCGGAGTACAGTACAATTCATAAACTGTTTTCACACCCAGTGCTTTCAGCAGTGCCGGAATAAAGATCCCTCCTGTGGAATTCACGCAGTCAATTACTATTTTGAAATCAGCCTTCCTGATCAGTTCCACATCTACCAGCGGCAGCGCCAGAACAGCTTCAATATGTTTCTGCAGATAGCTGTCATCATAGGTTACCCTGCCGAGATCATTGACCTCGGCAAATTCAAATTCGGCTTTCTCCGCTATCTCCAGCACTTCCTTACCATTGGCATCATCGATAAACTCGCCCTTTTCATTGAGCAGTTTTAAAGCATTCCATTGTTTCGGATTGTGACTGGCTGTCAGGATAATGCCGCCACCGGCTTTCTCCATGGGAACCGCGATTTCTACAGTAGGCGTAGTGGATAAACCAAGATCCACAACCTCTATTCCCAGCCCCTGTAAGGTACCTGTAACCAGATTATTGACCATCTCTCCAGAAATCCGTGCGTCGCGGCCAAGGATGATTTTTTTGATGCCGGTATTCCGTATTACCCATGAGCCATAGGCTGCAGTAAACTTCACGATATCAATTGGTGTAAGTCCGTTTCCGGCAATTCCACCTATAGTTCCCCTGATTCCGGAGATAGATTTTATGAGTGTCAAGTGCTGTAAATTTTGTTTTCCAAAAGTACAAAAATTAAGAATGAATACCAATTAAACCGAATTGACTGAATATCCTGCCCTGTTTGCTATATTTGCCCTTTATAAAAATACCTTATGCAGCGTAAATGGTTTCAGTACTGGTTTAACTCTCCCTACTATCATATTTTATATAGTCAGCGAAACGACGAAGAAGCCGAATTTCTCATAGATAACCTCACCGCATTCCTCAAACCTGCGCTCCATTCCAGAATTCTTGATATAGCCTGCGGCCGCGGCCGTCATTCCGTTTACCTGAACAAGAAAGGATTTGATGTTACCGGGATAGACCTTTCTGAACAGAGCATCAAGTATGCCCGCCAGTTTGAGCAGAAACACCTGCACTTTTTTGTTCACGATATGCGCAGGCTCGGTTATATCAATTACTATCATATTGCCATGAACCTCTTCACGAGTTTCGGCTATTTCGAAACAGAAAAAGAACATGTCAATGCTTTAAAGTCATTCAGAAAGAGCATTAAAGATGAGGGTACGCTTGTGCTTGATTATTTCAATACGCAGAAGATCCTGAAGAACCTCACTCAGCGGGAAACCAAGACCGTTGAGGGTATCGAATTTGACATACACAAGTTTGTTTCCGAGGGCAAGATCATCAAACACATAAATTTTGAACATAAGAGCAAACACTTCGCTTTTGAAGAACGCGTACAGGCTTTTACACTGGAAGACTTCGAACGCATGTGCGAAAAAAGCGGATTGCAGATCACCACTACATTCGGCAGTTACAATCTTGATCCCTACGACGCGGTTAAATCTGAACGGTTAATCCTTGTTTGCAAAAAAGTATGATAGAGAGCCTATATAATTTTGATATAGCCCTTTTTTTAAAAATCAACAGGGGCCTTTCCAATGGCTTTTTCGACTGGCTGATGCCTTTGGTACGGAACCGCTTTTTCTGGTCGCCCCTCTACCTGTTCATTATCATCTTCTGCTTTAAGGAATATAAAAAGAGAGGCTGGTATATCATTGGCGGTATCTTACTGACCTTTGCCCTGGGAGACACTATCTCTTCAAAGCTGATTAAACCATTTGTTGTGCGGCTGCGTCCCTGTAACGACATTAACCTGGCCAGTGAGATTATTCACAGGGTACAGTGCGGCAGTGGTTATAGTTTTCCTTCTGCACATGCCACCAATCATTTTGGAATTGCAGTATTCCTGATCATGGTATTTTATCCGAAATGGAAGCCGGTTTTACCACTGGGCCTGGCCTGGGCATTTCTGATTTCATTTGCACAGATCTATGTGGGGGTGCATTATCCGCTGGATACAATCGGAGGAGCAGCACTGGGCACTACGGTAGGTCTTATGGTCTCCGTGTTTTATAAAAAATTACAACCGGGATTATAATGGAAATCTGGAAACTCCTTGTACTTTTCTTCTGTGCTTTTCTGGGAGGGCTGTCGATATTTTTGGTTAAAAGCGATAAGTCTCAGCTGCTGAAGCTCATCCTTTCTTTCAGTGGTGCATATTTGTTTGCCATCACTGTATTGCACCTTATACCCGAGGCTTACAGCGGGCCGGATCATGCAGAGATTGGTATTTATATCCTGATCGGATTCCTGCTGCAGATTTTTCTGGAGCAGTTTTCTGAAGGTGTTGAACACGGGCATATCCACAAACATGGCGAAGGACATACCTTTCCTTACGGGATTATGATCAGTTTATGCCTGCACGCATTTCTTGAAGGTATGCCACTGGCGGCAGATCAGCACAACGCCCTGATCTTTGGAATTTCCCTGCATCATATCCCCGCAGCCTTTGCCTTATCGAGCATCCTGATGCAAAATAATTTTAAATTTAAGGGGATTGCATTCTACCTGCTGATTTTTGCCATGATGGCTCCCATGGGCTTTTTACTGAGCTATGGCATCAGCAACGGAAGTATTGGCGGCATAGAACTATACTTCAATAAAATGATGGGTATAGTCATTGGAATATTCCTCCATATCTCCACTACCATCCTTTTTGAATCGAGTGTGGACCATAAAGTCTCAAAAAGAAAGATGATTGCTGTCCTGCTGGGGATCAGCATTGCACTGATTGGTTTTTACCTTGGCGGGCATTAAAAGAGGGAAATCAGAATTTCCCCCTCGCTTTATCCAGCAGTGCGATCAGCTGTTCTGCTTCTTCCTCCGAGATGTTCGGCGAAAGAATGCCCGACAGGCTTACCTCTCCATCTATTTTCTTTAACAGGTTCAGTCCTTTATCATTGATAAGGATATCTACCGCCCTTTTATCATAATTACTGACATTTTTTATGACCAGATCTTTATGCACCAGGCGGTCAACAATCCTTGAGGCGTCACACATCTTATCAAGCATCCTTGACTTAACAAAGTTGATAGTTGACGGATTGGGGAACTGACCGCGGAGGATCCTTAAAACATTAAACTGCTGAGAGGTAATATCGTATGGCGACACAGCTTGCTTAACTTTATCGTTACACCAGTTATGTGTGTAGGACACGTTCACAATTGCCTCATGATAAGCGCTTTCAAAACGGGGAGCTTTGGTTTCTTTCAACATTACGTAAGTTATCTAATGGTTATCAATTACTTTTCTTCTGACTATCGTTATTTTTTACCTTACCATATTTCCAGGGGCAATGTAGGCATTTGTTCTTACAGCAATATCCCCTTTTAAGGTGAAATATTTCTGTAAACACCATCATTCCAGCCTCATTGAAGTAGTAGTCGGCATTTTTTTTCATCAGTTAAGCAATTTAACATCCAAATTGTTTTGAAAATATTCCTTCAATTGAATCCCGCTCCCGTGGGTAGTCCATACCTGTGTGGGGTTTACCCGTTCAATGGTTAAAATAATATCTTTCCAGTCAACATGATCAGATATATACAATTGTAATTCATTATTGTTTTGTAAATGTTTCCAACCCGTTGCAAAAACCCTGATTACATTTACAGCCTTGATATAGCTCCGGTAAACCAATGGGGGAACAAGATAAATCATGTTTGTTAAATTGTTTTTCATGACTTTACGGTCATATACCTCATATTTCCCCATATTGATCCCCAGCGACTCATATACTTTAACGAAAGGCAGTATACTATGGTGTACAAGTATCCTTTTTTCCGGACAATGGTCACTGATCAGGCGGATCAGGCGCTGGCTCTTGCCCAGTGCATAAGCTCCCAGCATAATATTGCTTTGTGTTGAGTTCAGTTTGCGGATTTCGTCTTCCGCGTCAGGGTGGCTGGTATCGGGATTGGCAAAAGTTGTTTCCGTAATCAGCACATCGGCCTGTACAAACTCTATCGGTTCGCAGGTATCATCAGGCTGCAGTTTATAATCACCGGTATACAGGTACCTTACTCCCTTATATTCCATAAGTACCAGGGCGGAGCCAAGCATATGCCCGGCAGGTACAAAACTGACCGTCACCCCATTCAGCACAAAAGGTTGATGGAAAGCATGCACATGAAATTCGCCGGCGGCGAACTTCTTGTAGCGCTGTTTCATAAACAAAGAGGTTGCCTCTGTGCAATACACATTAATATTACCACTTACGGCATGGTCTCCGTGTGCATGTGAGACCACAGCATCCTTCACTATTTCCTTTGGATCCAGGTAAAAACTGCCATATGCGCAAAACAGCCCAATTTTAGTTGGCACCAGGAAATCATCTAATATCATCTATTCTGTAATTTTTGTAAATCGATTGTGCAGTTCCATGACTTGCAGTATCAGCGACTGACTTTCGTCGTTCCTGATCAGGAAATCTGCCATTTTCACTTTTTCTTCGTCGGTCAGTTGTTTGTTCATCCTTGCCCTCACCTGTTCTTCAGTTGAGCCGTCCCTTTGCATTACCCATTTCAAACGGGCAGCGACAGCTGCAGTAACTACTATATTATGATCACAGGATTTATAAGAACCACTCTCAAACAATAACGCAGCTTCTTTCAGGATATATGGAGCATTGCCGGAAACGCGCGCCAGCCAGCTGTCAAAAGCCCTGAAAACAGCGGGATGAACCAATGCGTTGAGTTTAGCAAGTTCAGTATTGTTATTGAAAACTATCCTGGCTATATGTTTATTATTGAGCCTGCCGGCCTGGTCATAACTCTCCTCTCCAAAGGCCGCTTTCAGCCCGGCAATGAGCAGCGGATCGCTCACCATGATTTCTTTTGCTACGGTGTCAGCATAAAAAACAGGAATTCCCAAATGCTCAAATATCCTGCAGACAGTACTTTTTCCGCTACCTATACCACCGGTAATACCAATCTTCATCATTGCTTTTCAATTATAAAGTCGACCTTCTCCGGAACCAGTTTTACCTTTTTGCAATAATCAGGAAAACGGGTCAGTTTGATACTGAGCTGATGGTGTTTCTGTAATTTCCATTCGTTGAGATCAACCGATGCTTCAATAAAATCTTCGTTCACCTGCTGGTAACTGGATAGTGCCACCATAAAAGTGATCTTGACCTTTTTGGGATAAAGCTTCACATTGTAGTATTCTGTATTATTTAAAATCTTCAGCGGTATCTCCAGTGTTTTCTCTGTGAACTCATCTACCGGCAGCTTCACCTCTATGGTAGAGGGAAAGATATTGACGTTTTTCTGCAGGTTGGGCCGCATCGCTACCCGGGCAACAGAAGCCCGCTGAACATCACGCATTTTCAAAGTGTCAGTTTTCCATTCCCTGATCTTCTCCAGCTCTTCCTGCGGCCCGGATACGGTGACATAATCCGGTGTAAATTCTATATCATCAGAGATACCAAACTGCCTGGCAAAAGTTAAACTGGAAACCAGCTTTACGGGAACCCTTTTTACGGTTCTTTTAGAGAAATCGAAATAGAGTGTATCCGGACGGACTGATATGATTTTCTGCGAAGTTTCCAGCTGACTGTTCACACTGTATAACTGTTCTGAAAAGAGGATGTAATTTCTGTTGTTCAGTTTATCGAGGCTGATATTTATGGATGGGGGACTGACGCGGAGCCTGGCAAAGAGGAGCTGCCATCCGGTTCCTTCAACAAGGAGATCTACGGTATCTGACTGCAGCGGGTGAAATGCTTTTTTTTGGGGGAAGTTCTTGTATACCAGTACAGTTTTGGCGGTATAAACGTATTTGTTGTTCAATGCCAGGAACAGCCATCCTGCGATCGCCAGCAATACGCAGGTGATCAATACCAAAACGCGCTTTCGCTCTATCTTTGTAAGTCTTATAAAAGGCATGGCTGTAAAGTAAACAAATTTAATAAAACAAAAAAGCCGCACCAGGGAAAGGAGCGGCTTCAGGTGTAAATTAATACATTACGCTTTAGGCAGTTCTGTAGTTGCTTTTGTGGCATCCAGAGAAATTGCACTTTTATCGAAACGGATCTTTGTACCGCCTTCAACTTCAATCAGGAAAGTCAGCTCGTTCATGTCAACAATCTTACCGTGGATACCAGCAGTAGTAACGATCTTATCCCCTTTTTTCAGGTCGGCAACCAATTTCTTGTGATCTTTTGCTTTTTTAACCTGTGGCCTGATCATGAAGAAGTAAAAAACTACCATGATCAGCACCATTGGAACCAATGTACTCAACATACTGCTTCCGCCGGCTGCTTGTAAAATTACTGTAGATGTCATATTTGTTTGTGTGTGTTATTATTAATTATTTAGCAGGTATTTCCTGTACCTCACCAATCAGGTGCACCTCTGTGGTTTCCGGGTTGGCATTGGAGGTAATGGTTACAATTTTGTCCTGCATACCCATTTTACCTGTACTGTTAAAAACGACCTTGATCACTCCAGAATCGCCGGGCTTAATCGGTGCCTTAGGAATATCAGGCGTAGTACAGCCACAGGTAGCCGTGGCATTGGCAATGATGAGCGGACTTTTTCCTGTGTTTTTAAACTTAAACTCGTGGTTTACCTTTTCACCCTGGCTGATTTTACCAAAGTTATACATCCCGCTTTCAAAGCTGATGACCGGGGCGTTTTCCGGCGCAACAACAGTCCTGGTTGTTGTAACCGTGCTGTCAGCACCTACTGATGATTTTGATTGCTGGCAGGCCGTAAACGATGCCGCAGCCAGGGCCAGTACAAAAAATTTCTTCATATTATTCTTCTATTAATCCGCGGCCTACTTTTTTGATACTGTTTGTACGTTTCAGGTCGCTCAAAATTTTGTCCAATATACCGTTAATAAACGAATTACTTTTCGGTGTACTGTAATCTTTGGACAGGTCAAGGTATTCGTTTATAGTTACTTTCACAGGGATCGAGGGGAAATTCATCAGTTCGCAGATGGCCATTTTCATCAGGATGGTATCCATCAGGGCAATCCTTTCAGACTCCCAGTTCTTGGTACGTTCTGCGATCAGCGCCTGGTACTCATTGTTGTTTTTCAGCGTATATACAAACAGATCTTCCACAAACTTGCCATCCTCTTTCCAGTCGGCACTGATTGGTGTCAGCTTGTTTTTAAATGGATCTTCCGAGGTAAAGTTTTTCAGCGTTTTCGCTACCATTCCCTGCATTACTTCCTTATCTACCGACCAGTTGATAAACTTATCTTCAAAAGCCTGGATAATGTTCTGGCTTTTCAGAATGATCTTCCTGAAAATAAATTTAATGATCTCTTTTGATCCCTCCAGACTGTCATCTGCATCATTCAGATAAGCGGTGTACTCCGGAGTGGATTTCAGTTTGTTGTAGATAGTTTTGATAAACTCAGGATCGGCATGCCAGTTGATCTGGTATTTGTTTACAGCCGCTTTGAACTCGGGGTTCTGCTGCAGCAGGACGATAAACCTGTTGGTCAGTAGTTTCTTGTTTGGATTCAGGTCGTCCGCGGTCGGAAAGTGCTTGTTTGCTCTTTCGATCGCATCGATCTCAGTATATTCGGTAATCTCCGAAAGCAGTGCCAGCATCCTGACATACATTTCGTATACATTATCAATACTGAGCAGCAATTCTTTCTTCGCAGAATTGAGATCCTTTTTTTCAGTCATTTGCCATGCAAAAATGTTTTGCAGAGCTTTAATTCTTAAGTGCCTTCTATTTAACATGAATGTAAGAACGAGTTGGTAATTTACCGGTTATTAAAATGATGATTTTATTTTCTTTATATCGCTTATTCTTTTTTCAACGATCCTGTTTGCCGCCAGGATGGTAGGTATATTATCTGATTTGGACATCCTGATTACATTGCGTGTAGCGTCATAAATATTTTCCGTGAGCTGCATGGTACGTTTTTTTCCGTAGCCCGTCAGTTCAGAGTAACAGTTGATCAGTCCGCCGGCATTGATCAGGTAGTCAGGAGCAAACAAAATGTTCTTCTCCAGCAGGAGCTGACCATGAACCTGCTCGTCTGCCAGCTGGTTATTGGCAGAGCCCGCAATGATGGCAAACTTCATTTTGGGTATAGTTTTGTCATTCACCGTGGCACCTAAAGCACATGGAGCATAAATGTCCACATCCAGTCCGAAGATCTTATCTGCATCCACAGGTTTCGCCTTGTACTTGCGTGCCACCTGATGCAGACGCTCCTCATTGATATCACTGATAAATACCTCCACATTTTCCTGTCTCAGTAATTCCACCAGGTGTTCACCTGCATTGCCTATCCCCTGCACTACTACAGACCGGCCAGCAAGCGTATCTGTACCAAAGACCTCTTTTACGCATGCTTTCATTCCCAGGAATATACCTTTTGCCGTAGTCGGGGATGGATCGCCCATACCGCCAATTGACTCCGGAACCCCGGTTACATGCGTAGTTTCCATGCTGATATATTCCATATCCCTCGTCGTTGTACCTACATCTTCAGCAGTGATAAACTCACCGTTAAGATTTTTAATAAAACGTCCGAAACTGCGCATCATTGCCTCCGACTTTCCTTTTCTTGAATCGCCAATGATTACGGCCTTGCCGCCACCCAGGTTTAAGCCTGTGATCGCTGCTTTGTAGGTCATGCTTCTGGATAAGCGCAGCACATCTTCAAGTGCTTCTGTTTCTGTTGCGTAATTCCACATGCGGGTACCGCCCAAAGCAGGGCCGAGCGTAGTATCATGTACAGCTATAATAGCCTTCAAACCTGTATCAGGATCGCTGCAATAGACCACTTTTTTATGCCCTAATGCGCTTAACTGATCTAAAATTGAGGTAACCACAGAACTCTTAGCAGACATATGATTTCGTTTATCAAACAGTCTGCAAAACTAAGGATAAAAAAGTTTAATTACATTGTTTTAACTAAACAGTTTTAAAAAATCCTCCTCAATTGGCTAACTTTACCCCACCATGAAGCACCTTCTTTTTCTCAATAAATACTTCTATAAATATAAATGGTGGATCGTGCCAGGGGTGTTTTTTGTCATCATTTCCAACATATTCGGGGTCATTCCTGCACAGGTTATCGGGCATGCCTTTAACCTCATCACGGAGAACATCCAGATCTATGGCCTTTTCAATGGTTTTGAAAGACAGCAGCTCATTTATGATATTTTCAGCTACAGCCTGTTTTACTTTGGTACGCTGGTGCTGCTGCTTTATCTGGTACGTGGTTTATTCCTTTTTTTCATGCGGCAGACACTTATCCTGATGTCCAGGCACATTGAGTACGACATGAAGAATGAGATTTATGCGCATTACCAGGAACTGAGCCTTGGTTTTTACCGCAGAAACAATACGGGCGACCTGATGAACAGGGCTACCGAAGATGTTAACAGGGTAAGGATGTATGTAGGCCCGGCCATCATGTATGCCATCAATACGTTAGTCTTATTTATATTGATTGTTACTTCCATGTATTCTGTCAATCCCCGGCTCGCTACGTTCTGTCTGCTGCCCCTGCCGGTGCTTGTCATTATTATCTATTATGTAAACACACAGATCAACCACAAGAGCGAGCAGATCCAGGAACAGCTTTCCCGCCTGTCCAGCTTTGTGCAGGAACGTTTTTCAGGGATCAGGGTAATCAAATCTTATGTACGTGAAGATTATACCCGCCAGATATTTGCCGGAGAAAGTGACGGATACAAAACCAATGCAATGAGCCTTGTCCGCGTACAGGCACTATTCTATCCTACCATGCTGTTACTTGTGGGCTTAAGTACAATCCTTACCGTATATATCGGTGGAGAGCAGGTACTGGACGGTTCTATCACTGCAGGTAATATCGCAGAGTTTATCGTCTATGTGAATCAGCTTACTTTCCCGGTGACTATGCTGGGCTGGGTAACCACATTGATCCAGCGGGCGGCAGCATCCCAGAAAAGGATCAACGAATTTCTCGAACTTCAGCCGGATATCCTTTCGGGCAACAATGCCCCCGGAGAACTTAGCGGCAATATCACTTTTGAAAATGTGAACTTCAGTTATCAGGATACCGGTATTGAGGCGCTGAAAGATATATCTTTTACGATTGAAGCAGGACAGTTTGTAGCTGTCATTGGACGGACAGGATCAGGAAAATCCACACTGGCAAATCTGATTATGCGGATGTACGATGCCGATTCGGGCCAGATTTCTATTGACGGACAGCCGCTCCCGCAGATCAACCTGAATTCATTCAGGAACCAGGTAGGTTTTGTGCCACAGGAAGTTTTTCTCTTTTCAGATAACATCCGGAACAATATTGCATTTGGTTTGGATAAGGTGAGCAATGATGAAATCGAAACTGCGGCCAGAAATGCAGCGGTATACCATAACATCATGGACTTTGAACTGCAGTTTGACACGATGCTGGGTGAAAGGGGTATTACACTTTCAGGCGGGCAGAAACAGCGGGTATCCATTGCCAGGGCACTGATTAAGGAACCCAAAATCCTGATCTTCGATGACTGCCTCTCGGCCGTAGATACCAGAACGGAAGAAGAAATCCTGAACAACCTCGGAAATGTCATGAAAGGAAAGACGAGCATATTGATCGCGCACAGGATTTCCACCATCAAAAAAGCTGATAAAATTATCGTACTCGAAGAAGGCAGGATCGCAGAACAGGGTACTCATGACGAATTGATTCAGCTCCATGGTATCTATGAAGAAATGTTTCTGAACCAGTTATTGGAAGAAGAAAATAAATCTCTTTAATTTCTATTTTGATCTTTACTGATTAATAGTTTATATTTACCCGAACCAAAACCAACAGTAATACCAAACATGGGAGAATTTGACAACAAAGAGAGAGAAGAGGTTTTTTCTAAAAAAGTAAGGGCCGGTAAAAGAACATATTTTTTCGACGTTAAAGCTACTCGTTCAGGCGACTACTATTTAACCCTCACTGAAAGCAAGAAAAGACTGGAAGACGGTGTATTTGTAAAACATAAAATCTTCCTGTATAAAGAGGACTTTGAAAAGTTTGCTGAAGGTTTAAACGAAACTGTGGATTATATCAAAACGCATCAGGATGTAGTTGAAAAGCGCTACGAATATTCTGAAAATCATGAGGGAAGTGGTAAAGGCCACAACGATGATTTCTCTTTTTAGAGATGCAAAATCCATTCAGAAGCTCCGTTGGGGCTTTTTTTATGCAATAACATCTGCCGACCAAATGAGCAGGGCCTGATAAGTTATCAAACCCTGCATTTTATCTCTTAGTTCTCCTTCACTGCGCATTCTTTTACCTGGGCCTGGTTTACCACGATCCAGTTTTCTTCTTCGGATACGTTGGTACCCAGGACGATCTTTTTGCTTTGGTGCAGCTGATCTTCTATTTTTGCCAGCAGCTCGGCAGAAATCACTTTATTCAGAATCCTTACCGGCTCATCCAGGGCCTCTGTTTTGATTTCAAGATCGTATATACCCGAAACCAGTGTTCTGCAAATGATCAGCTCCACATTTTTTTCATGTGTTACGCTCTTCAAAGCATCAAATGCATTGATGATCTGATCAGCATTGCCCGCCTTAAACCCCAGTATAATTGAAGGGTTTAACTCCGGCTTTTCACTGTCATTTGATAAATATATTTCATCAACATCGGCTAATATTGATTCTATTACTAATCTGTCCATAATTTACTTCTTTAGAAATCTATACTGTAAAAAGGAATGAAAGCCCGTATTGTTTGGTTAAAGATTAAAATATAACAGTGGCTTTCTTATTAAATCGATATATTCAGCTCCAAAGGGCTTCATCTGCCCGCAAAAAACAAAAACCTATGAGTATATTCCTTTTTATGGTAGGCGGCGTAAATGTCGGCACCCCCGAAATTATGATCGTGCTGCTTGCCCTCTTTGTGGTGTTCCTTGTAGTTAGAAATATTGTCTATCAGCCTAAAGAATAATTCCCGGATTCCTCAAAAGAACTACTGTATTACCTGCTGCGCAAACAATTTTATGTTAATTGTGTATTACAGATTGCCAATATTATATCTCAATTCCTTTTATGCCAGATTTTGAAGAAATAAAGCAGATACTTGATGATTCTACGATGTATTATTTGATCAGCGTAGGGATGGACAGTAACTATTCCTATGTCAACAAGAGGTATCAAAAAATCTTTAACAATGTACATGGTAACCTTGTCGGGCAGCACTATTCGGTAACTATGCATCCCGAGGATACCAAAATCTGTCAGTCAGTTTCTGAGCAGGCCTTTATGAATCCCGGTAAGGTATTTCCTGCCGTTATAAGAAAACATGACGGCGATGGCGGCTATGTGACTACAAAATGGGAGTATAAGGCAATTTTTGACAAAAATGATCTGCCAGGAGGAATGTTTTGCATCGGGCATGATATCACTGAACTGGTGCTGAACAGCTCTGAACTGAAGGATACTAAGGAGTCACTAACTAAAACGCAGTATAATCTGGCTGAAATCAATTATATACAGTCGCACGTAGTAAGAAAACCACTGGCCAATATCATGGGATTAAGTAATCTGCTGGAATCAATGGATATCACGCCGGAACTGGGGGATATTATCGGTATGATCAATGAGAGTGCGAAAGAGCTGGATCAGGTGATCAGGGATATTGCTGCAATGAAGTAACCGCAAAAGATCTATAAAAATAAGGCATATCTTATCCCGGCGGCATAATTTTGCAGGCAAAACAACGAAGGCCGGGATAAGATATGCCTTTTTTTCTAAAAGATGCTGCCGGGTTTATACCGGTAGCTTACCATGGTTTATACCAAAGTTGCATCTAAAGTGATGTCCAGGTTGTAAGCTTTACTTACAGGACAGTTAGCTTTGGCACCTGCAGTGATTTCTTTAAACTGCTCTTCTGTGATATCAGGAATACTTGCTTTCAGAACCAGGTTGGATGTAGTGATCGTTCCTGTGTTTGTATCTAAAGTGATTGTTGCTTTAGTTTCCAGGGAAGTAGGGTTAAAACCGGCTTCCGTAAGGTCAAGGCTCAGTTTCATGGTAAAACAGCCAGCATGGGCAGCTGCCATTAATTCTTCAGGATTGGTACCGATGCCATCAGCAAAACGACTGGCGAATGAATATTGAGTTTCGTTCAACACAGTACTGTCAGTGGTTAAAGTACCTTTTCCTTCTTTGATGGTGCCATTCCAAACGGCTGTTGCATTACGTTTCATATTATTCTTTTTTTAATGGTTTGAGCTATTGTTTTATTGGTTGTTAACACATTTTTACAGCAAAATTTAGTCCATATTCCGACCGAGGAGTTTAAATCCCAGTGCACATAACAGGAGCAGAAGTATCAGCCCGATCCATAGCCAGTTATAGCCATACATTTCTGCAAGGTAAAAACCGGCAGAAGGCCCGATCACCTGTGAAATGGACCAGCTCATGGTGTAACCTGCTGCATATTGTCCTCTGTTATGGTCAGTTGTCCGGCTCATCACAAAAGTGTTGATAAAAGGCAGAGCCAGCATTTCACCGATGGTAAAAGTAATGGTTACCATTACTGCAGCAACTACCGGTAAGATCCCGGGCAGGAGCAGTATACAGTAAGCTAGGGCAATCATCAGGACCCCCATAACGATATATTGGATGGGTGATCGTTTATTCTCTATTCTGCTGATCATAACCATTTCGAAAAGGGCGATGATCAGGCCGTTCATGCCCAGGATCAGTCCGATCCAAAACTCATCGATATGCCATACCTCTTTATAGAAAAGCGGAACCACTCTGAAAAGGAGAAAGAAGCATATGGTAAGCAAAATATTCAGCAGCAGAAATTTCATGAACAAAACATCCTTCCAGGGTTTGATAACCGAAGACTGTATGATCTTTTCAGCAGCAGTTTTTGCTGCCTTTTTTATGTTGGGAAGCATGAAGAAAATAGCTATGCCCGCCAGTATGCTGACTCCCCCGTCTACAATGAACAGCAGGGGATAGCTAAAAAAGGCAATCATTCCCCCGATGCTGCTGCCGATGGCAAAGCCCATATTATTGGCCAGCCTGTTCAGCGAAAAGGACCTGGTAGTTGTGCCCGGAGCAGCATAAACCGTAATCGCAGCATAATTTGCGGGTTTAAATGCTTCGGAGAAAAAACCGATGAGCAGGGTAAAAAAACACAGCAGTTCAAAATGAGTAATGGTTGAATACAGGATAAAAAATACCCCACCAATAATGGAAGAATAGATCTGTACAGCGCTGAACCCTATTACATCAGTGAGCTTGCCCCCTACTGAAGCCCCTGCAAGTGAGCCTGCCCCAAAAAGTGCAATGATCAGTCCGGCGTCAGACATTGGCCTGTGCAGATACTGCGTCATGTACAGGCTCATGAAAGGCACGGCCATACTGCTGCAGCGGTTAATAAACATCACTGTGCTCAATATCCAGGTTTCGCGGCTTAGTCCGGAAAATGATTCTTTGTAAGCCGCAGCTAAATTCTTTATCATTTTTTATAACGTTCGAAGAATTCCATCGTTCGCAGCATCTGGTCTACACGCTGCCTGTTGTTCCCTGAGCGTGTCAGCTCATGCGTACCTCCGGGATGCCTTACATATTCTACATCACGACCGAGGACCTTAAGCGCCTTATACATCATTTCCGATTGGATAACACCTGTACGCAGGTCGGTTTCTCCATGAAAGATAATCAGGGGGGTATGAATGTTATCGACGAAGGTAAATGGTGATTGTGCCCTCAGGAGCCCAGCAACTGAACTTTCCCAGGGATAACCGCCAAAGTAATTGGGCACCAGGCGCCAGGCATTGCCCTCACCAAAAAATGTACTGAGATCATAAACCCCGCGCTGCGCACAGGCAGCCTTAAACCTATTGGTATGGCCAACTATCCAGGCTGTAAGGTAACCGGCGTAAGATCCTCCGGTGATGAACTGTTGCGTGGTATCTGCCCATCCTTCAGCAATTGTGAGGTCCAGTGCTTTGATAACATCCCTCGTCGGGCCCTCGCCCCAGTCCTTCACATTACCGCGTAAAAAAGCTTCACCATATCCGCCAGATCCGCGCGGGTTGCTGTAAACAACACCGTATCCCATGCCTGAATAGTATTGGAATTCGTGCCACATACTCGCTTCCCCCGGCCCCCACATTGCCGCAGGGCCACCATGGATCTCCAGCATTACAGGATATTTGCGCCCGGCTTCCAGACCAGCAGGTTTCATTACCCAATACTCCACTTCCATGCCCAGTTCATTTTTGAACGTCTTTTTTACCGGATTACTCAGCTGCCTGGCTGCCAGCCAGCCTGTATTCAGCTGAGTAATCACTTCAGGAGATTTATTCAGCAGGTCTGCAGCATATACTTCAGAAGGATCGGCAACACCAAGTTTAGCGTAAACCAACTGGGATTTGCTGATATCAAAAGATGTAATACCGCTATCAAAGTCAGAAAGGCGAGCTACTGATTTACCCGAAAGATTGTATCTGTGCAGTACATTTCCCCCATTGGACTGCGCCAAAAAGTAAAGGTATTTATTATCCGGACTCCAGGTAAGCGCATCCAGATTACGGTCAAGGACAATAGCGGTCTTTTCTTTACTTGCAAAACTATAAATAAATGTCCTGCTGATGTTTACTCCGTTAGCAGGCTGGGTCTGATAACTCATCCATTTTCCGTCAGGAGAAATGCTGGCTGCAGTATAGCGGTAATCCGGTTCACTGAGCAGTAACTCCGGTGTTCCGCCAATAACCGGCAGGCGGTAGATAGCAGATTCCTGAGACCTGTCCGGATGCAGGGAAACATTCAGATCTGCATTAATCAGTACATATTTACTATCCGGACTGATGTCGCCCAGGCTATAGCTGTAATAACCACCGGTCAGCGCGACCGGAACAGCATCTGCTTTCAGCAGCGACAGGCTAAACAAATGTGTATAGCGCAGTTCCGGGTTTGTAGCAGCTTCACCCTGGAAATTCAGCCTGTTAAATACTTTGGCTTTTTTATCTTTTTCATTCTGCAGCAGATAGGTTCTGATTTCCTGCAGTGTACCGTCAGCATTACCTTTAGCAGTATTCCGATACATGTCATCTGTAGTCATTCCAGGTTTTTCGGCGTTCCACAAAGGTGCCTTTTTATCCGCATTTAATACTGAATCTTTCAGTAGTTCCTCAGTGCTGAGGGAAGCAGAAAAAATCAGGACTTTACCATCAGGGCTTACCGCCGGACTGCCCGCACCATACCGGAAATCTGTCAGTTGCCTGGCTTCGCCCCCATTCAGCGGCAGGCTGAACAACTGCGGTTTACCCTTGATCATCCTTGCAAAAAACAACTGTTTCCCGTCAGCAGACCAGCAGGCTCCCGCAGTGTTTTCTTTATTATTTGTGATCGCCCTTGGCGGGGTACGCTGATCTGCCGGCGCAAGAAACCACTGATACTGGTAGTCGTATTCTCCGTTTTTATCCTCGTTTGGAACAATTGCCTGCACACTGTACACATACCATTTCCCGTCAGGAGAAAACCTGATATTCGAGGCAGTCCTGATCTGGTAAAGATCGGTTACTAAAATCCTGCCCTTTTGCTGGGCAAATGCACTGAAGGTAAACAGGAATAAAAGGAGGAAACAGCGTGATTTCATAGCAGAGACGTTAAAACCTAAATTTAGAAACATTACCTGAAAATCACACAAATACTTCTGGAATAATAATGAACTTAATTCAAACGCTGTCTGAGCAGGCACAATTGGTTAAATGCCCCGGCAACCGTTAAAGAATGTTAAAATCTTAAAAGTCAGTGCCTGATCAGATAATTTTACTTCGCAGATTGTCTCCTGCCCTATCAAAATGAATAAGAAAATCATATTCGGCTTAATGCTCATCAGCCTGGCCGGTCTTTCTGCGGAAAAAGCGCTCGCACAGCATGCAGATCCCGATGAAGATGTAAATCTGTGGATGCCGCAGCCTGTGGTAGTGGACGGCAATTCTTCGGAATGGCATGAACCTTTGAATAACTACAATACACCAACCCAGCTCGCTTTTGCACTGGCCAACGACCAGCAAAACCTGTATCTCATCATTGAATCACTCGATGCTGCAACTACAGGAAAATTACTGAGAGGCGGACTCACTTTAAATATCAATACGGCCGGAAAAAAGAAAGATGGCATAAAACTTAATTTCCTTGGAATGCAGCAACCTCCCCCGCCACATTCAGGACAAAGCGATTCGGTACAGCATCCTGAACCGGAAATGATACATCATCCCAATCCTGAGCATGCTCCGGGAGTAACTGCGATCCAGGTTTCGGGTTTCAGTCAAATTCCGGATGGGGCACTTCCTGTTCCTAACAAAGAGGGGATACAGATAGCCGCGGCATTTAATAAACAGAGAGATTATATCTGTGAACTGTCGATTCCGCTTGCACTGCTGGAATTAAAAGGTAATGAAGGCAAAGCTATCGCCTATAACATCAAAATCAATGCTTCAAACAGGCCTGAGCACCCTGAGAGTGGAAAACGTCCGCCTGAAGGTGGAGGAAGATCCGGCGGTATGGGTAGCGGAAGAATGGGCGGCGGTATGGGCGGAGGTGGAGGTATGCCTCATGGTGGAGGCGGAGGCAGGCCAGGCGGAGGCATGCACGGTGGTATGGATGCTGAGCGTTCCGGCGCCGGTAGTAAATCCTCCGATTTCTGGATAAAATATGAACTGGCTAAACCAACAGCTTCATTCCGCGCCAACTGATTTTAAAGTATTTTTCAGCTTACACAATAAACAGCATATTTAAGCGTCTTATATACGAGAGCGTTAATTAGATAACGGGGATCATCCGCCTGGATGTTCCCCGTTTCTTATTTTATAGTCCTAGCCTCTTTGTATGTTATGGCTTACCGGAGCAGCTTTCTGCAATTGTCCGGTACGTTGAGGTGTTCTGCTGCATTGTCCCAGTGCCACATAAATCAATACAAAAATAAGTATCGTAGATAAACAGCCGCCGCCTAATTTTTTGGCTCCCCAGCCTGCAATGATAGTTTTGAAAAAAGAGTTCATAAATTTGGATTTTTACTTAGAACAAGACTTTGATCAATTAGTTTTCAGATGATGGAGATATTTTAAACGGATGAAAGCCGGCAAGATATTGCTGAACAACCGGAATATCCGCTTCAGCCCAATCAAGTGTATCCAGTTTCTCCGGCTCAAGCCAGACAATCGCAGCATGTTCTGTCAGTTGGATGTCCCCGCTTTTTATCCGGCAGATAAATGGAATTAAGCGGATTGCCTGCTGACCATTGTCGTGTTCAGAAGGCAGCATTGCACGGATAATTTCTACCTCTACATTCAGTTCCTCAGCAATCTCACGCAGCAGGCATTCCCCGGCCTCCTCACCTGCTTCTACCTTACCTCCCGGAAACTCCCATTTTAAGGGCAGACGCATGGACGAACTTCTTTGTGCGACCAGAATTTTCCCTTTATGACCTATAATCAGTGCGCAGGTTACGTCTATCATCTTTCAAAATTATAAAAATCAATTCAGAAAACAATCTCTGACAGGTCCCTTTGTCGGTACTTTTTGATCCGGGGGCGACGTGAACAGCCTTTTGGTCGGCACAATCCTGCTATTGGCAGATTCTGTCTGAGAGTTCGTTCTTTTCGGCACCCCGTTTGGAATAGACTACACAACTAACACACAAACAACAATGAAAAGAATTATTTTAGCTGTCATCTTCGGAGTAGCTTCGTTAAGCAGCATAAGCACTAAAGCGCAGGTAAGTTTAAATATCAATATAGGATCACAACCACAATGGGGCCCTACCGGTTATGACCATGTAGACTACTACTACCTGCCAGATGTAGATGCCTATTACAATGTGCCGGCTCAGCAATATGTATATTTAAATAATGGAAGCTGGATCTGGAGAAATAGCCTGCCATCACGATACAGCAATTTTGACCTGTACAATTCCTACAAAGTAGTGATGAATACACCTAAACCTTACCTGTCTCACCAGACACATGTCAGGGAGTACAGCAAATACAAAGGTACTAAAGGAAAACAAGGTAATATCAGGGACAGCAAAGATGCCAGGTATGTAAATGCAAGAAACAATAACGGCAGAGGCAATACCAATGTAAGAACTACCACAGTTAGAAATACTACTGTAAGGAACAATACCACCAACCGTAATACTCCGGCTAAAAATAACAATGCCGGTAAAAATAATGGTAAAGGAAATGACAACCGCCAGGACAACAGAGGTGGTCGCGGTCACTAAAATAAAACACACACACAATTGCAAAAAACGCCGGTTCCCCAGGGACTGGCGTTTTTGCTGTGCAGAATTTGAAAATTTAACCAAACAAATATATATGAACAGCTATCCACAATTATTTGATGCCTATCAACAGGTTATCAACAAATAATGTGGAAAACAAGTCTATAAGCGGGAATATACCTTATGATTTTGCCAATTGTTGAAATCACGTTTGAATATCCTGAACTTTATACACACTGCAAACCGCTGTACTTAAACTATTTATTAATGTTATCCACAATTAATGTTAATAACAAAAAACCTTTTTACACAAAAAAAGCCGGATAAATCCGGCTTCTTTCATTGTATGAAATGGTTGATATGAGGCTTATTGAACTACAACACCATCCTTGGTGATTTTGATAAAGGCTACTTCAGTACCTTTTTTCACATCAATATGGTAATACTGTGTTTTGTCTGCATTGGTTACTAGAAAAGCGGCTGTTGGTGTCCACTCTTTATACGCATCAGCTTTTAAAGTTGTTGTTACAGGTGCAGGTAATTCTTCAAGTTTAACAGGTACTTTCTGGGTGCTATCCTGCTGTACAGAAATTGCCGCCGGAGTTTTAGCTTCTGATGCTTTAACTGTTGATATACCTGCGAATGCTAATACTGTTGCTGTTAAGATGAAATTTTTCATGATGTCTGTTATTTATTGTGACCGGATGTCCTGATAGATCTGGATACTCAGCCGACTCGTTTAATATTTTAATTATTTAATTCGTTTAGGATTGTCGCATAATAATGCCATGTTTGGCACAAAACCCAAAAACCTGACTATCAGATATTTAATTTTGTCCAGCTAAAATACTGGTGTGGAGGATCTCCACAACTTGTCTAAATAAGTAGCAAAGTATTGAGGGAGCAGCCGCTAATCCAGCGAAACAAATAATTCGGACTGGGTCAGCCAAACACCTTTGACTTTCCGCCACATGGCAGAGTAATTGCCCCTGAACTTTGCAGTTTTGTAGTTCCATGTTCCTGTTTCCCAGGCCAGAATTCCACTGTCTCCTATTTTAATCTCGGCGGGAATACGTTCAAATACCGGAGGATCTGCAGCAAACATCTCTGTGAAAACCTCTACGAGGGCTTTTTTGCCAACATACTGCCCTCCCTCACCGGAGATCACAATCATATCCTCGAGCCAGTACTGTGCTACTCCAGAAACATTATGCTCACGGATAGCTTTATTTGAATTTTCGCGAGACTGACGGATATTTTCTACTGCTTCTTTCTGCTGCTGATCCATTGTGGTAGTTAAATCAGCGTAAAACTAATAAGAAATGTGCTAAATGTTCCTCCTTTATCAGCATATTTTCGGTAATTTGCTACATAATATGATGCGATGCTTATAGGAATTATTGGCCTGGGAGATATGGGCAAACTTTATGCAAAACGTTTTGCAAAAGCGGGATACCAGGTATGCGGTTCTGATCTGCCTGAGTTTTATGAAAAACTGGAAAAAGAACTTTCTCCGCTTGGGATTGAGCTGATGGTTGACGGAAGTGCTGTATCCAGAAAATCTGATATCATTTTTTATGCCGTAGAGGCCGAAAAAATTGCAGATGTGGTACAGAGATATGGCAGTGCAACTAAATATGGTGCAATTGTAGCAGGACAAACCTCTGTAAAACATCCCGAAATAGCCGCCTTTGAAGCCTACCTGCCCAAAGATGTAAATATCATTACCTGTCACTCCCTGCACGGACCCGGATTTGATACAAAAGACCAGACATTGATCGTTATCCCCTACCGCTGCGATGCAGAAGCTTACATGCGGATGGTGGATGTGCTTTCCGCACTGGAATCTGACCTGGTAGAGATGAGTGATTACCATACCCATGATAAAATTGTAGCGGATACACAGGCGGTAACACATATGGGCTTTGAAAGCATGGGCACAGCCTGGAAAAGCGCAGGATTTTTTCCCTGGGAAAATGCATCTTACTTTGGGGGAATCGACAATGTCAAGATTCTGACCATGCTCAGGATCTTCAGTTATAAAGCACATATTTATGCCGGACTAGCCATTCTGAACCCCTATGCAAGGCAGCAGATTAAATCCTATGCCCAATCAGAATCGGATCTTTTTAAAATGATGATCACAGAAAATGAGAATGATTTTCGTGTGCGCATCATGAAGGCTAAACATTTCCTTTTTCCTGATACCAAACAGTTCCTGCTGCTGGATAATCAGGTGATGCAGGAGTTCTCCCTATCAGGCAGCGGGATACCGCGTACACCAAATTCACACTTGAGTTTACTGAGTATGGCCGATGCATGGTACCAGCTGGGAATCAACCCTTATGACAACCTGATCTGCCAGACACCTCCTTTCAGATTAAGACTTGGGATTGTCGAGTACCTTTTCAGGAATGAAGAGCTGCTTGAAGAATCTATCAACGCAGCTATCTATAATAAACAGATCCGTACGGATGATCTGGAATTCCACTCTGCAGTAAGGGAATGGTCATCTATCATAGGTTATGGTGATATGAATGGCTATAAACATCATTTCAATGATGCCAAGCTTTTCTTTGAAGACCGGCTGGAGCACGGCAGGCTGCAAAGTTCAGAACTGATCAGCAGGTTAAACCGCAGCTACTGATCAGTTCTGCATTTCATTTCCTATTCTGCCGCCGGCGCGTGAAAGGCCCTTCTGGCAATCAGCTTCCATTCGCCTTTGGTTTTCTTCCACACCAGAACAATATTCAAATGCGGGGCCGCAGGTTTACCGCCGTCATTTGTTGTTGCATTCAACTGGTGACTAACAATAGCCACATCACCTGTAATACTGATGCTTTGTTTAGTCAGGGCAATGGTCACAAAATCAGATTTCTTGGTAGAGATCTCTTCAACAAAAACTTCCTTGCTCTGAATTTTTCCGCTCGAATGAGCATAGGTCAAATCATTGGACAATACACTTTCCAGATCGGCTTTATTGCCGCTGATCATTGCTGCCCGTAGTTTCTCTACACCTGCAGCAACAAGGGTTTCATCTTTAGACTGTGCATTTGCAGCCAGGCTGCTCGCAAAAATCAGGAGTATCACAGATAATTTCTTCATAATTTATATTTGATTTTTAAAGTTATATAATAATTGGCTATTGGCAGCTATTAAACTGATTTAATTGCCTCAGAAAATGAACAGGTTATTTCACAAAATGAATAACAATTTATAACAAATAACAGTTATTTTAGTACGACGCTTCTAAACTACGAATTTATTTATGTCTAAAAAACCTCTTCCTCTGCCAGATAATGAGATAGAAAGGGTATTCAGCCTGGCAGAATTTGACATCGACTACTCCAATATGGGAGAGCAGTTCAAAGATCTTGCCACCCTCGCCGCAAAAATTGCCGGTACAAAAATGTCACTGGTGAACCTCATTGATACTTTTACACAATGGACCATAGCAGAACATGGCCTTAATATCAATCAAATGCCACGGGAAGATTCTGTCTGCCAATATACAATTGCGGAAAAACACCAGTTTGAAATTCCTGATCTTTCCGCGGATGAGCGCTTTAAAGACAAACCATATGTTTCGGGTCCATTGCAGCTGAAATATTATTTCGGCCTGCCTTTGACTACCGCTGACGGACATCACATTGGGGCGCTTTGTGTAATTGACGATGAATACAGATCGCTTGGTCCGGATAAAATCGAACTGCTGAAGATTGTAGCGGCAGAAGTGGCCAACCGCCTGAATACACTGAAAACCATTGATACGCTCAAACATAACCTGTCAGAACTTACGGAATCCCAGAAAAAGATTGCGCATGAGATCAGAGGCCCGCTGGCAGGTATCATAGGCCTATCCGGTTTAATCGCAGATCAGGGATCGGAAAATACAATGGATGATATCCTTGAGGCTGCGGCACAGATCAACAGCAGCAGTAAAGATGTAATGAGCATCGCTGACCAGATTATTGCTGAGATCCAGATTGCGCCTTTAAAAAAGGACGAATTTAATCTTCATATTTTTAAAGATAAGCTGGAAAGGTTATATACCCCACAGGCAATCAATAAAGGTATAGAACTCGAAGTCAATGTAAGTGAACGCACAAAGTTTGTGGCCTTCATGAAAAATAAAGTACTTCAGATTACCGGCAATCTTATCAATTGTGCGCTTAGCTGTACTACAGAGATGGGCCTGATCACAGTTGACCTGGAAATTAAGGCCCAGGCTACTTACAACCTGCTCAAGATCAAAGTAACTGATTCTGGTTCTGGTATGAGCAATACAGCTGTAGACAAGGTGCTCACTGGAGAAGAAATTGAAACTTCAGATCCATGTAGTGACAAATCCGCATTATCACTGGTTAAAAGAATGGTTGAAGACCTCAACGGGGAATTCAGGCTAAGATCAATTGATGGCAGCGGAACAATTGCAGAGGTATTTTTAAATCAAACCTATGTTTAAACCTGCTGAAGTCTGGCACCAAAGTACATCTGCATATCTACATAATGATATAAATATATAAACATGTACAGATATCTTCTAAAGATGTCTTTCAATTATGCTCTGCAGCTGATTTGCAGGGATTACACCCGACTGCCTCCATTTCACTTCTCCGCCTTTAAACAGGATCAGTGTAGGAACACCCTGGATCTGATACTGACCTGATACTGCCGGGTTCTTGTCTACATCCACTTTGAGGATAGTTGCACGCTCTCCCATCAGTCCCTTTAACTGCTGAAGAATCGGTGCCATCATTTTACAAGGTCCGCACCATTCGGCAGAGAAGTCTACCAATACGGGTTTTTCTGATTTAATGATTTCGCTGAAGTTTGACATGATCGCTGTTTTGATGAATAACATACCGGAGGATGGTATTGTTTTAGCTGTAAAAAAGAAGCGGGGATATCACTCTCGCAACATCCCCGCCATCTAAATTAACGCTCTCGGATATATAAACGCTTATAAAGCGAAATATTGTGTGCGGGCAGCATATTTTTTTTAAATTATTTCTTCTTCAAACTTTTTATACTTAAAAACCAGCTGAGATACAGGGATTAGCAGCAGTCCACAAGCCCCAAATACAATAAACGCGATTCTCAATCCAAAAGCGTGCGCCAGGTAACCGATCAGCGGGGGTCCCAAAAATGTGCCGGTAATATAGTAAGTGGCAATGATGGAGATTGCCATACCTGCAGAATACTTCCTGGAATTACCCGCCATGGAATAAGACATCGGGATAACTGAAGCCGTACCGAAACCCACAAGCGAAAACCCAATCATCGCGATCCAGAAATGAGGGATCACAATAGCCATCAGGATACCGGAAATAATAAACACGGCACTCATCATGTAAGTGGCTGCCATACCAATCTTTCCAATGATCAGATCAGAAAGAAAGCGGGACATGGCCATAAATAACATGAAGATCAGGTATCCATAGGTAAAGATCTTAACATGCAGCACCTGCTGGAAATATATACCGCTCCAGTCGAACATTCCTCCTTCACAGATAGCCGAAAGGAAAGCAACGATCCCCAGACAAAGGATATAGGGATCAGGCTTGCCGATAATGATTTTATTGCCACTCGCAGAACGGTCGCCTTTCAACAGAAACCTGAAAGAATAAGCTGCCATCAGCAGGGTGATGCTGGCAACGATCAGAAAGTGAACCTGGATAGACGCGTTTAACGCCAGCAATACGGTTGAAAATGCTACCCCGGCAATCCCCCCCGTACTCCAGAAACCATGAAAAGACCCGTTGATCTTTTTAGTAAATAACTTTTGCACGGTGATGGCCTGCGTATTCATCGAAATGTTAAAGATCCTGGATGTAAAGGCGAACAGCACAACCGCAACGACCAGCGCAACTGTATTGTGCGTAAAGCCGATCAGAGCCATGGCAACTGAGTTCAATGCATAACCGACAGTCAGCGGGATACGGCTGTCATAACGCGAGACCAGCCAGCCGGTGATGGGTAAACCAATCAGAGAACCAACAGGCATAGCCAGCAGGATCGAACCCAGCTCTGCATCATTAAACCCAAAGGCCATTTTGATGGTCGGGATTCTTGAGGCCCAGGTGGAAAAGCTGAAGCCAGACATAAAGAAAAAGGTACTCAGGAATATCCTGTGGGTGTTTTTGGAGATGATATCGTTCATTTATAGCGCAAAGATAAGCAACACAAATGATTGATTAATACGATTTATCCTTTTGTATACAGCAGTAACTCCTTCCAGGCTTCAAGTTTTTGTTCGAATGATTTGGAGGCATTCGCACGACTTGGAGAGGGCAGCAAATGATAGATCTTATCCATGCTTTTTCCAACGTACTTCAGGTAAAACTCTTCAGCTTTCCTGCTGTCAAAAAAGACATGGCTGAGGTTTGGATACTTCTCATAAAAAGCCGCAAAATCATTAACCACCTCATTTTTGATATTACTGTCCAGACTACCCTCGCAGGTGCAGGACTCCAGTACATCCCAAAGGGCAATATGATGCTCAAGTAAGAATGATTTTCTCCGTTCGTAATCAGGTTCCAGCGGCTGGTCAAAAAGCGTATAAATCAATTTCCAGAAATGGTTACCTGCATGCCCGTAATATTGCTGAAGCCTCAGTGAGCGGTCACCTGGCATCGTACCCAGCAATAGCACTGTGCAGTGCTCGTCTACAATTGGTGGAAAGGCTGTTTTAATTGGGTTGATAGCTGAATTGTTCATCTGCAGGGCATAACGTTAACCGTCAGCATATGTTCTCAAAAATTAAATATAATCAGTTTTTTATAAAAAATTGAATTCTGCATAGTGGTAAGCTTTTTCAATAATTATGAAAAGGATATTTGATCGATGTCAGTTCCTGCTCCGATATTGCTACCTTTGCAGATTGAATAACAGTAAACACCAATGATACAAATAGGACAATACAACGAACTCAGAATTATAAACAAGACAGAAACAGGCCTGATACTGTCAGACGGCGATAAAGAAGCGCTGTTGCCATACAACCACGTCCCTAAAGATGCGGAAGTTGGCGAGAATATCAATGTTTTTGTATACATGCATAAGGATGGGAAATTGCATGCCACTACGCAGAAGCCTTTGGCTTGTGTGGGCGACTTTGCCTATTTAACGGTTGTAGAAGATGGCGAGAATGGTGTTTTCATGGATATTGGCATCGATAAAGATGTATATGTACCTGAGAAAGAACAGAAACGCCCGATGTTTAAGGGAGATAAACATGTTGTATATGTATTCCTTGATGACAGTAACGACCGTATGGTGGCTTCGTCGAGGTTAACCAATTATGTTGAGGAGGATGATATCAACTTTGAAGAAGGCGATGAAGTCAGTCTGTTAATTGCTGACCGCAGCGACCTGGGCTACAATGCTATTATCGATAACAAATATATTGGTCTGCTGTATACAAATGAACTGTTTGACCAGTTAAATCCGGGTGAAGTAAGAAAAGGCTGGATCAAGAAAGTACGTGTAGAAGGTAAGATTGACCTGAGCCTGCAGCCAATGGGTTATGGCCATATCCTCGATATGAAAGAGGTACTGATCAGAATGCTCGAAGAAAATCAGGGCGTACTGCCTATTGGTGATAAAAGTACCCCGGATGATATCTACGACTTGCTGAAAGTCAGTAAAAAAGCATTCAAGAAAACTACCGGGGCCCTATATAAAGAAAGACTGATCACCATTGGTGATCATGAAATCAGATTGCTTTCGGAATAAAATAAAAAATCCGGTTCTCAATAAAAGAACCGGATTTTTTATTTTACAGAGCCTTTACGCCAACAATCTCATTGTATACGCCGTCCCATAAATGAATACGCTGCTTTAGCGATGCCACAGTAATCTCTTCAGCGGCTTTCCAGTATGCCTCATTATCTCCGCAAAGTTCTGCAGTCATATCCAGTGCCAGGTGAGAATGATGATCACCATCAACTTCAATGTGGCGGTCCAGGTAATATTTAATCAGCGACAGCTGGTCAGGAAACTTCTGATTCAGGTCTCTTACAATAGAAATGAACATATTCGGGATAAGATCTTCCCTGCCAAAAGTAAAAGCCGCAGACTGTAAATGGGATTGCTTTCCATTGATTACCCCAAAGGTAAAATCCATAAATTCCCTGGCCTCCTTTGGTACCTCAGCTTCTTCATAAGCTTTAAAAAACGAGCCTGTTTCTTTTAATATAGCAGTAAACTCCAGCACAGGCTTGGTATCAGCACCACATTGCTCCATAGCTTCGAGATACATCTCATAGTGGCTCTTGCGCAGGCCGGCACTGTCCACATCAGATTCTTCACCGGTAACAATCTCATTGATCAGGTATCTCGTATTTGCATTCCCTACCGGAAACCAGGGTGTAGTCGTACCCGTTAAGCCAATCTGCAGTGATTTCAGCAGTGACATAAAATCCCATACTGCATATACATGGTACTGCATAAAGATTTTCAGGTCATCTATATCATTGATAACTGAATAAACCTTGTGGTTGATAATTTCCTGTCTTAATGGTTCTATAACGGACTGTATCCTGGCGATCTGACTATTCATCGTGCTTTATCTGTTTATATTAATGCGGCAAAGGTATTTGTAATTGGGGCTATCCCCTAAAAGACTATCGGTTTTTTTAAAAGCGAAGCTAAAAATTACTTTTCAAAGAAGAATTACAACCTAAAGCTTTCGTAAACGATAGGGCCTGAACAGCAGGTTCCTTCTCAAGCCCTGCATAGCCGAGAGGATATCCGCATATCCTGCGGCGTCATAGTGATGATCTCCGGGCAAAAGCCTTAATGAAAAGTTCCTTTTCTGTATACCATCCAATGGTTTTGGATTCTCCCTTTCGCCATAAAAGCAGATGACAGGGATTTTAATCGCTTCAACCTCTGGCTGTACCTTATAAGGTTTGTCGTCCCCGCCAATATTGAGGAGATCCGAAGTATGGATCACAAAAGCAGAAGATGCAAAAGGCGACAGCAGGGTGATGGCTACTACCTTATTCTTCATTGATGGCACCAGACGGTTATAGATAAACGGAACAACATCGGCCCCAAAAGAATATCCACACAGGTAGATCCTGTTTGTTTTATACAGTGATGCATATTTACTGATCAGCTGCATGACATCATCGGCCGTAGACTGGGGTGTTCTGCCTGTCCAGAAATATGTTCTGGTATTCAACCCTATGGTCTCAAATCCTTCGGCAGCAAAACCGGAAGCGAGCTGATCGTCAAAATCCAGCCATCCCCCGTCACCGGAGAAAAAGATCAGCAATTTTTTAGATGTGGAATCGGCGCTGGAGTAAGTAATTACGGGCAGATCGAAATCATGGGTTTCGAGCCCATGATGTTTCGTTTGCCTTATCCTGGACAGGACGCCGCAACCAGAGAGCAAAATAATAAAAATCAGGACTATCCCTGCTTGCCAGCGTCTCATAAAACAGGTTTTCTATTCCACAACAATGGTAGAAATTGAGTGCGGCAGGCTGATCGTTTCAGCTGCTTTACCAGCTATCCACAAATAGTATGGAAGCTTATCATTTGATTTGTTCATCACCACTACAGCCATTTTACCATCAGGATTAATGAAAGCCGTCGTAATCAGTTTATCACGGTTGGAAGAACTTACTATTCTTTTTGCCCCGGGACGGATAAACTTTGAGAACTGCCCCATATAATAATAGGAGTTGGTATAGATCAGTTTCCCGGTTTTACTGTCTGCATGTACAGGAGCGAAACAGAAATTACCCACATGATTAGGGCCTCCTTTTTCATCCAGTAGCATATTCCAGTCCGTCCATGCTGCTGTACCACTGTTGAAGTCGTTGATCATCGAATAACCGTAACGCTCGCCCAATGCCCAGCTGCCGATGCTGTCAATGTTAAACTTTTCCACACATCCTTCTGTAAAGATCAGTTCCTTATGAGGAAAGGACTGTTTCACCAGTTTTTCATTATCGAATAACATGCCGCTGCCTGTCCAGGTTTCGTACCAGTGGTAACCTATTCCCCAAACATATTTAGCCGCTTCAGGATCGCTCAGGATCGTGCTTGCCCGCTGGTACATCTGGTCGCGGTTATGGTCCCAGGCAATAAGTTTTTTATCAGACAAACCTTCTTTTTGCAGGGTTGGGCCTAAATATTCTTTGATAAAATCGCGTTCATCTTCTGCAGTATATACACATGATTCCCAGGTTTGCGTTGCCATAGGTTCATTCTGCACCGTCAGGCCCCAGACAGGCATACCCATTGCCTCATATGTTTTGATAAATTTAGCATAATAATTTGCCCAGTTCTGTCTAAACTCAGGTTTCAGTTTACCCCCCTTTAACATACTGCCATTGGTCTTCATAAATGCCGGCGGGCTCCATGGGCTTACAAACATAGTCAGCTTGCCACCTGCGGCCTGAATTGCCTGCTTTATCAAAGGAATACGGTACTTCTCATCATGCTTTACATTAAAAGATTTCAGTGCTGCATCATTCTCTTTGATATAGGTATAGCTGTCGCTCGAAAAATCTGTACTGTGGATACTTGTTCTGGCTAGTGTAAATCCAATGCCGCCCGACTGGTCATAATAGGCTTTCAGGAATTCCTGCTGTGCTGCCTTTGGTAACTTCGCATAGGTTTCTGCCGTAGCATCAGTTATTGCCCCGCCAATTCCTACCAGGGTTTGAAATGTTTTTGAAGGATCAACAAAGATGCAGACCTGTGTTTCCAGCGGCTGTTTCAGATCGGTAAAGTTCAGGCTTCCCGTTTTTGATATTTTGAGGTCCGAACCCCGGGCCGTGGTATATACCGTTGCCGAAGGTTGTTTCTGTTGTGCATTTGCCACCGTCCCAAAAGGGAAAAGCAATGCCATTAAATAAATCTTATTCATTTGCCGTTTATATTTATCCTGTCTGTTAACGCTATAGACAACATCACAGGGTGGTTTAATTTTTTAAATATAAAAAAATAAAGCCTAGAACAGGTTGAGCTGTCCGCCCCCGGGAGGTCTGGCATCACCAAAAATCGTTTTACCTCCATATTTCCAGGATTCACTGCGTTCTCTTTCAAGCAGTTCGTCGAAGTTGTCGTTTGGTGTAAAATCTTTTTCTGCCTGCCGCGAAAGTTCAGCTAATTTCTGAATGGCTTCCAATTTCTCCCCCTGCCCAATTTTAGCCTTGTCAATTGCTTTGGAAAGTATGCTAAGGGTTTCATCGTATACATTTACCGGAACGGGAAAAGGATGCCCGTCTTTACCCCCGTTTGCAAAAGAAAAGCGTGCAGGATCGGTAAACCTGGATGGTGTACCATAGATCACTTCACTGACCAGGGCCATCGACTGTAAAGTACGCGGGCCCATGCCCTGCAAGAGCAATAGTTCTTCAAAATCGGCGGGTTGTTTATCGTGGGTAAGCCATAACATCGCTCCTAACCGCTTCAGGTCTACATCTTTCGACCGGACATCATGATGCCTTGGCATAATCAGCTGCTGCACCTCAGCGATCATACGCGAAGGATGTTCAGCGGTCATTGACAATATTGCATCACGGGCTGGACTTGCTGCTTTTGCCACCATATTAAGGATAGGTCCCTGGTTCCTGCCGCAGATTGCAGTGTGCGGATCTTCTACAAAAGACTGCATAGCTGCCGAATGCCAGTGGTATCTCCTTGCTGTAGAACTCCCGTCCTGCATCCCCTGCTGCACGACAGTCCATAGTCCTTCGGTGTTAACCACAAAGCTGTGCATGTATAACTGGAAGCCGTCCTGCAAAGCGGTATTATCTACCTTTGCACTCAGCTTGCTGCAGCGCAGCAGTTCATTCCCGTTCAATCCGTTACGATCGCTGTACAGCAGTAATTCCTGAGGGGTATTTTTAGAGGACTTGCCTTTTCCTCCACAAATATAGATACCTAGTTCTTTGGACAGCGGATTAACCGAACTCTTTAAAGCACCCATCACCGATGTGGTGATACCTGACGAATGCCAGTCCATTCCCATGACAGCGCCCAGGCTCTGGAACCAGAAAGGATCGCTTAGTCTACGCAATACCTCGGCAGTTCCGTATTCTGCTATAATGGCCTCAGTAATCGCCAGCCCAAGACGGGACATACGTTCTGCCAGCCACTTTGGAATGTGGCCGTAATGCAATGGCATATCTGCTGTCCCGGATCTTTTCATGGCTTAACCAAATTTAAACTGATCTATTCTTACCCAGTGCATTCCGGCTGCCTCAGCTGCCTTTACGCCGGGAACCCCATCTTCAAACACAAGACATTTCTTCGGGTCAACACCAAGCAGTTCTGCGGCTTTGAGAAAAGGATCTGCAAAAGGCTTGCCCTTCGGGGTTTCTCCTGCACATACGAGCACTTCTACATATTCACTTACACCAATAATTTCCAGCGTGCGCTGTACAGCTATACGGTCACCCCCAGAGACTACTGCAATACGAACTTTGCCTGCATTGGCTTTCAGGTGTTCTACTACATAGGGAATGGGCAGTACCTTACTGATATATTCATCGGCAAAAAGCTGGGCTTTCCGCGATCTGAATTCTTCAGGGTCCATTGTAGCATTATAGCGCAGGTTCAGTTCTTCTACCACATTGGCGATAGGCCATCCTGCAAGTTCATCTATAATCGCGGGGTCCATCTCCACCTGGTATTGTTTGGCTACCGCCACATAGGTTGCTGCGTGGGCAGGCATATTATCTGCCAGGGTGCCGTCACAATCATATAAAAAGGCTTCGTAATCTCCTTCTGTTAATTTACTGAGTCTTGAAAAATCGGATACTGTCATAAGTATTTCGCTTAAATTTAGTGGTCAGATATGGTATCTGTTTTTTTCTGGAAACTATAGAGAAGGTACCCCAGAGCCGGCAGGATAAATACGCTGCCAATCAGCAATGCGTAAGCCAGCGCTTCCATAGTTTTCTGTTCGCCCTGGTCGCCCAGCAGGGAAAGGTTGTCTCCGCCTTTCAGCAGCACAATATCAGGAAAGTGGCTGTATGTTGCTGCAAACAGGATCATTGTTACCTGGAAGCCCGCCAGTATCCTGAGCATAACAGGTTTATTCTTGTTCAGGAACCAGAACATGATGATCAGTGAAATTGTAGCCAGTATAATTGCAATGATACCGGGAAGATCACTAAAGATCCAGCTGAGCAAAGGAATTTTATCTATCCATGCCGCCATAAAAACAAGAGCCCCAGCTCCCATTACTACAAAAATCAGGTAGGTGGCTTTCCTGGTAAAACGCTGACGGTCAAACTCATCATCCGCCTGTCCGATAATAAATACCGCAGCAAGGTAAGCACAGATGGTAACAGTAAATATGCCCACTGCAACGGAGAACCAGTTCAGCCAGCTATAAATGTAGGCCGATACAAAATCATGCGCCTGTAAGTCTATTTTTGCAGAAACCACACTGGCAGCAATGATCCCCAGGAAAAAGGGCGTGAGCACACTGGAAAGCATAAAAATCCTGGTATAAATTTTCTGCATATCATCCTTTACGGCATCATAATTTCTGAAAACAAAGGCTGTCCCCCTGGCAATAATTCCGAGAAGCATGCAGACCAGCGGGATGTGAAGATAGATAGAAACAGTCGTATAGATCTTTGGAAAACCTACAAAAAGGATCACGATCACGATGATCAGCCACATATGGTTTGCTTCCCAGACCGGCCCTATAGCTTCGTACATATTTTTGCGGGTACGGTGCCTGTTGGCCTTCGAAGTAAACAATTCAATAATACCGGCCCCAAAATCGGCACCGCCGAGCAACAGGTATAATAATATAGCCGTCCAGAGAAAAATTATCACTACATATACCATGGTCTATTGCGTTTTGTGATCAGTGGATGAATCGTATAGTTTGCCCACCATGGTAATCTGGCGGAACAATAAAAAGCTGACAATGACAGCCAGCGAGATATAGACTGCGGTAAAAAGATAAAAGGAATAGGCAATACCCGGCATTGGGGTTACTGCATCTGCGGTCCGCATTACGCCGTAGATAATCCAGGGCTGCCGGCCAACTTCAGTTACTGTCCATCCGGCTTCGAGCGCCAGATACCCCAGAGGTGTTGCGATCACAAAAAGCTTAAGCAGCCACTTGCTGTCAGACCAGCTTTTTTTCTTTAGCAGGGCGATAAAATAAATGACTGACAAAGCCAGCATTGCCATCCCCAGTCCTACCATAATCTGGAAAGCAAAATGTGTCACCATAACCGGTGGATGATCCTTCTTAGGAAACTGATCCAGTCCTTTGACCTCAGCATTGAAATCATTGGTCGCCATAAAGCTAAGGAGCTTTGGAATCTTCAATGCATAATCAACTTTTTGGGTAGCCGTATCCGGAATGCCTCCAATGATCAGCGAGGCACCTTTTTCTGTATGGAAATGTGATTCCATGGCAGCGAGTTTTGCAGGCTGTCTTCTGGCAACATCCTTGGCAGAAACATCACCGCTTAGAGGTTGAAGACATGCTGCAATGGTAGCGAAAATTGCTGCTATGCGGAAGGCCTTGTTGTGAAATGCTACATTTTTACCTTTCAATATCATCAGTGCATGTACACCAGCTACAGCGAAACCTGTGGATACAAAAGCAGCTACACACATGTGCAGTGCCTGCGAGAACCAGGCCGCATTGAACATGGCTTTCATGGGATCTATATTCAGGTACTGACCATTTACAAAATCAAAACCCGAGGGGCTGTTCATCCAGGAGTTGGCGGCGACCACCAGTATTCCTGAGAGCAGTCCGGTGATACCCACAACAACACCTGTAAACCAGTGGAACCATGGATGAAAGCGGTTCCATCCGTACAGGTAAAACCCAAGGGCAATCGCTTCGATAAAAAATGCTGTTCCTTCGAGGGAGAAAGGCATGCCGAAGATCGGTCCTGCATGTTCCATAAACCTTGGCCAGAGCAATCCGAGCTCAAAGGAGAGTACCGTTCCTGAAACTGCTCCGGTGGCAAAAAATATGGCCACACCTTTGCTCCATGCTTTGGTTACGTCAAGATAAACGGTCTCCTTTTTCTTCAGCCAGTAATAATGGGCGGTTGACATAAAGAAGGGCATAACCATGCCAATACAGGAGAAAACAATGTGGAAACCTAAAGAAAAGGCCATCTGGAGTCGGGCAGCGAAGAAATCATCCATTCTGCAAAAATAGGTGTATTCGCTATTGCGAGATAGCCCTGGCCCTATTCTTTTGCTTACTTAATGTAATAATTACGTTCCCCCTTCAGATGACCTTCAGGATATTTTATATGTCAGCAGTCCGGGACTGCAGCTTGTACTTAAACGTCTTCAGGTTTAAACTTACTGGCTGGCCTTACGATCATTCTCAGTGACTGGTCGTTGGTAAGGTAAGCTACTCCCCAGTTATATAAGGTTCTGATCCTGTTTCTGTAATTAATCAGGGACAAAAGGTGGATGAACAACCACATAAATAAGGCAAGCACACCACTAAAGAACAACTTGGGTTTAGGCAGGTCGGCCACCGCTTTATTTTTCCCAATGATCGCCATTGAACCTTTGTCATAATAACTGAAAGGCTTCAGGGTTTCATTGGATAAAGATTTGATCAGGTTTTTACCCAGGTTTTGTCCCTGTTGAATGGCTACCTGTGCCACCTGAGGGTGCCCTTGCGGGAAATGCTCATCAGTAGTCTGGATACATGTATCACCAATCGCGTATACATCATCCATTCCTATTACTTTATTATACGCATCAACGATCATCCTTTTTCCTCTGCCATAAGCAGCTTCAGGAATTCCTTTGAAAACAATTGCAGTAACACCTGCTGCCCAGATCAGGTTTTTTGATACGATTGTATCTCCATTCGCAAAATGAACAACATCATCACTAAAATCCTTTACCAACGCGTTTAAACGAACTTTAACGCCGTTTTTAGTCAGGGTATCGTATGCATATTTTTGTGATTTCTCACTCATTGGTGTCAGTAATGCTTTCAGGCCATCAACAAGATAAATCTCACCGCTGGAACCTGCCAGTTCCGGGTAGTCTTTTGCTATGATGGTCCTTTTCATTTCGGCAAACATACCAGAGATTTCTACTCCTGTAGGGCCACCACCAGCAACCACTACTGTTAAAAGTTTCTTTCTTAACTCAGGATCTGTTGTACGTGATGCCTGCTCCAGTCTTTCCAGCAGTGTATTGCGCATCTGCAAGGCATCAGAAATGGTCTTCATTGGAATAGCATTTTTTTCAACGCTTTCCATTCCAAAATAGTTGGTCACACATCCGGTTCCAAAAACCAGGTAATCATAGCTGATTTCGCCTGTGGAAAGAATGAGTTTCTTTTGTGCCGGTAAAACCTCCTCCAACTCGCCCAGTCTGAAAGTAAAGTTCTTTTTGCCCCTGAAAAGTTTGCGGAAAGGATAGGAAATATTAGAGGTTTCAAGGTAACCTGTAGCTACCTGATAGATTAAGGGAGGGAAAAAGTTATAATTGTTTTTATCGACTAAGACAACGTCAAATGATTCGTGATCAGAAAGGTTTTTCGCAAGGTTTACACCTGCAAATCCACCGCCCACAATGACTATCTTTTTTGGAGTATGATTCATTTTTAACAGCTATTGATGATTTATAGCCCTCCAACAGCAATAAATGTGCTAAGATTGATGAAAGGCAAACATTATTTTGTCATGTTTGCTGCACAAAAACTTATTGCTGCAACGTTTTCAATCACAATTTAAGTAAATTTACAAAAACAGCCTTTATATGCCTACTTTAAGTCAAGAACACAACGAAAATCAGCCACAATTGCTTAAAAAGGGGAAATATGTTTTTGTCGGTTTATTGAAAGAAGAGCAGGAAAAAAATGCCAGTGTGCCATATTTTACTGCCAAAGCGATCATGATTGAACAAAACCATGATACTTTTACAGGTGAAATAGCTGTTTTAAAGTTGAGCGATCTGATCTTAAGACAGTCAACCTACATCGATGAAAACGGGAAGCTGATCGAGGCGCATAAATTGTATACCTGGCCACGTAATCTGGGCAGCACGGCAGAATGGACGGCTGCAAAACACGAATTTCTGGAGCAGTATATTCTGAACTTTCCCATTGAAGTACTTTCAGTGCAGGAATCAGACGGGCTGACCTGGCGGTTCATTACTCCGGAGCAGTTTAAAAAGACACCTGCCGGAATTCAGGCATCAGCGGAATTCCAGGATTACGCAGCACACCAGGATCAGTATTTCTTTTTGCGCCGACCTGTCAGCGAGCCAAAATAAAGCTCTACTTTCCGTTTAACCGATCCTTATTACCCGCAGCTGATCCAGCATCGCCTGATTGATCTCTCCGTTCATATTCTCGTTCCAGTCTTCGAAAGACAAGCTGAGTTCATGACTCCCTTTTGTTAGTCTGAGCTGTAAAGTATTGCTGAAACCCCAGTTCGACCATTCGTCTTTTCCGCGTTGCGGAAATACAAAAGTCCCTGCAAAAGTACCGTCAATGCTGAGTGTTCTGATGGCACATTTGTTATCTGTATTGGTTGGCCCGTTACCATTTGAATACCTGAAATCAACTGCGTAAGTTCCCGATTCCGGCACATTCACAACAATGCTGACCTGCTTATTCTTTGTTTTACTGATCTCAATAAATCCTTTTCCGGAGTACCCCTGATAAGGAAGATCAGATTTATCAGTTACCAGTGAAAGGTCGATGTTATTGATTTTCTGTGCCGGAAAAATCAGTACAGGTTCACTTGCAAATGATCGCGTGCCTGCGGCATCTGTAGCCATCACCTGGTACTCACCATTCTGTACAACATGATAATTCAGTTCAGCAGTTTTAGCAATCTCTTTTCCATTATGGATAATCATGTATGCTGATGCTCCCTCAACTTTTTCCCATGAAATGAGCTGGTCCTGGTTTTTCAGCACGGGTGCTGCTACCGAAAAATAATCTTTCGTTAAGGCTACACTGCCTTTTTCCAGCGGATTGTTTGCCAGAATAATCCTTACCTGGTGTACACCCGACAGATCTGCCGGAATAGTGGCAGAAGGAAGTTCTTTGCCATCCATTGTGATGGAACGGATCTGATTTCCAAAACCAGATAAGCTGATATCAAGCACCGCATTGCGGTATTTGAAATTATTCAGGGTCCTGTCTGCCTGTAAAATTTCGGGTACAAAAGGTTTGAATACCAGTGAATTTTCGCGGATGTCTATCCCGAATATCACCTTGTAAATCATACTCAGGCTCCCGGATAAACTCCATAACATGTTGCTTGAATTGATCTGCGTCCCGGCGAAGTCGCCATTCGAAGAAACAAAGTTTTCCTTGTTCGTGAGGAATAATGCCGCAGGGCGATAAATCGCACTCATACTTTGGAGCAGCGCTTCTGCATTGCCCGTCTTTGCGATGGCTAGCGACCAGTAAGATTGTACAAAAGGCCATACCGCATCATTGTGATAGGGCGGGATATTCGGAATCTGCGGATAAATGCAGGGAATACCGAAATTGGTTACAGGCGTGTGCGCAACGACAGATTTCTGACGTTCCGGATCAGCAATATCAAACAATACGGTCAGTGCTTCTCCCAATGCCTCCGAGCGGGGCGACAGGACAGGGAACTGCCTTCCATACAGATACTGACCGTAATATCCTTTTTCAGGCATCCATAACCAGGTATTGATCCCTTTTTTGATCTGCTCTGCTATTGCGGTATATTTTTCAGCAGCCTGCTGATCCTTCATCAGTACTGCCATTTGCGACAGTACCTTATTCACCTGATAATGAACAGCATTTGTGCCCAGGTTTTCAGATGAGTAAATATCTGCAGGCTCCATCCATTTCGGATAGGTCTGGTCACGCCAGTCGAGAAAAGAAGATTCGCCCCTTACAAGACCTGTTTCCGGATCATAGATATTCTTCAGATCATCTTCCACAGAGTTTTTAATGACCTCATAAGCTTTTGCCAGCCATTGCGTATCTCCTGTAGTTTTATATACCTCCCAGGCGGCCACTGCCCAGATCATCCTGTCAGACGACACCGGCCAGGAACCGCCAGAGCCTGTATCCTGAGTGATCCTGTTGTTCTTTACTTTCTTCAGCAGGCTGTGTTCTGCTACTTTCGGCTGCAGCGTAGCCATTGATAAAATGATACTGTAACTGATATCCCGCGTCCATACACCAGCCCACTCCTTGCCGGTCCTGAATGTACTGTCAGGTTCTATTGCATTGATGGCTTCTTCCAGAGCAAGATTATACAGGGCATCCATCATAGGGATGCCTGATTTATACTGTGGAAAAGCCGAGATATCTTTAGACAGATGCCAGGAAGATGCAGTAGTTTTTTTCTGCTGTGGTTTGTTCATTTCCAGGGTGATCGTGTAGATACCATCGCCATCATTGTCATGAAGTTCCAGCTCTCTGTGATTGCCAAGGTTATCAAAATCCCAGATCAGCGGACTGGTATTGCCTGCAATAAATACACCCTTGAAATCTGTTTTATAGATTTTTGTACCATCAAAAGTGGTATAATAACCGGTTTCTTTAAATTCTTCAAGTACGTTCTTCAGGTCTAACCGGACAGTAAATTTTGTATCTGGCTGGAGGAAAATGCCTTTATCCGGGCTGTCCGGATCTGTATATTGCTGTCCGAACCTGATTACCGGGCTTTCAAAGTACCCTTTGTCAGAGATGACATTTATCAGGTGGTTCTTTCCCAAAGCCATTTCGTTATCTTTCCCATTGATGCTGAATTTGAACGACACAGCTGGGCTGATCTCATGGTTTACAGGACTTTCGTAATTGGAACTTATTGCAGTTGGGGACTGGGCTACTGCTTCATAAGCGCCCTGGGTAACTTTATTTTTTGATAAACTATAAAATTCAGACTGGTAGATTTTGTCCATTGGTTTTCGCGACTTACATCCCAGCAGGGAGAATAGTAAAAGGGAAGGAACAATTATTTTAAACGCTGGTTTCATTTATACTTGGGTGATACGGATACAAACATATCCGAATACAGTGATCCATTCAAACATATCACGAATAATCCTTAAAAATACTTTTCAAATGACAAGCCGTAGGTCAGCAGCAGATTTTCGCGGTCTGTTCTTGATATGCGGTTATAGTTCAGGGCTGTGGTTAAATTAAGCCATTTGCTAACTTTGAAAGAAAGTGCCGAGTTAGATCTGAAATTATAATCTTCCCACTTTTTTAAGGAGGGCTGAAAGAACGTTGAATTGTCAATTGTAATAAATTCCCTGATGGTAAACTTAAATACCACCCTTAAGGAGTTTCTGTAGGTTTGATATACATCAGGCACATCATTTTCTAAGAGCAGGTCACTGCTATCAAACAAAACTCCGTCGCTGACGTTTATATAAACGTTCTTTCTGTCATAAATACTGTAGGCTACTCCTGCTCCGGCTAACAGCTGGTTATTGATTTTAAGCGACCTGCTGGTATTATATGTAGCAAGGCCCCAATAAAAGAAATGAGGAATTGCACTATACAAATTAAAATCAAGCGATGAAGAAAAATCGTTGTTGGTCAGTTCCCTGTCCTGTTTTCCATAAACCCAGCTGTTACTGAAATTTAAATTAAAAGTTTTTTTTCTGATACCAAATTTTGCTGCGTTATTCAGCAGGTATGTATCTCCGTCATTTGTTTTATTGATCGATCCGGTTGTTGTATAATTTACAGAATAATGTGTGCTGTCACTAAACTGGGCTAAAGCCGTAAATGGTAGAAAATAAAGCATTGAAAAAAGGAAGAGATGGAAAGGCTTAAACGGCATAACAGAAAAACAGCTTTTAACAGGCTAACACTGTCCGTTTTAAAATTGTTTTAAATTACACTCAGATCTGAAGTTTAGGTCAAACTATTGTCCCAATCCTTCCAAACCGGCTCATAGCCCTGCCTCCGCAACATCTCCGCGATCAGCGCAGGATTCCGTTCATCCGAGATTTCAAACTGTTCCAGAGATTCCGGCTCCACTGCATACCCTCCCGGATTAGTCTTTGAACCGGCACTGATTGCTGTAATCCCGAGGTTAACGATATGGTCACGGAACACAGTAGATTCCCGTGTAGAAATTGAAAGCTCTACCTCTTCATTCAGCAGCCGGTAAGCACAGATCAGCTGCACCAGCTCCCTGTCTGTCATTTCCACTTTTGGCTCCAGGCCCCCGCTAAAGGGCCGCAGCCGCGGAAAAGACAAACTATACTTGCTCTTCCAGTATTTTTTCTCCAGGTAACCAAGGTGCAAAGCGGTAAAGAAAGAATCTGTGCGCCAGTCTTCCAGCCCGATCAGTACACCCAATCCCATTTTATGAATCCCTGCGGCACCTAACCTGTCCGGCGTCTCTAACCTGTATTCAAAATTTGATTTCTTGCCCTTTGGATGATGTTTTCTGTAATCTTCGCGGTGATAGGTTTCCTGATAGACCAGCACAGTATTCAGGCCCAGCGGAATCAGTTCCTGATAATCCTCCAGATCCATAGGCTGTACCTCCATCGAAATATGGGAAAAATGCGGACCGATCAGTTCCAGCACTTTTTTAAAATAATCTGTATGTACGGTCTGATTGGCTTCTCCTGTTACCAGCAGCACATGGTCATACCCCATCTCTTTGATGGCTGCCACTTCCTGCATGATCTCCATTGGTGATAATGTTTTGCGCCTTACCTTATTATCGAAACTAAAGCCACAGTAAGTACAGATATTATTGCATTCATTGGAAAGATAAAGCGGAACATATAACTGCATCACTTTACCAAACCTTTTAAGCGTCAGCGCCCTGCTCAGCTGCGCCATCTGCTCCAGGTAAGGAGCGGCAGCCGGGGAGATCAGCGCCTTGAAATCCTCAAGCGTCCGCATTTTTTTTGCAAGAGCGGACTCTACATCTAAAGCATTCTTTGCATAGATACTTTTACTGGTCTGCTCCCAGCTGTAAGTATCAAAAAGTTCATTAAAGCTCATCCAGAAAAGAAGTTAAAGGACTGCTTGCAGCAGCCTGTGAACTGATAGCACCCAACTTTGCTTCAAAGGCCATCCTGCCGGCAATGACAGCGATCTTAAAAGCCTCCGCCATCCGTACAGGATCACCTGAAACTGCAATGGCCGTATTGACAAGAACTGCATCCGCACCAATTTCCATTGCGCGGGCAGCATCTGAGGGCGTGCCTATACCTGCATCAACAATTACAGGAACGTTACTCTGACTGATGATGATCTCCAGAAAATCTATTGTCTTTAATCCTTTGTTACTGCCGATGGGAGATCCCAGCGGCATTACCGCAGCTGTTCCTGCATCTTCCAGCCGCTTGCATAAAACCGGATCTGCATGGATATAGGGCAGAATGATAAATCCCAGCTTTGCCAGTTCTTCCGTTGCCTTTAATGTCTCAATCGGATCGGGCATCAGGTATTTGGGATCAGGATGGATTTCCAGTTTCAGCCAGTTGGTTTCCAGCGCTTCCCTTGCCAGCTCTGCGGCAAAAACTGCTTCTCTGGCATTGCGCACACCCGAAGTATTGGGCAGCAAACTGATATGTGAATGCTTCAGGTGATTCAAAATGTCATCGTCCTGGCTTTTCAGGTCTACCCGTTTCAAAGCTACTGTAACCAGTTCAGAACCGGAGGCCAGCAGTGCTTCCTCCATCAGCACCGCTGAATTAAATTTCCCCGTACCCGTCAGTAAACGGGAGCCAAATACTTTATCTGCTATACTGAACATAAAAATCTTCGTTTAAATTGTTACTTCCTGTTAATAATCCCGAAACTGCAATACCATGGACCCCTGCAGACAACAAAAGGTCTATATCAGGCAGTCCGATCCCACCTATCGCGATGACAGGTATAGCTATACCCGCTTTATCCATCTGTTGCAGGATACGACAGTACCCTTCCAGTCCCAGGACAGGACTCAAATTCTTCTTGGTTGTGGTAAAACAGTATGGACCCAGTCCTATATAATCCACACCTTCAGCTGCTCTTCTGAGAATATCACCGAATGTATTGGCAGTACCACCAATGCATTTGGAATGTCCCAGAATTGCCCTGGCTTCCGGGACAGGCATATCATCCAGACCCAGATGTACTCCATAAGCCCCGACCTCCAGCGCTATCCGCGGATAGTCATTGATGATCAGTTTTGCGTTGTATGCACTACAAAGCAGCCTGGCTTCCATGGCCAGTTCCAGAACTTCTTCTTCCGCCTGTTCTTTGACACGCAGCTGTATCCATTTCCCACCCTTCTTAAGTACTTTCTCTATGGCTGCCAGGTGGGAACCCTGAGCTGCTGCCTGAGAGATATAATGTAGTTTATCTATGATCATTGGTTGATTTTATCAAATTTCGCAATTCTTTGAGGGGCGAATCTGAAAGCCAGATGCTACCCAGTACAGCAGCCCCATCAAAATTCATTTGTTGTAGCTGCTGCAGTTTCCCTGCCTCCACACCCCCTATTGCAAATACCTTCAGCAGATGATCGGGTAAAACAAAGTCATCCGGCAGCACAGTATTATAACCCGTTTTAGAGATACTGTTAAACACAGGCCCGAAGAAAACATAACTGAAACCATTCAGCTTTGAAAGCTCCGCCGGATCATGCACAGAACTGCTCAGACAAAACCCATCATCCGATAGCGCCTTGCGCTGCTGCTCTTTAAAATGTAAGCGCCTGATGCCAAATTCTACTGCAAGTTCATGGTGCTGATGAATAGAGATTAAGGGATAATATTCCGGGTCAATCCCCTTCATCAGCGACCTGAATTTGACAGCGTCATTATCTGGTTTCCTGATATGCAGCAAGCGCAGTCCCTCAGCAAAAAACTGATTGATCAGCTCAGCTTCGCATTCAAAATAATCCGGCTGTGTGACTACTATGAGCTCCATGTATCCTTATAAATAGATCTCGCTTCCCTTTTCTGTAAACTCGCGCGACTTCTCCTGCATCCCCTTTGCAAGTGCAGCCTCCTCATCTACACCCTGATTAGCAGCATACTCCCGCACATCCTGTGTGATTTTCATGGAGCAGAAGTTCGGGCCGCACATCGAACAGAAATGTGCGATCTTAGCACCATCAGCCGGCAGGGTCTCATCGTGAAATTCCTTTGCCGTATCCGGATCCAGGGAAAGGTTAAACTGGTCTTCCCATCTGAACTCAAACCTCGCCTTGCTCAGTGCATTATCACGATACTGTGCACCGGGATGACCCTTTGCCAGATCCGCCGCATGGGCAGCAATTTTATAGGTAATTACGCCATCCTTTACATCTTTTTTATTTGGTAAACCGAGGTGCTCTTTCGGGGTAACGTAACACAGCATCGCCGTACCAAACCAGCCGATCATGGCTGCCCCGATTGCCGAAGTAATGTGGTCATATCCCGGAGCAATATCCGTAGTCAGCGGCCCTAATGTATAAAAGGGAGCTTCAGAACAATGCTCAAGTTGTTTTTCCATATTTGCTTTGATCAGGTGCATAGGTACATGTCCCGGCCCCTCAATGATCGTCTGTACATCATGTTTCCAGGCAATCTTTGTCAGCTCCCCCAGTGTTTCCAGTTCTGCAAACTGCGCTTCGTCATTTGCATCTGCAATACAGCCCGGCCTGAGTCCGTCACCGAGTGAAAAAGCCACATCATACGCTTTCATAATTTCGCAGATTTCCTCAAAGTGGGTGTAAAGAAAGCTTTCCTGGTGATGCGCGAGGCACCATTTGGCCATGATAGATCCGCCACGGGACACAATACCTGTAACCCGTTTGGCTGTCAGCGGAATATAGCGCAGCAGCACACCGGCATGGATAGTAAAATAATCCACACCCTGCTCTGCCTGTTCGATCAGGGTATCCCTGAAGAGTTCCCAGGTCAGGTCTTCTGCCTTGCCGTTCACTTTTTCAAGTGCCTGGTAAATCGGTACGGTACCAATCGGCACGGGAGAATTGCGGATAATCCACTCCCGGGTTTCATGGATGTTTTTTCCGGTCGACAAGTCCATAATTGTGTCTGCGCCCCAACGGCATGCCCATACGGCTTTTTCCACTTCTTCCTCAATGCTCGATGTGACCGCAGAGTTGCCAATATTGGCATTGATCTTTACCAGGAAGTTCCTGCCAATGATCATCGGCTCCGACTCCGGGTGGTTAATGTTAGAAGGGATCACAGCCCTGCCCGCAGCAACTTCCTGACGCACAAACTCAGGGGTGATATATCCCTGTGGTGTATTGGCACCAAAACTATGTCCCTGATGCTGGTGGTTCATCGTAGACGCCTGATCTCCCAGCTGCGCATTCACCAGGTCAATCCGCTGGTTTTCCCTGATCGCTATATATTCCATTTCGGCAGTGATAATCCCTTTCCTGGCATAGTGCATCTGGCTCACGTTACTTCCCGCTTTTGCACGGTAGGGTTGGTGCTGAAATGCAAAACGCAGATGATCAAGCGAGGGATCATTGAGGCGTTTGGTTCCGTATTCAGAGGATATCTGCGCTAACTTTTCGACATCTCCCCTGCCTGCAATCCATTGCTCCCGGATCCGGGGCAAGCCCGCTTTCACATCGATCAGCGCATTGGGATCAGTGTAAGGCCCACTGGTATCATAAATGGTTACCGGAGGATTTTGCTCAGTAAGCCCAAAGCCATTATGGATTTTTGTTTCGCTGAGGCTGATTTCACGCATGGCAACTTCAATATCATGAAGTTCACCTTTCACAAAGATTTTTCGGGAAGCCGGGAAAGGCCTGCGGCTGATTACTTCGCCATCTGGAGTTTTTTCTGTTTTCATAGCTAATTTTTAAAATTATTAAGCGGAAAAGCGGATTAGCCCCCTTGCGTGGCTTTAATGAGGACAACCTGATCACCCTGGCGGAGCACATGTTCCTGCCAGTCAGATTTCGATACGATAGCCTGGTTAACAGCTACAGCGATCCCGGTTCCCGGAACCTGTAAAACAGCGGTAAGCAACTGCGACACAGAAGAGGGACCATCAAGCGTAAGGGGTTGGTTGTTTACAGTAATTTCCATCTTTTCATTTTTTTTTGAACGATAGGAATGACCTGTAACAGGAGAGGAAAAAGACAATCGGATATTGCCTTACTTTTCCCTTCGGCAGTACTAACTGCATCAGGTTCAAAGGGTATATCTCAGCGCAAGGCACCCCTAAAGTTTTTGTAAACCTATAAATTATATCCTGTAAAAAGAAACTATTAGTAAAAAAATCGGAAGGCATAACATCTTTTTATGTCAGGACATCTTGATGTCTTGATACAATTACATATCCGATATGATGCTGAACCCAGTCTTTAATATGTAACAATTATCAGTAAAACATCAGATGTTTCAATAATAATTCACACCTTTGAAACGTCAGATGTTTATTGCAGATACATCAGATGTTTACAAACATAAAAATATGAATCTTTCAGACAAAGTGATTGCGGGTATCAAGAAGGATATCTCGTCAGGCCGGTTAAAAAAGGGAGATAAGATTCCTGCTGAACCGGAACTCATGGAATTTTACCAGGTTGGGCGTTCTACCATTAGAGAAGCCATAAAAACCCTGGCCATTTCTGGTATACTCAAAGTACAGCAGGGATCGGGAACCATCGTCGCCTCAAAAATTAAAGACGAGTCTCTTACCCAGCGTTTGCGCAGGGCTGATTATGAGGAACTGAATACTGTACGTGCCATGCTCGAGAATGAAATTGTCCGCCTCGCCTGTTCAAAGCGCACAACTGCTCATGTGGAACTAATGCAGGAACTGCTGATCCAGCGGAAAAAAGCCATCGAAGCCAGTCAGCTGAAAAAGTGTGCGGATACTGATATTGCTTTCCACATTGCTATCGCAAAAGCTTCAGGCAACCAGGTGCTGTCTGATCTGTATGAAAACTTCAGCCTGGTACTGCACGACTTCTTTTCTACAAGAGAGCAAAGCATCGAACATTTTCAGCGCAACCAGCAATCACACGAGGATCTCGCTGCTGCCATTGCAAATAAAGACCAGAAGTCGGCAGAACAACTTTTAAAAAGTATCTTACACCACAATTATTAATACACCATGACTATTTTCACTTTTACCCTGATCCTATTACTGGGCGCCTATCTTGCGGGACTGGCCGGCTCTCTTACCGGCCTTGGAGGCGGTGTGGTGATCATTCCATTGCTTACACTGTTCTTCCATGTAGACATACGTTATGCCATTGGCGCTGCATTGGTGGCCTCAATTGCTACTTCATCCGGTTCTGCAAGTGCTTACGTTAAGGAGGGGATTACCAATGTCCGCCTGGGAATGTTCCTCGAAATCGCGACTACAATGGGAGCGGTAATAGGCGCTATCCTTGCTATATATACCCCGGTAAATATTGTTGCGATCCTGTTTGGCGTCATGCTCATCTTTTCAGCAGCAATGACGCTGAGGAAGAAAAGCGAGGCAGCCCTACTGACAGGAAGCAAGTGGTCTTACAAACTCAAGCTCAACAGTTCTTATCCTACGAAAGAGGGAATAGTAGATTATAAACTGACCAACGTCGGTGCCGGATTTTCGATCATGACCATCGCAGGTATGCTTTCCGGTTTGCTGGGCATCGGTTCGGGCGCACTGAAAGTTCTGGCGATGGATACCGCTATGAAAGTACCCTTCAGGGTGAGTACTACTACCAGTAATTTCATGGTTGGTGTTACTGCCGCTGCAAGTGCTGTAGTTTACCTGCAGAGAGGATATATTGATCCCGGAATTGCATTCCCGGTCATCATTGGCGTACTGGCC
>Ga0308163_10000599_pt1 | contig 57988 bp, 89 predicted proteins | sample PhyTR1_FD_201037 | JGI IMG/M metagenome (GOLD analysis project Ga0308163, IMG submission 201037) | Phyllosphere microbial communities from UC Gill Tract Community Farm, Albany, California, United States - DLSLT.R1 | ecosystem: Host-associated > Plants > Phyllosphere > Unclassified | place: USA...
CTTCTCGACGACGACCGTGAGCACGCTGCTGCCCACGAGGACCAGACCGGCGCCTGCGAGCGCCGCGACCTGGGTCGTGCGGTCCATCCCGTCGGGGGCGACGGTCGAGGGTGTCGTCTGCGTGCCGTTCCCCTCGCCTGCTGGTGCGTCGGAGGCCTGTGTCCCGTCGGACGCACCCTGGGACGCGCGAGACCCGTCGAAGGTCTGGTCGGTGAGCTTCCACGGCGGTGTGACGGTCCCACGGACCGTGGCGACGGTCTTCTGCCAGGTGTCGTCGTGGCGCATGTCGCGGATCCCCAGAGCAGCGAAGGCTGCGAGGCCTGCGGTCTTGAGGACCGTGCGCGCGGTCTTGGACCGCACGTAGTCTGGGAGGGCGTACCACCCCACGACGAAGGCCGTGGTGGCCGCGGTCGTGCGGATGACTGATCGGGAGTCCGGCTGGGGAGCGTCGATGGTCGTCATCGCTCGATGCTATCGGTCCGCAGCTCCATGCAGACCAGCCGTTCCCGGCTCTCCCACGACGGGACGACCGCGAAGCCGGAGCGTTCGTAGGTGTGGATGGCCGGGGTCCGCCAGTCCCACACCGAGAGCCGCACGGGCCGTGGGAGCCGCGCGAGCGCCTCGGCGAGCAGACGTCTGCCGACGCCGTGCCCGCGGTAGGCGGGGTCGACCCAGAAGCGCGCGATCGACGCTGCCCCCGCCTCGGCGGAGAGCACGACCATGGCGACTGCTTCCCGGTCTGCCACTCCGAGGAGCACCGTGGAGCTCACGAAGGCGGCAGCCGGGTCGTCGACCTCGGACTGGTAGCGCGCGGGGAGCGACCCGCCGACGCGCTCGTCTGCGAGCGCGCGCTCGGCCTTCTCGTCCTCCGTCTGACGGAGGTAGGCGGCGACAAGACGAGAGACGACTGCGGAGTCCTGCGGGAACCGCGCTTCACGGACGGTCACAGGGGCGACGCCGCTGGCGGGGTCGGGGTCGTGGTCAGGCACGACCCTGACTCTAGCGAGGGCGGATGAGCTGGCCGGTACGCCGGGTTCCATCAGGCAGCGCCCTGACCTGCGATGATGTCGGGCTGGGGGCTGTGTGGGGGCTCCAAGGTGATGATCCCGTCCGACGCGTCGCGCATCCGCTGATCGTCGTCCTCCCAGAGGTGGGCGTAGGTGCGCAGCGTCTCGGTCGCGTCCTTGTGCCCGAGGCGCGATGCGACGGCGACCGGTGACGCTCCCCCGGCGATGAGCAGCGAGGCGTGGAAGTGGCGGAGCTGGTGCCACCCGCGTCCGGGCATGTCGACGACCTTCGCTGCGTGGCGCCAGGCCTCCCCAGCCGCGTTGCGGTTGATCGGCCCGCCGAGGCGCCCGGTGAACACCAGGCCGTCCCTGCGGGGGCCGAGGGCCGCCAGGGTGCTCTTGCCGATGCTGAAGTCCCTGTAGGAGTCGTCGGTCTTGGGCGGCCCCCAGGTCGGTCCCGGGCCGACGAGCTGGCGGTCGATCAGCACTCGCGCGCCGCCCTCGTTATCGGTGATGCGGTCCCAGGTTAGCCCGCGGGTCTCACCGCCTCGCGTGCCGGCCGCCGCGACGAAGATGACCATCGCCTTGTACGGGGTCCAGACGGCTTCGAGGAAGGCTTGGACCTGGCCCGGGGTCGGCGGGATGACGAGGGACTTCTCGACGCCCGGGAGGTTGATCCGCAGGCACGGGCTCTGCTGGATCCGGCGGTCGTGCACGGCGGTCTTGAAGATGCCGGCCGTGTAGACGTAGGCCAGCTGGACGGTCGTCGGAGCGTAGTCCTTCGACCAGGAAGTCACGGCGGCCTGGACGGTCGTACGGTCGATGTCCTCGAGGGGCAGGTGCCCGAGGGCCGGGAGGATGGTCAGCCGTAGCCTTCGGTCGATGGTCGCAAGGCTGGTGTTGCGCTGGTGAACCTGCTCGACGAGCCACAGGTCCGCCATGTCTCGGAAGAGGATGCGGCTGCGCTCGGGCGCGATGTAGGTCCCGGAGCGGACTGCGTGCGCGACCTCGTCGAGATGAGCCTGGGCGCCGTCCTTGGTGGCGAAGCCTCGCTTGCGGCGTCGGCCGTCTCGCTCGTTCCAGACCGCGAGCCACCGCAGGCCGGTTCCGTGGCGCTCGCTCTTGATCTTCCGGCCGGTGGGGCCGGTCTTCATCCAGCGGTCTTCGATGTGCGCCACGTCGGCCCTTCTGTCAGTCGCAGTAGGCCAACGTCGTGTCGGCCGAGGAGAGGATGCGGACCTGCCCGAGGTCTTCGAGCCCGTCGCGCAGACGGAACGTCGTGATGGTTGAGCAGATGCGCTGAGCGACTTCCTCGTTCTCTGTCTTGTCGAACAACGTCGTCGTCACGGCGACCGAGCCGCCTCTGTCGTCGCGCGCCCCGGCGTAGGCAGACAGCACGCCTGAGCCCGCCTCCCCCGACGCTCGGATCTCCGCGTCGAGCGCCCTAGCGAGCTGCGCGCCATCCGGCCCGGCAGTCAGTGCCCGGACGGCGAAGAAGCCCGCGACGAGGATCGCGACGCCGACCAGAAGCGCCCAGACCGCGACCCTGCCGACCTTGCGCTCCTCGGCCCTAGCCTTCTCGGCCTCGGCCTGCTTGCGCTGCCGGTAGCGCTCCTCATCGGCTTCGCGGTCGGCCTTCGTCCATCCGAGGTTGCTCACGTCATGCCCCTTGCTCGATTCGTCCAAAGTTGATGTATCGGACGTTCGACATCACGTCTTGAGCCTCGAGCCATGCCTCGACGACCTGACGTGTGACGCCGAGCTCGCGAGCGATCGCTCCGAGGTGCGTCGTGGCCGCGGCCACCTCCGCCTCGGCGTAGCGCGCGGGGCTGATGAGGGCGCATGCTGCCCACCGCCAGGCTCGCGCCTCGAGCTCGGGAGGCTGGGGGCCGTCGTCGCCGTAGAAGGCGTGGCCGAGCTCGTGGGCGAGAGCGCTGATCGTCTGGGGTCCAGACAGGCGGGGGCTGAGCATGATGAGTCGGTGCTTGAGCAGGTACCGGCCGTGGTGCCGGCCGATGTTGCGGGTCATCACGGCGACGCCCGACGCCTCTGCTTGTGCCACCAGCTCATAGAACTCCACGCGTTCCCCTACCTGTCGTCGTCGACAGAGTCTTCGTCCGGGTCGATGTCGCTCAACGCTGCGATGTCTTCCGGGTCGTCGAACTCACCTGCATCTGCACGTCGGTGCAGATCCTCGTAGTCGATGACCGTAGAGGATGGCTCTGACACTGTGTCGTCGTCCGATGTCGGGTCGGGCGTGCTCACAGCACTCAGATGCCTTGTGACCGGGCTCCCCCCGGTCGGGTTCATGGGGGCGGGGTGCTCAGCATTGCCCACCACCTCCTCGCGCATCCGTCGTCTCACCTCGGCCAGCAGGTCGTCGGCCGAGAGCTGCCCGATGTCGGGCACTGTGACGGTGGCTTTCGCTTCACGATCGGTCAGGAACCCCGCGGCCACGAAGGCCTCAAGGACAGGTCGTCCGTAGGCCCTAGCGAGTGCCGCGACGTTCTCGGCGTTGCCTGGGATTCCGGTCGACTTCCAGCGCGACACGGTCGACGGGTTGAGGTCGATCGCCTTCGCGATCTCGTTCTGCTGTTGCCCGCCGGTGATCGTCTGTACGTACTGCCACCACTTCACGGCTTGAACACTAGGTGTCACGTCTGCTCCTGGGCTGCCGGTTCGCGGGATTGCGTGGATGCAAGCGTATCGCCGCGCGCATTGGACCCCAAGAATGGCGAGATTCCAACACCCTGCACCCCGTTACACGATCGTGACCTTCCGCGATTGCATTGCTGCAACTCCGTGAGTACATTAAGTGCATCGGCGCAAAGAACCGCAGAAAGTCGCCGCTCACGAAGGAAGGAGGGGTCATGGACGCCACGCTCCACCTGCGGGACGACCAGCTCAAGAAGTTCCGTGTTCTCGCCGGCCTCAGCACTGACGCCGCGCTCGCAGAACGCATGGGACAGGACCCCGGCAACCTCTCCCGGGTCCTCCGCGGCAAGCAGGAGCCCGGCCCCAAGTTCATCGCTCGACTCGTCGCAGCATTCCCCGGCATGGACCTCGACGACCTGTTCGAGGTCCGGGCCGCCTGACCCGAGCGATACCGCATCACCCGCACCCACCCCGGACCTCACGAGGTCCACCCCGGGCGGCGTGCCAGCACCTTCACAACTCCACAGAGGCACAACCCACCCAGCGCACAACGCGCCCCTCGGCCTCACGGACTCGCCCAGGGACACGTCACGACACAGGACTGCGGCGAGAGCCGACTCCCCTGGGTGAAGGCCCGCGAGGGCCGCAGGACGACGCGTAACCGCTACCCCGGCAGCAGTAGGCCGGCACGCGCAAAGGAGGCCAGCCAACGCGCTCCTCGTCGCCCTCCAGAAGTACCTGGTACACCCGCGACCGACCACGCTCCTACGCGGTCGCGGTGAACACCGGTCGGAACATCCCCGGGGAGCCGGGTCAGCCGACCGAGGACCACCAGCCCCGCCGTGCGCTCACAGATCGGCGACGGGGCACCAACTGCCCACCCGACACCCCGCGAGGAGCCTCCATGGACGACGAAGCCACGCAGCAGCTCGAAGACGACCTCATCACCACCGAGAACGACCTCCTCGACGCGACCGAGGCCCTTCGCGAGGCAGGCGGCATGGACCAGCAGGCCTGGTGGGAGTCCCTCGCCACGCTCTACGCGCTGGTGGACCGCCGCAAGCACCTCGAGGGGCGCTGACGTGCAGCGCGGTCACCTCATCACGCTGGCCGTTGTGGCAGCGCTCGTCGCCGCGGCCGTGCGAGTCGCGGTCGTCTCCCCGCTGTACTCCGGCGGGCACCTCATCGCAGCCCCCCTCATCGCCTCCGCGGCCGGGATCATCCTCGTCCGCTTCGCCGTCATCAACGGAAGGACCCGAGCATGACCGAGACCAGCGCTTCGAAGGAGAAGAAGCTCCTCAACGTCACGGAGGCCGCCGAGCTCTACGGCGCCGACCCCGAGACCATCCGCCGCTGGGCCAGGACCGGCACGATCCCCGGCTTCAAGGTCGGGAAGGGCCGCAACGCCCCGTACCGCTTCCGCCGCGCGGCGCTCGAGGCCGACATGACCCGCCGCGAGAAGGCCATGGCCGCCGGCCGAGTGGCCTGAACACACAGCAGGGGCCGGTCATCCCCGACAGACGACCGGCCCCGCACTCCCATGAAGGAGGTACTCCAGTGTCCCTGACGACTATCACCGTCGAGGAAGGCCCGAGCCTGGCGACGCGCATCGCGCTCGCCGGGCTGACCATCGACCTCGACCCCGACTCCGTCGCGAACCTCCAGCGCGAGCTCGACGACAAGGCCCCGCAGGTCTGCACGCGGTGCTCGGGGTCGCGGTTCGCTGACAAGGGGCGCATCCACGAGTGCCCGGCGTGCTCGGGCGAGGGCTGGGTCCGGTGACCATCACCGACGAGGCCGCTCCGCGCGCCGTCCTCGAGCACGTCACGCACGCTGCCGCGCAGACCGCGGTGGACGTCGAGGCGACGTCGGTCGACGACCGCGTCCTTCGCGTCACGATCGTCGGGCAGGTGCAGCGCTACGCGCTCGCCCAGACGGTCATCGACCACCCCGTCATCCGCGCGGTGTTCCGCGAGACCGACGGCTCACTCACCGAAGAGCTCACCGGGGCCTCACGTCTGCGCCCCGGCTTCACGGTCCTGCTCACGGGTCCGTACACACCCCTCCAGTAGCGACCCCGCCCATCAGCCAAGACCGACGGGGTCACCACCAGACACGAAGGAATCCTCCACATGTACAAGCCGAAGCACAAGCAGGACATCAAGACGGCCGCGTTCCTCGCGCTCGAGACCCAGGACTTCGAGCGGTTCACCACCGGGGAGCACCTGCCCCCGCGCGGCCGCCACGCCCAGAAGGCCGCCGACAGCATCCTGCGCGCCGACGAGATCCGTGAGCGTCAGCGCCGCGCCCGCCAGACCGCTGGCTTCTCCCCGGCGGTGTCCGCATGAGCGCCGTCGACTACAAGGCCCCCGCCGGCAAGCTCCTCCTGACCGCGGACGCCCCGCGCGCCGACTGGCTCGCCGCCCGCACCACCGGCGTCGGCGGCACCGACATCGCGACCCTCATGGGCGGCAACAAGTACCAGACGCCGTTCGAAGCCTGGCAGGACAAGTTCGTCGAGTCCCCCGAGGAGATCTCGACCGAGGCCATGTGGTGGGGCACGAACACCGAGGCCCTGACTGCTACCCGCTTCGAGGAGATCACCGGTCTCCAGACGCGCCGAGCAGGCATGTACCACCACCGCGACGCGCGCCACCACCTCGCCAATCCGGACCGCTACACCTCCGACGGCGGCGTGCTGGAGATCAAGGACCACGAGTCCCTCTCCGGCGCCGGGAAGATGGTGCTCAAGCAGGAGATCACCGACCACGCCTACGACCAGCTCATGTGGTACCTCTACGTGACCGGGCGCTCGCACGGCTGGTTCGCGGCGAAGGTCGGCAAGAAGACCGTCGTCCTCGGCCCCTTCCCCCGCGACGAGGAGTACATCGCCCGGCAGGTCGCTGCGGCGGACGCGTTCTGGGAGCACGTCGAGACGGCGACTCCCCCGCCCCTCGACGTCGCGACCGTTACGGCGGCCGAGCTGTCCTACCGCTTCCCCACTGCTGAGCCGGAGTCGATCGTCGAGGTCGACGACCTCCCGGTCCCCGACATGGTCCTCGACGACCTCCAGCGCCTCGCCGAGCTGAAGGCCGGCGCGGCGGAGATCGACGGCGAGAAGGCCGCGATCGAGGCCCGCCTCAAGGCGACAGTCGGTGACCGCGAGTACCTCACGGTCCACGGGCGCCCGGTGCTGCGCTGGCAGCCCGTCGCTGGTCGCAAGACGTTCGACAAGGCGTCCGCGGTGAAGTCGCTCGCGGCGCACGTCGGCAAGACCCCGGTGGAGGTCGAGGCGGAGTTCACGAAGCAGGGGGCGCCGTCGCGTCGCCTGTCCCTCATCGAAGACAAGGCAGCAGCATGACGACGGTTGCGGTGCGAGAGAACTCGCAGACCTCCGCCCTCTCGGTCTCGAGCGGGCAGTCCTTCTGGTCAGACAGCCAGCTCGCGTCGCTGCGCCAGATCGGCGTGGAGGGCGCGTCGAACGGTGACCTGGCGGTGTTCCTGAACTTCGCCCAGCGAACCGGTTTGGACCCTTTTGCGAGACAGATCTACATGATAGGGCGCAACGACCGCCGCAGCGGCACCACGAAGTGGACCATCCAGGCCAGCATCGACGGCCTGCGGATCGTCGCCCAACGCTCAGGTGACTACGCAGGCCAGGTCGGCCCGGAGTGGTGCGGCCAGGACGGCGTCTGGACCGACGTCTGGCTCCAGCCCGGCGCCCCGGTCGCAGCCCGCGTCGGAGTCCTGCGGCGCGGGTTCGCCCAGCCCCTCTACGCGGTGGCGCTCTTCTCCGAGTACGCGTCGTTTTACAGCGACAAGCCGACTGGCCTGTGGGGCACGAAGCCCGCGGTCATGATCGCGAAGTGCGCCGAGGCCCTCGCCCTCCGCAAGGCGTTCCCCATGGACCTGTCGGGGATCTACACCGCGGAGGAGATGACCCAGGCGGACACCGAGGCTCCCGTCACCCCGCCTGCCCGGACCGCCGCTCGGCGTGAAGCCCAGACCGCCCCGCCTGAGGGTGGGCGTGACTGGTCGGCCGAGGTCGACGCTGCCACCGAGGCGCAGGCCCTCCGCGACCTGTACCGGGAGGCTCGTGACGCCGGTGCCATGACGGCGGACCTCGCGTCGAAGATCACCGAGAAGGGGCAGGCGCTGACCGCTGCCGCTGAGGTCATCGACGCGGAGATCGTCGACGAGCCGCCAGTGGAGTCGGCCACGTGAGCAGTCCAGGAAGCCCCCCAACGAGCCTCCCGTCTCAGATGCAGGTGGTACTCCGGCTCTCGGAGCTGTCTCGGCTGCTCGACAACAAGACCCTCGAGATCCCCGTTCTCGACGAGGCCTGGGTCCGGGCGAAGTCCTCGTACAGGCGCGAGTTCGCTCGCGTGTTCTTGACGACCACCGGACCGGTGGACGTCAAGAAGCAAACGGCATCGCAAGAGACCGCGGACCTCGAGCTCGCCATGGACATCGCCGAGGTGCAGGTCCGCGCAGCGCGCGAGGCCATTCGCACCCTCCGGGATCAACTCGACGTCGGAAGGTCAATGAACGCCGCTACGCGCGCTCAGGCCCAAGCAGACGGAGGAACGTATGTCGGAGCGTGAAGATCAAGGCGACGGGACGACCCCGGCGAAGCCGTGCCAGGTCGACGAGTGCACTGCATTCGCCCACGCCAGAGGGATGTGCTCTGTGCACTATGGGCGGGTCCGTCGACACGGCTCCACAGATCCGCTCGTCCGCCTTCGCGGCATCGAGCTCTTCTGGTCGAAGGTCGAGAAGACCGACGACTGCTGGATCTGGAACGGCCAGCGCCAGAAGGAGGGGGACGGCCGCTGGTACAGCCAGAAGGTCCTGACAGCGAGCGGGACAAGGCTCTGCCACCGCATCGCGTACGAGGTCTTGGTCGGTCCCATCCCGAAGGGCCTCCACCTCGATCACCTGTGCCGCCGTCCTGAGTGCGTGAACCCCGCACACCTCGAGCCGGTCACCGCGGCCGAGAACACCCGGCGCGGGCTCCACGGCAGGCTGCGGACGCACTGCTCCCATGGGCACGAGCTGACCGAGGAGAGCGTCTACCTCCGCGAAGCGGACGGCTCACGGCGTTGCCGCGAGTGCGCGCGCCTTGCAGTCGCCGCGAAGAGAGCAACCGAACCGAAGCGTGAGCACCGGTGGCACGTGAAGGACCGGGACGCGTGCGGCACACTCCAGGGCACCTCGTCGGGTGTCGAACTACACCGCGCTGCCGGCCAGCCGGTGTGCGCTCTATGCAACGTCATCCGCAAGCGCCAGAACCGACAGGCGTGGCGAGATCGGCAGAAAGAGAAGTCATGACCGGTCCGACGAAGAACTGCCGCCGTGAGGTCGCGATCCGCGACGACGGCGCGTGCGTGAAGTGCGGAGTCACCGTGGTCGACCCGCACACGATGACACCCTTCCGGCAGTACTCGATCCAGCACCGAGCGGCCCGCGGCATGGGCGGGAGCCGAGACCCGAAGATCAACGCGTCCCCGAACCTCATCATCCTGTGCGGGACCGGCACCACGGACTGCCACGGCGACGTCGAGCAGAACCGCGAGCAGGGACGCCGCCACGGCTTCGCCATCGCGTCCCACGAGGACCCCGAGCTCGTGCCCGTCCTGAACTGGACGCACGGCGCGGCATTCCTCTCGACGTCGACGGGGTGGTGGCCGGTCGGTACCGACTACCGCGGCACGGACTACCTCGAGCACGTCGCCGCCGAGCGCGGCGTACCTGCCGACTCTGCGGAGTACCTGCGGCTCGCGTCCGTGATCCTCGACGGCCTCCAGCGCCTCAACGGCCCGGCCGCCCTCGAGCGGGACCTCGACGCCGAGGAGGCGGAGGTCGTGGAGATCGCCTGGGACCAGGAGTGGGACCTGTGAGCGACCTGCTGGCTGGTGCGCTGACCGTGCTCGTCCTGGCCCTCGTGGCCTTCTCGGTGGAGCGCTACATGCAGGGTCCACCGACGGCTTAGGTCACCACGGTCGAGAGCTTCTTGGTCATGAAAGACGAAAGGCCTTGCGCATCGGGGTAAATCGACGACGCACGATATCCGAAGCGACTCTGGAGCGTCTCGCGTATGTCCTTTTTGGCTTCGGCTGTGATCCTGAAACTAAAACTCGGCGAGAACCCGGGCTTACTAGGTCGCACGGGCCGATCATGCCTATACATTTTCATATAAATCGATCCGGCAGAGAGGAGGTCACCTTTCGTGAAGTAACCGCCCCCGGTTTTCTTGAAATAGGATCCTTTGATCGAGATCGGCACACCATCGAACACGAAACCGGCATTTTGGGCAAGGATTCGATTGTCGTAGACGGGAGGAAACCAGACACGTCGTAGCGATCCAGCACCCCACGCAAGGAGTTGATTCTCTTGATCCCCCTCCGCTCCGTGCCAGAATGGCTCTCGCGCCGCGCCAAAGTCGTCCATCTGCACAGTGTGGTCCGAGTCCCCTGTGACTGGGTGCGTTGCTAACGCGAACAGCCGTGCGTCCGCGCCCGCCGACCCCTGATCTTCCTCAACGGCAAACCACGCGCCAATGTATGGGTTCCGGGTCACGTCGATCAACCGAGTCGGACCGCCTACGTGCTGCACCCGAGCGAAAATCTCGAGCGCAGACATGTCATCAAACCGCCAAAAGCGACGAGCTCGATCCAGCAACTCCGCCTCCGCTTCGACCATTTCAGCCTCAGTTGGATACGGCTGAGTCGCACTCGAATCGGCCGCGTCAACCACTCCGTTCCGGATTGACAGCGCCCGGTACAGACTGCTGTGAAACCCCCAGTTCGCATCCCTCACACCGCGCCACACGAGTGGGAGATTCGGTTGATTCTGCATCAAAGAACCAATCTCCCTACTGAGGTCGTCGAAAGAATCGATCACGACCTCAGATGCTGAGTAGTAGTCGGCCGGCCCCGTGTACCCGGAGGAATGAAAGAGCTTCGGTGCTGCAGTCGAGTATAACTGGCGATTCCTGATCGACTCCAAGAGCATTGGATTTACGCGACTAAGGCTCTTGAAGGCTGGAACCTGAATTATCGAAGACAGGTCCATGTTCGCGAAGGCGTTCTTCCGCAGGACGTCCAAAGCAGAGTTCATCTGCGCAAGGAGGCGATCAGAGCCGAATTCGATCTTCCAGAGCGCCTTTATTTGCGAGTCGATCTGCGTCGCCTGTTCCCGCGTCGCGGCCGCCGCCTCAGCCGCCGCTGCTCGCAGCGCGCGCTCTGTCGCTTCGTTCCACACACCAGATGCGCCAGCAATGGGCGTCTCGTCCGAATTCTCAGTCACAGGGTGACCCTACCCAACCAGACACCTCCTCTCACCGCACTGCTTCCGGGCGTGTCCCTCGTCCCGCAGTCCCTTGGGCTGCCACGACCACCACCGATTTCGGAGTCAACCATGTATAGCCACCAAGATGACCCCTTCACCCGTGCGCTTGCGAAGGCTGACGAAGCCCGGCGATTTCGTGTGCTTGAGGAAGCAGCCGAGCTCTCCCAGCGCGAGGTCCGCGCCGGGACCCGCGACGCCTTCGGTGACCCCATCACGAAGCGCGCCCGACCACCCCGGCCCCGCACCATGACCCCAGCCGACCGCGTCGAGCCCGACACCGCCGCCATCGTCGCCGCGTACAGCGACGAGGGCCTGACGGTCCCGGAGATCGCCGAGGCGCAGGGCATCAGCCAGCACACCGTCTACCGGCACCTCAAGGCTGCCGGCGTGACGCTGCGCGCGAAGACCGCTCTGCCCGACGAGGCCGAGCTCGCGCGCCTGTACGAGTCCGGCCTGTCGATCAGGCAGATCGCGAAGCAGTTCTCGGCATCGACCGTCCCCGTCCACCGGCGCCTGCTCGCAGCAGGCGTCACCATGCGGCCTGCAAAGGGCGCCGCTAGGAGCGCAGTGTGAAGCGACACCGTTCAGCGAGGACGAGCGAAGTGCTCCCGGTGGTAGGCCGCGTGCGACCAGTCGATACCGTGATCCTTCGACAGCAGCAGGTCGCCGACAAGGCTGTCGTCGGCGGCCCAGAACACCTGCTCGTCGGCGATGTACAACGCCCCCTTGTCGAAGAGGACGTGGTCATTTGGGCAGAGGCACAGGACATTGTCGACAGTGTCGGGCCCGTCGTGTGGCGCCCCGAGTGCACGAATGTGAGCCCCTTCGGAGTAGAAGCCGACCGGGGTCTGAAGTTGCGTTCTGCAGATCTGACATCTGCCGGAGTAGAGGTCCTTCACCCACTGGGTGATGACGCTGTTGCGGACGATCCGCTGGACGACGCTGCTGGATCGGGAAGGCGCTGCCCTGCCTACCGGACGGGTGCTGCTCGTGGCCCCGGGAGTCTCCCAGGAGGTTCCGCCGTCGGAGGCCTCGAGAACGTAACGCTGGACCAGCTTGCCTTCCACGCCGATCTCAGACCATTGCTGAACGACCACGAAGAGTCCGTCGTACCGGTATCCGGCCTCGGGAGAGTACTTGGGGTCTCCACCGGCACCGCGTATCACTCGGACGGGCAACCCCGTCTGCCCAGAGATCGCGAGGGCCAGGTTGTTGCCGGTCAGCTCCTGGTCCTCCGCAGGCTTTGTGGACGTCGCTCGCCCTCCCTGACCGGTGTAGATGATCCTGTCTCCGTAGTCCCGGTCATCAACGTACCCACCAGACACGATGATCGCGTCGGCCCCCTGCGTGGGGTGCCCAGAGATCCCGCCTTGGATATGCCGCTGAAGCCCGGCTCGCTTCACCGCCTTACGGTCGGCGTAGGTGGTACCGGGTGGGTTCCCAGGGATCGCTCCGAAGACGCTGTCCTGTGCCATGCCGGGGAGGCTACCGGCATTCGCATGGGGTGTGCTGGCGGCTCGCGCGATCGTGACCTGCAATTCCACCCTCTAGAGGTGGCTGCGTGAAGCCGCCCCGGCCAGCGTGCGTCGACGGCGGCCAGTGGCTCGCCGACGTCGACGACACCGACGAGCGCCTCCCCCAGGCCCGTGCACTCTGCGCGGGCTGCCCAGCCCTGGCGTCGTGGTGCCGCCCGCTCGTCCTCGAGCAGGTCAACGTCGACGGCGTCGCCGCGGCCATGACCCTCACCGAGCGGCTCGCCTGGCGCGAGAAGCACGGCGTGCACGTCGAGGACGTGACGCTCATCGACGTCACCCCGGTCTGGGACATCACTCCGCCCATCGCCGACGCCCTGCCCGTCACGACGTCCGGGGAGCTCCACTCGAGTGTCCTGACCGTCATCAAGCGCATGACCGCTGAGGGCATGTCCTCGGAGGTCATCAGCGAGCGACTCGCTCACCCCCACGTCTCCCCCGAGACGGTCGACTACGTGCGGCGCACGTACATGCGGGCCTATGCCCGTGTAGAGAACTAGGAGGCCCCCAGATGGCTGAGCTCAAGACCCTGTCGGTCCGGTCGATCATGCCGGATCCGATGAACCCCCGCTTCGACCTGGGGGACCTGACGGCGATGACCGCGGACATCCGTGCTGACGGGCTGATCGAGCCGCTGGTAGTGCGGCCGGGGTCCTGGGGCCGGCCTACGGGCGTGTGCCAGGACTGCGACCACGTCGTCGATCGGCTCACGACCGGCGTGCTGGTCGAGCACTCGACGGACGGTATCCCGTGCCCGGGCGGCTCGGCGCCGGCGGCCGACGACTGGTATGTCGTCGCTGGGCATCGTCGGCTCGCGGCGTCGAAGGCCGCGGGCCTGCGGGAGGTCCCGTGCGTGGTGAACACCGCCCTCAAGACGAAGGCGGACGTCATGCTCGTCATGGTCCGGGAGAACGGGCACCGCCGGGACCTCACGGCGCTGGAGGAGGCGCACGCCTACGAGCAGCTGCACCTCGAGGGCCTGACGACGGTGCGGATCGCGGAGCAGACCCGGAAGCCGAAGAAGCAGGTCGAGCGTCGCGTCCGGCTGCTGTCTCTGGCGCCGGAGACGCAGGAGCAGCTGAAGACGGGGCAGGTGACCCTCGACGACGCCGAAGCTCTGCTCGGGCTGCCCCCGGACGCCGAGACCAACGTGCTGCGCAGCGTGGGCACGCGGGAGTTCCGGCAGGAGGTCGCCCGCGAGCACCTCGCGCTCGTCGGAGACGCGTCCGACGAAGCCGTCGCCGCGCGGCTCCGGGACGACTTCCTCGCGCCGTTCCTCGCAGGCGGGCAGCAGCCGCACAAGGAGCGACCAGTCATGCGGGAGATCGTCGCCGTGCTGGCCGCGAATCTCCCGCGCAGGACCGTCCGCGAGTGGGCCGAGCGTGTGGGTGTGACAGACCCGGGTGCACTCTCGGGCGTCCCCACCTTCCGAGCCCTTCTGGGGCTCGCTGTGACCGTAGAGAAGACACCCTCCGGCATGTACCAGCTGCTCGACTCCCTCGGCTACACCACGTCCCCCCTCGAAGAGACCCTCCTGGCAGGCGCGTGATGGGTCGGATCAGGACCATCAAGCCCGACTTCTTCACGTCACTGACGATCGCGGACCTGTCCGTCGAGCAGCGGCTGACGTTCATCGGGCTCTGGACTCACGTCGACGACGCGGGTCGATGCGTGGACGATCCGCGACTCATCAAGGCGGCACTGTGGCCGCTCGACGACCGGTCGAGTGAGGACATCGAGAGCGATCTGCGAGCCCTCACTGAGGCGTCACTGATCGCTCGATACACGGTCACCGGACGCAGGTTCATCGTGGTCCAGACGTGGTCCGAACACCAGCGGATCAACAGACCAACCGCGAGCAAGCTGCCTGGACCCAACGACGGCGATCTGAACCTCGCCAGCCCCGAGATTCCAACGGACATGAGCGCTCAACCACTTCTCACTGAGGAGGCGGTGACGCCTCACCGTGGGAAAGGAAGGGAAGGGAACAGGGAAAGGAAGGGAACAGGGAGTACTACATCGTCCACCGGCTCCGCCGTCGGACCATCGACCCCGGACTCCTTCCCGGACTTCTGGGCGGTCTACCCGCGACGCGAGGCGAAGCGCAAGGCCGAGCAGGCGTACCGCACTGCGCTGCGCCGAGCCTCGTCTGGGCAGATCCTCGTCGGGGCACGCCGGTACCGCGACGACCCGAACCGCGAGCAGAGCTTCACGGCGCTGCCCGCGACGTGGCTCAACGGCGACCGCTGGGGCGACGACCCGCTCCCGACCCGGGGTGGTCGCTCCCAGGACGCGGCGGGCGACATGCTCCAGTCCCAGCTCGCGGCCGCCCGTGCCCGAGACGAAGCGGCGGACACGCTCAGGATCAGCGCATGAACGGCGAGGAGGCGGTGAGAGTCACCCTCGCTCTCAACCGTGCAGGGCTGCTCCGAGTGGTCGCGGACATGGACATCGTCTGGGGCGACGCTCTGCGGAACACGTCGTTCGAGGACGCAACCCACGCCGTCCGTGCGCTCGTCGCCGAGCGGACGGCTGCGAACTCGTGGGTCGTGCCCGGAGACGTACTCGCTGGGGTTCGACGGCTGCGGGCCGAGCGCGTCAGAGCAGCCCTGGGGACCGCGGCGCCCGTTCCACCGCCCGAGGTGCCCGCAGACGACGTCGGGGCGTACCAGGCGTGGCGGCACGCCTTCCTGGCCGCTCTGGGCGACGGGCGGCCCCTGCACGACGCCGAGTCCGCCGCCTGCACCGCCGCGGGCATCGAGCCCGTGCACCGCGAGCTCACCGCCCACCACATCCCCACCTTCTCCCGACTGGAGCGAGCGTGACCGTCACCGTCCACAGCAAACCGGCGTGCGTCCAGTGCGACGCGACCTACCGGAAGCTCGACAAGGCCGGGGTGCCCTACGAGGTCGTCGACCTCACCGAGCACCCAGACCTCCTCGAGCAGTTCCGCGCCGCCGGGCACCTCGCTGCCCCCATCGTCACCGTCACCACCGACGGCGTCGTCACGAATACCTGGGCGGGCTTCCGACCAGACGAGATCGCGGCCCTGGCCGCAGAGATGGAGAACCACCATGGCAGGTGACACGGTCATCACCGTCGTCGGGAACCTCACCGGCGACCCGGAGCTGCGCTTCACCCCGGCGGGGGCGGCGGTCGCGAACTTTACGATCGCGAACACGCCACGCACGTTCGACCGCCCGTCCAACGAGTGGAAGGACGGCGACACGCTGTTCATGCGCTGCTCGATCTGGCGTGAGGCTGCTGAGAACGTCGCCGAGACCCTCACGAAGGGCACGCGGGTCATCGCGCAGGGTCGGCTCGTGCAGCGCTCCTACGAGACCCGTGAGGGTGAGAAGCGCACCGTCGTCGAGCTTCAGGTCGAGGAGATCGGCCCGTCGCTGAAGTACGCCTCGGCCAAGGTCACCCGCGCCCAGCGCTCCGGCAACGGCGGGTCCAGCGGCGGCTCGAGCGGCGCCCCGGCGGACGACTCGTGGGCCACCGCCGGACCGACGTCAACGAGCTCCTTCGCCGACGAGCCGCCCTTCTAGACCATGACGCGCACACGGAAGTCAGCCAAGGCGGCTGGTTCCCGGTTCGAGAGGGTCATCGCCGATCACCTGGCGATGGCCCTCTCTGACGACCGGATCGACCGCCGCGTCAAGACCGGCGCCCTCGACAAGGGCGACATCGCCGGGATCCGCCACATGGGCCGCCGCATCGTCCTCGAACTCAAGGACTACGGCGGCAAGTACCTGCCCGGCCCGTGGCTCGCCGAGGCCGAGACGGAGCGAGTCAACGACCAGGCACTGGCCGGGTTCGTCGTGGCGAAGCGCCGCGGCATCACCGACCCGTCCAAGCAACTCGTGATTGGGACCGTCGCGGACCTCACCGCGCTGCTCACCGGCACACGACCAGACGAAGGGATCACCCCATGACCGGACAGACCTACCAGGTGGGCAAGACCGCCGACCTCGTCGTGCACGTGCAGGGCAGGGTCACCGCCCTGACCGACGACCGCATCACCATCGCCGGGTATGCGCTGCCCCGACTGGTCGGCGACGGCGTCGTGCAGCTCGCCACGTCGTGGCCGAAGCCGAAGGTCATCAAGGCGACCCCTACGTACTGCGGTGACGAGTGCGAGAGCGGTGACCTCGAGGCCGTCGTGGAGGCCGCGCGCCACGCGCACAACGACCACCACCGTCCGAACTGGGCGTACTGCGAGGACGCGATCTGCGCGGCCGTCCGGCTCGCCTCATGACCCGCACCGCCGCCAGGCTCAACCCCGACACGAAACCCGCGCTCCTCGTCGCCGTCCTGCTCACCAGCGGCCTCGCGGCCATCAGCTTCACGCTGTCCTTCGCAGGCCTGTCCGCGATCGCACCGTGGGCTGCCGTGCCGCCGCACCTCGCGTGGGCGCTGCCCGTCTTCATCGACGGCGCGATCCTCGTCTACACCTACGCCGCCCTCGCCGCCCGAGCCCGTGGAGAGGGGCAGGGGCGGGCGTGGACGTGGCTGACGCTGTGGACGGCGGTGTCCGTGGCGTCCAACGGCTCTCACGCGTGGGACGCCGGCCCGGGCGGATGGCAGGGCGTCCTCGGCTCGATCCTGGCCGGGCTGTTCCCGGTCGGGGTGCTGCTCGCGACGCACACCATCGCTGACCTGATCGTCTCGCGCCCCGCGGACACCGTAGACGTGGACACCCAGGACACCGAGGAGCCCACGGCGAGCGAGCAGCCTCGCGGGGTCCCGTCGCTGACCGACGAGCAGCGCGCGGCCATCGTCGAGCTCCACGCCCAAGGCCTGTCCGTCCGGAAGGTCGCGGACGTCGTCGGCCTGTCCAAGTCGACCGTCCACAAAGTCACCCGACACCTCGAGGCCGTCGCCTCATGAACCACCGGAGGAAGCCATGAGCACCGTCGTCAGGTCCCACCCCAGGGCGCGGAAGGTCCACTACTGCGAGATGTGCCGGCGGTCCATCTCCCCGGGCGAGCGGCACAGCAGCAGCCGCAACCTCGGCGGCGGTACGGCCTTCACCTGGAAGGAGTGCGCCCACTGCGCCGCGCTCCTCGCCTACGTCCTGCCGCTCTGGGGAGACGACCAGTACGGCCCCGACTCCCTCCTCGACTGGGAGCCCAAGACGGTCGACCACCTCAGGTTGCAGGCTCTCGCGGTCCGGCGCCAGTGGCGGCACCGTGACGGCTTGCTCTACCCGGTGCCCGAGGTGGTCTGGCACACCGACGCCGACGGCTTCGGCTACGTCGTCAACGTCCGCTCCACCCACGCCCAGGAGGGCTGACCGATGACCGACCACGTAGCAGCGGCACGTCGGCTGGTCGCCCTGTCGCGGCGCATCGACACCGGCAATGCGCACCGCGACCCCGAGTCTGTCGCCTGGGGTCGGCTCGCGAAGCTGACCGAGGAGTCCGGCGAGGTCATCGCGGCCTACATCGGCGCGACCGGACAGAACCCCCGCAAGGGCGTCACCCACACGACCGACGACGTGCTCGCCGAGCTGCTCGACGTCGCCGTCACCGCGCTCGGAGCCTACGAGCACCTCGACGGCCACCAGGGACGCGCCCTCACCGCGCTAGACGCCAAGATCCACGCCGTCGCCGACCGCCTCTTCGGCCTCACCCCCACCACCCCGAACCGGGAGCAGTGACCACCATGAGCACCACGACCGACCAACTGCACCTCGTCACGGTGAAGCACACCCGCGACGAGCACGGCGACATCACCGCCACCGACCTCACGTTCGCGTGCCGCGGCAACCGCACCAGCGAGTGCCACATCTACCCCGGGTGCGAGTGTGAGAACTGGTCCCCAGAGCACGACAAGGAGCACCCCCGTGTCGCGCACGACGAGTGCTGGCTCGAACAGTGGTTCGGCATCGGCTACGACGCCTGCCCCTACGCCCCGGGCGACGCCCTGAACTACAACGAGCGCGACCTGCCCGAGCGCTCCGGCCCGATCGTCTTCGAGTACGACGAGTGCATCCTCTGGCGCTGGGCCGACCAGGACGGCGTGCACGTCGGTCGGTCGTGGTCCGGGCACGCCCGTGAAGACGACTGCCCATGCCCGAAGGCCGCGTGCGGCCTCGTCGTCGGAGCGACCGTCGACCACGCCTGCCCGCAGCACGCGCTCGAGGCCGCCAAGACGATCCGCCAGCAGCACACCGCCGAGCTCTGCCCCGGGGCCGTCGAGGTGTCAGCATGACCGCCGTCAGCGGCGTCCGGCTCGGAGGCCTCAGCCGCACGCGCGTTCTCAGTCGACGACCTGCCGGTCGCAGGCCGGCTCAAGGGCGACCGTTTTCAGCCCCGCCTGGGCTTCACGGACGTGCCGCTCAGCGCCGGGAACCTGCGTGCCATCGCTGACCTGCTCGATCCGGTGACCACCGCCCACCAACCCACCTACGAGCAGGCGCAGGTCAGTCCTTCTTCCTGATGGCCTCCAGCTGAGCGGCAACCTTCTTCAGGGCATCACGCATCGCCTTGAGGTATCCATCCGGAGAATCGGAAGAGGTTTGGTAGGTGTGCGAGGTGTACACGGCCGTCTTTAGCAGGTACTCCTCCTCATACCAACGCCACCTCGATCGGCGGTACCGCACCTTCACTGTCACCTCGAAGGGCACGTCAGTGCTCGTCTGGTCCCTCTGATCGACGTGGACCATGTTCGAGAGCTCCTGGCCTGGCCCAAGGAATGGCAGCGGGGCCGAGTAGCGATCGATCATGTACTGGCGGATCTTCTGCTCGGGAAGCGGGGTCCCGAGGTCGGGGTCGAACGTCACCTCGATGTCTCGGGCCACCGACGGTCCCGCGTTCCGCACTACGAACTCGAGCGCGAAGTACGCATAGGGCGGCACGCGGTACTCCGCCACGATGACTGGGCGGCTCCTCTCACGGCTGTCGTTCTTCGCTGCCATGAGCGCCCAGATCGCAACTAGCCCGGTCACGGCCGTCGAGATACCTCCGACTGCTGTCCAAAGGTCGTTTGACTCCATGTGAGAACAGTACGACTCGGGCACATCTCCGAGGAGGTGAAACGGTACGCACCGCTCATCTGACAGCCCTAGGCCGCCCCTCGACTTCTGAATCACACCACGGCACCCTGAGACCACGACCGCGCGGGCAGCGCGGCACAACGAGAGGAACGACGATGGCAGACATCGCACTCAAGGACCTGACCGCCGAGCACCTCGGACAGCGCGTGAAGCTCCGGTTCCACCACAAGGGGTCGGGCGTCGTCGGATACAGCGACGCCACCGGCACTCTCCTCAGCGTCACCCACGCCCTCAACGTTGAGGAGAATTCCCTGCCGAAGACATCCATCCAAGTGCTCGTGCTCAACGAGACGATGAGACTCAACTGGCCCAGCGACGCAACGCTCGAGTTCATCGATCACGAGGAGTCCGCAGGACTCATGATCTAAGCCCAGCCAGACTCGCCCACGAAGGCCCGCGCCCCACCCGGGGTGGCGGGCCTTCTTCGCATCGTCACCGCCTCGATCAGCGCCGCGTGACCGCTGACGCCCAAACCCATACGAAGCCCTCTCGGCCGTGCTGGTCGAAGTACCGCACGTGCACAGCCTTCGGCGACCACGCTGTCGCTTCCCCCTCGACCTGAGAGTCCCCGTCCGCGGTGTGCACCCACACCCGGACGGGGACGCCCCGCTCGGGGCGCGTGATCGGGTCCCCGACCGCCAGCGGGCTGAGCGAGTACGCCATCGCGCGCAGCGGAATCTTGTCGACCATCCGCACACCCTATCGAACACATGTTCGATCAATCGTCGAGCCTGGAAACACCCAGGTCAACGCCCACACCGCTCCCCGGAGGATGCGCTCGTGCCAGACCCACAGACGAACCCAGACGCCGAGAAGGCTGTCCTCGGAGCATGCCTGAACTCCCCCGCTGCCATGGCGACTGCCGTGAAGGTCGTGCGATCAGAGGACTTCTACGTGCCCGCGCACGAGACCATCTGGGACGCGATGCTCACCCTCCACGACTCCGGGCAGAGCGTCGACGAGCACACGCTCCCAGCGGCCCTGAAGCGCTCCGGTGACCTCCAGCGCGTCGGCGGGCTCCTGGTCATCGCCGACCTCATCGGGGCAGGCATCAACCCTGCCGCGATCCGCGAGCACGCCCGCATCGTTGCCGAGACCGGGGTGCTGCGCCGCATGACGATGGCTGGGCAGCGCGTCACCCAGCTCGCCTCCGACGGGGCCATCAGTCCGCGCGAGCTTGCTGCCCTGGCCCTCGCCGAGATCGAGGCTGCCTATCGACCAACCGCCGACGAGCGCGCGACCCGCGTTTCAGACTTCATCGACGACGTCATCGACGACCTCGAACAGCGCGACCAGCCATCGGGCCTCGAGTGGCCCTACCGCACCTCCCGCCGATGCCTGAACCCCCTCACCCCAGGCCAGCTCATCCTCGTCGCCGCCCGACCAGGGGCCGGCAAGTCCGTCATGTGCGTCGACCTCGCCCGCGACGTCGCGATCCGCCAGGGCAAGTCCGTGATCCTCTGGTCACTGGAGATGAGCCGTGACGAGATCCTCAAGCGCCTCCTGGCCGCCGAGTCCCGCGTGCACCTGTCCCGCATCCAGGCCCGAGACCTCACCGCCGAGGACTGGGACCGGATCGCCAAGGCGACCGTGCGCATCCGCGAGGCCGACCTGCACATCGTCGACGACCCCACCGCGACCGTCTCGGACATCCGCGCCGCGATCAAGACCCACCAGCCCGACCTGCTCGTCCTCGACTACGTCCAGCTGGGCACCATGAACCCCAAGGTCGAGCGCCGCCAGGGCCTCGAGGAGTTCACCCGCGGCCTCAAGCTCACCGCGAAGGCCGCAGGCATCCCGATCGTCACCGCCGCCCAGCTCGGCCGCGGCCCCGAGATGCGCATCGACCACACCCCGCTGCTGTCCGACCTGCGCGAGTCCGGCGGCCTGGAGAACGACGCCGACACCGTCGTGCTGCTCTACCGCCCCGACTACTACGAGGCCGAGTCGCCTCGGGCCGGCGAGCTCGACCTGATCGTGGCCAAGCAGCGCAACGGCCCGACCGACACGATCGCACTGGTCCACCAGCTGCACTACTCGCGCATCGTCGACGCCGCCGCCTGATTCGGTGCCACCGAACCCATTCCGTCACACGTAACACCCCCGGGGCGAACCTGGCCGCATGGCCCGACCACCCGACCTCGACGAATCCCGCACCGTGACCATCCCCGTGCGCTTCACCCCCACCGGCGCCGCGCTCGTCGACGCCGCCCGCGGTGACCTCTCCCGCTCCACCTACATCCGCGGCCTCATCTCCGCCGACGCCTACACCCGCGACATCACCCCGAAGGACACCCCATGACCGACGGCACCATCCCCCGACCGACCGACCCCCGCGCCGGAGCGCTCTGCACCGCGTGCAACCGCGCCCGGTCCCTGGGCACCGCCAAGCACTGCGACTCCCCCAGCTGCCCCTGGTGGAAGTGCGAGCGCTGCGGCGCCAGCAACGACACCACCGGCGCCAACGACAGCACCGACCGATCCGGCAACACCCGCCCCGACACCACCCCCAGGAGCACCCGATGAAGCTCACCATCGACAAGACGACCTTCTCCGACGCTGTCGCGTTCGTCGCCCGCACTATCCCCGGCCGACCAGCCAACCCGATCCTGGCCGGCGTCGTCCTCCACGCCGCCGACGGGCGCCTGGCTCTGTCCGCGTTCGACTACGAGACCTCCGCCACCACGACCGTCGCCGCCGACGTTGCCACTGAGGGCCGCGCCATCGTCTCCGGTCGTCTCCTCGCTGAGATCGCCAAGTCCCTGCCGAACAAGCCCGTCGCCCTCGAGACCGACGGCGCGCTCATCCACGTGCGCTGCGGGACGTCGAAGTTCCGCCTCCTCACGATGCCCATCGACGAGTTCCCGGCCCTCCCCTCGGCCACCACCGCGCTCGGCACCGTCACCGGCCACGCCCTCGAGCACGCCGTCTCCCAGGTCGCCGTCGCCGTCTCCCGCGACGAGACCCTCACCCACCTCACCGGCGTCCTGGTCGAGGCCACGCCCGGGCTCCTCACGCTCATGGCGACGGACCGCTACCGCCTCGCCATCCGCGACCTCGCCTGGGACGGGACGGTCGAGGAGACGTTCATCGTCCGCGGCAAGGTCATGTCCGAGGCGTCGAAGCAGCTCCAGGGCGACGTGCACGTAACGACGAACGGCCACGGGACTGTCGGCTTCTCCGACGGCACCCGCACGCTCATCACGCAGCTGGTCGACGGCGACTACCCGCCCGTGCGCCGCCTCTTCCCCGACGCCGTCGCCGTGACCGCTGTCGTGAACGTCGCCGACCTCACCGCCGCCGTGAAGCGCGTCGCGCTCGTCGCCGACCGCGGCATCCCCGTCCGCCTGGTCTTCGCCGACAACACCGTGACCGTCATGGCCGGCCAGGGCGACGACGCCACCGCCTCCGAGGCCCTCGACGCCACCATCGACGGAGACCCCCTCACCGGGAAGACCACCACCCTGGCGTTCAACCCCCAGTACCTCGCCGACGCCCTCGGAGCCCTTGATGCCCAGCACGTCCAGTTCGGCGCCAACCACCAGGCCAAGCCCGTCACCCTGCTCCCGGTCGGCACCGACGGGGAGACCGTCGAGGGGTACCGCCACCTCCTCGTCCCGATCCGCTTCCAGGGGTGAAGAGTCCGGAACCCCCTGGTGCCAGCCACCGTCCTTCGTAGACTGACGTGATGGCCTCAGACCCCAAAGCACTACCTCAGTTCCTGCTCGACCACGCCGCCGAACTCCCTGATCGCGCCGCCGCAGAGGGCGTCGTGGCGGCCTATGTCGACACCCTTGAGGAGCTCCGGACTCACCCGTTCTTCGGGGGGCCTGTCCGGCAGGACGAAAAGCCCTCGCTGACCGGGCCCGCCACCTTCCAGCGACTGAGCGGGCGCTTGGACGGGCTCTTCCTCGCTATGCAGTGGCTCGCCCACCCTCTCGCCGATCGTGCGGACTATGACTCGACTTGGATACCCGCGGTCCTTGAGTAGGGATGCGGACCGCCGCCGACAAGACCAGGTCCTGAACCGCGCATCCATGGTCCCTGCATCGTCTGCTCGGTGCGCTCCTGCCGTAGGTACCGCTAGACACGAGAGAGGGCCACGATGAACTACTCGACCAAGGGCCGCAAGTACCACTGGTGGAACAGCTCGCAGAGCATGCCGGACAAGAGTCTGGTGAGCACGTGCGGGCACTGCGGTCTGCGGGAACACTCATCCTTCGACGAAGAGGCCCCCTGGCGCGTTCAGTTCCTGGACTCGAACGGCACCATTCTCGACATGCCCAAGCGCCCCAACTGCCCCAGGGAACCAACGTGGTGACCCACGAAGAGATCGAACAGGCCCGTACACCGAGCGGCGGATTCACGCGCGAGACCCTCGCCGCTTGGGGTGTGGCGTGGCCGCCCCCGACGGGCTGGCTCAAGGCCCTCACGTCCGAATCGAACGGCTGACACCCTCGCAGGGAGACTCCCCCCAGGCCCACCACACGGTGAGGTCTGGGGGGAGTTCTGCGTCCCCCCACGGGTACCGCGTGAGGGAGTCTCCTGTGCAGCCGACCGTTGGGCGCATCGTCCACTACCAGCGCGACCTCTCCCCCGAACCGCTGGCCGCGATCGTCACCCGGGTCCGCGAGGTCCCCGCCGACGTCATCACCCCGACCGAGCACCACGCCTTCACCGTCGCCAACGTCGACCTCGCCGTCTACACCGGCAACGGCGTCGTCGACCTCCGCAACGTCCCGTACTCCCAGAACCCGCGGGGCACCCACTGGAACTGGCCGCCCCGCGACGACACCCCCACCGTCACGCACGGACGCTTCGCCTCCGACTGCTGACCACACCCCACCCGTTCCGTCACACAGATAGGCCCCACCCGTGAACCCGAGGACTCGCACCTCGTCGGACCCCATGCCATGTGGCAAGTGCGGGCAACCTCATGCCAGGTGCACGTCTCACCGCAAGTCCGACGGGCAGCCGTGCACGCAGCGCCCGATGCACGGGCAGAAGGTCTGCAAGATGCACGGTGGCATGGCGGGGCAGAACCGGCTGGCTGCTGCTCGTCGCATCGAGGAGGAGGCGGCGCGTGCCGCTGTGGTGACGCTGGGGCTGCCGGTGGACATCTCGCCGTCGGACGCACTCCTCGAAGAGGTCCGCTGGACCGCCGGGCACGTGCAGTGGCTGCGGGCGAAGGTGCAGCAGCTGGAGGACCCGTCGATGGTCCGCGCCCAGGAGGGCTGGGCGCTCGACGACGTCAGCGGCCCACGGAACGCTCACGCCCTCACCTGGGGGCAGACGGAGTACCGCGACACGACGGGCGGGGAGAACGCTGGCACGACGACGGTGGAGAAGGCTGCACCGTCGATCTGGTACGACCTCTACGAGCGCGAGCGCAAGAACCTCGTCACCGTGTGCACGGCTGCGCTCAAGGCTGGTGTGGAGGAGCGTCGGGTGCAGCTGGCTGAGGCGCAGGGTCAGCAGGTCGCTGGTGCGATCCGAGCGATCCTGGCTGACCTCGGTCTGTCGTCGGAGCAGCAGGCACGGGTGTCAGAGGTTGTGCCGCGGCATCTGAGGCTGCTCGCCGGCGGTGCGCCTTGAGCCGCTTCCGCATTGAGCGCATCCACAGGACGCCGAAGAACATGCCGGAGTACATAGCAATGCCGACCCCGCCAAGGGGAGTCATGTACGACTTTCGGTCTGGACTGTCCGCGTTGACCAGCATGCCCCACATGAGAATGCCGATGAACACGGGGGAAAGCACCACAACTATCCACTCAAAGCGCTTCATTGACGGGTTGATGAGCTCGTCGATCCGCATCTCGATGCTCTCGATGAGGTCCCGACGAATACCGGAATCAGGCGGGAGCTTCGCGAGTATGTCGAGGTCCTTGTCGATGGCTGATCGCTGGACCTGCCGCCCAAGAAGAAGCGGGACTGCACCGACGACCGCGACGATCAACGGCACGAGTATGGACTCCATGCCCGGAGCGTACCGATGACGACCTCATGGGCTGAGGTAGCCGCCCGCGAGTTCGAAGAAGTCACCCGCAACACCTGGACCCCCGACCCCCGCTGGACCACCCCCGGGGCACTCGCACGCGCCATCGACCCCAACGTCCGCCAGACCCCCGCCCTCGACCTCATCGACTCCGCGCTCGTCGACGTCGAGGCTGGGCGCTGCGACCGCCTCATCGTGTCCATGCCCCCACAGGAGGGCAAGAGCTCACGCGTGACGACCGTCGGGCCGCTGTGGTTCCTCGCCCGCAACCCTGACCGGCGCATCGCGATCGTGTCCTACGCCCAGTCCCTCGCCCAGGGCTTCGGCCGCGACATTCGCACCTACATCACCAACAACTCCGGCGACGAGGGCACCCTCGACCTCAACCTGCGCATCGCAGCCGACAACGGCTCCGCTGGCCAGTGGCAGATCGCCGGGCGCCGTGGCGGCGTGCGGTCCGTCGGCATGTCCGGTGGCCTCACCGGCCGCGCCGCCGACGCGCTCTTCATCGACGACCCCATCAGCAACCGCGAGCAGGCCGACTCCAAGGTCTTCCGCGACCGCCACTGGCAGTGGTGGAACACCGTCGGCTCCACCCGCCTCGCACCCCGAGCACCCGTCATCCTGGTGCTCACCCGCTGGCACGAGGACGACCTCGCCGGGCGCCTGCTCAACGCCGAGGACGGACACCGGTGGCGCAACATCGCGATCCCCGCCCAGGCCGACTCCCCCGACGACCCGCTCGGCCGCGAGCTCGGCGAGTTCATGGACTCCGCCAGGTGGTGGAGGGACCCCGAGACGCTCATCGAGTACCCCCGGAACCGCGAGGAGTGGGAGGCGATCAAGGTCTCCAAGGACACCCGGTCGTGGACTGCGCTCTACCAGCAGCGCCCCGCACCCGTCGACGGCGCGGTCTGGAAGTCGCCGTGGATCGAGAACAACCGCGGCAAGACCGGCGAGATGTACGGCAAGCTCGCCAAGATCGTCGTCTCCATCGACCCCGCCGCCACGTCGAAGAAGACCTCCGACATGACCGGCATCGTCGTCACCGGCATCGACCGCGAAGGCACGGGGTGGGTCCTCGACGACCGCACGATGAAGGGCACCCCGCTCGAGTGGGCGACCGCAGCATGGAACGCGGTGCTCGACTGGAACGCCGACGAGGTCATCATCGAGAACAACCAGGGCGGCGAGATGGTCCTGGAGGTCATGCGCTCGGCGTGGAATCACATCCACAAGGAGAAGCCGGCGACGAGGATGGCGCCGCGGGTGACTCCGGTGCACGCCTCGCAGTCGAAGCGCACACGCGCCGAGTCCATCGCGGCGCTCTACGAGACCGGCAAGGTCAAGCACGCAGCCGACGGCACGGGACGCCTGACGCTCCTCGAGGGGCAGATGCTCACGTGGACGGGCACTGGTGACTCCCCGGACCGCATCGACGCGCTCGTGCACGGCCTGACCGTGCTGTTCCTACCCCAGCACTCCGACGGCGGAGTCGCTTCCCGGCCCACGCACCAGAGGTGGGCGGGCATGCGCGGGCGCTAGTGGTTATCCCTCCACCACATCACAAAGTTCGCCAGCTTAGGATCGGCGTCCAAACCAACCACCTTGAAGAGATCCTCGATCTCCTTGTTGGTGTTCGTCTTCGGAAGAGGGTCGCCGTTCTCCACCTTCGAGATGCGGGTCTGGTGAAGACCACACTTAGCAGCCAGTTGCTCTTGGGTCCATTCTTTCCGATTCCGTTCGATCGCGACTAGGACACCAATCTGGTGAGCAACGCTCGCCATCACGTCCTTCGATCGCTTGACACCTGTGGCTTTGCGTGGCAGATGGCTACTCATGAGCGGAACTCTATTAAGGCGCCGTGGCTCTGGATAGAGCGCCCTGGGGTGAATAATCGATCCACACTGCTAGTCCGATACTCGCCCCGGACCACCATCGACCCCGGGAGCCGCAGTGCAGGACTACGTGAACGACCTCTACGCGCCCCTCGCGCACATCCCCGAGCTACGCGACGCACGCCGGCCCCGGTGGATGCAGTCGTGGGTGTCCCTGCACGACACCCGCCGCCTCGCGGCCTACAACGTCCTCGGGTCGTACCGGTCGAACACCAGGCGGTTCCACCTCCCCCAGACCATGTGGCTCACACCCCAAGGAGGCCAGGCGCCGGCGGAGCAGATGCGCGAGTACGGCGACGCCGCCCTCTTCGTCGACACCGCCCGCTCCCTGCTCCTCGGCGACGAGCAGACCCTCCGCCTGCCCGACGACGCCCCCGCCGAGTACCTGACGTGGCTCGAGGACTGGGGCGTGAAGGAGCGCCTCACCCAGAAGCTCCTCGAAGGCGAAGAACACTCCATCGGCGACGGCGACGGCCTCTACGTCCTCGGCTGGTCCCGCACGAAGAACCGGCCGACACTGCGCGTCATCGACCCCGGCTTCTACTTCCCCGACCTCGACGCCGCCGGCGCTGACGTCGAGGAGTTCCCCACCACCGTGCACGTCGCGTGGGAGTGGAAGGACGACGCCACCGACCGGGTGTGGATACGCCGCCAGACGTGGACCCTTGGCGACCTCGAGGTCCCGGCCGCGACGTCCTACGGCGAGACCCGCCAGGCCACGTGCTGGTACCGGTCGGTCGACTACGACGCCAGCGAGCTCGACGGCCGCGACGTCTACGCCTTCGACCTCACCAAGGCCGAGCACCGCCGCATCGTCTCCACCGACGGCAACGAGGACGGGTGGATCGACCTCGGCGTCGACTTCATCCCCGTCGTCCACGTCCCCAACGACCCCTCCACGCAGCGCACGTTCGGTCGCGCGCTGCTCCTGCGCATCTCGATGCTCCTCGACGACCTGTCCGGCAACGACACCGACCTCGTCGCCGCCGCGCAGAACGCCAACCCCGCCCTCGTCACCACCGGCGTAGACGCAGGCGGTGTCCAGACGTCCGGGATGCAGCTCGCGATGCCCACCGGCGGGTCAGCCGGGTTCATCGACACATCGAAGAACCTCGACGCCCTGGTGAAGTTCTCCACCGAGCTCATGAACCGCCTGTCCATCAACTCCCGCCTGTCCCTGTCGCTCATCGGGAAGGTCCAGCCCGACGAGGTGCCGTCCGGGTATGCGCTCGAGCTCGGGTTCCACCCGGCCCGCCAGCTCCTCCGCGAGATGCGCACCGTGCGCGACGAGAAGTACCCGCTCATCCTGAAGTTCGCGATGCGCCTGGCGCAGACCTACGGCGCGCTGCCCGCCGGGGCGACGCCGGCCGCGCGCATCGAGCTCGGTGCGTCGCTGCCCGCCGACAAGCCGGCCGCGATCGAGACCGTGAAGGACCTGCTGCCCGTGCACGGCATCTCGACGCCGACCGCGGTGAAGATCCTCGTCGACGCCGGCCTGCCGATCGAGGACGCCACGGCCGAGGTGAACGCGATCAAGCAGGAGTGGTTCGACGCGATGGTCAAGCTCGTCGACGCGACCGGGGACACGGCGGCGGCCCGCCAGGTGCTCGGCCTGCCAGAGGCTGCACCGCTGCCCGCCACCCTCGTCGTGCCGGAGGCCACCGCGTGAGCAAGAAGCTGCTCCTGTCCACCGAGCAGGTCGACGCCATCCAGGCCTACATCAGCCGGATCCGCGACCTCATGGGCCTCGGGCGCTGGGACGTGTACGTCGGCGCGGAGCGCGCACCCAGGGGTGCCCGAGCGTCCGTCAACCCCGTCGAGGGCCGGGCCGTCGCCAGCATCCGGCTCGAGAAGGACTGGCTCGACTCCACCCCCGACGAGATGCGCAACGACATCGTCCACGAGCTCATCCACCTCGTGCACCGAGACCAGACCGACCTCGTTCGCATGGTCGCGTGCGAGGCGATCCCGAAGCAGGCCGCCTACGACGTCCTCTGGGGCGCGTTCCGGCTCGCGACAGAGGTCATGGTCGACCACCTCGCCTCGGTCATCGCGCCGACCATGCCCCTGCCCGACTTCGCTCGCCCGTGACACCCCCGGCTCGACCATGACCGCACGCACCACCCGACACCAAGGAGGACACAGCATGTTCCGCACCCGACGCCCCAACCTCATGTTCGTCGAGACCCCCGGCGAGCCCGCAGGCTCCGGCCAGACCGACCCGCGCGCCGCCGAGAACGCCGACAAGACCTTCACCCAGGCCGAGGTCACCGCGTTCCTCACACGCGAGAAGGACCAGGGCGAGCGCGCAGGCAAGACCGCCGTCGCCACCGCGATCAACACCAAGCTCACCGACGCCGGGCTCACCGACCTCGACCTCGACGCCGTCATCGCCCTCGCCGCCGCTGCGAAGACCGCCGACGACGCGAAGAAGACCCAGGCCGAGCTCGACCGCGACACCGCCCTCGCCTCGAAGACCACCGTCGAGCAGGAGCTCGCCACGACCCGCGAGGAGCTCCGCACCGTGCGCATCACCGCCGCACTGTCAGCCGCCGGCGCATCGACCCCCGCCGTCGCCGCCCGCGCGCTCGTCGTCGCGGCAGACGCCGACCCGACCGCGATCGCCGCAGCAGTCGAAGCACTCAAGACCGAGGCACCCAGCCTCTTCACCGGCACCCCCGTGGCGCCCGCCGCGCCGCACACCGACGGAGGCACTCCGCCCGCTGGCCAGAAGGGCACCGTCACCCCTGGTGCTCACGGTCTGAGCGAGGCCGAACGGCGCTTCGGCAAGCCCGCCTGACCCCACCCCTCTTGGTGGTGGTGCGTCAACACCCTCCCGGAACCTGGCCCCTGGACTGCTCCACCAGGGGCCGGGCCACATGACGGGGTGAAGGCCGCTTGCGGGGTTCCTGTCCGGGCTCCTTCCCCCGTGCAGCAGCGCGTCCTGCGCACCACCACCCACCTCAGTCACACCCCACCAGCCATGATCGTCACGACACCACCGGTAGAGGTGGACGGGACCACACCCGCACCCTGTGGACGCCAGCCCCGCTGAGTGAACGACCCCCACCGATCACTCACACGGGAGACACCTCCATGAGCATCGCCGTCCGCAAGACCGAGTACCAGGGTGCGTCCAACCCCTCGTGGCTCGGCACCGCACACGGGACCGACGCCGCCGGGTCCGCCACCCTCGACGTCTCGAAGTTCGTCGCCGCGACGCACTACCCCCTCGGCTTCGTCCGCGGTGGCACGCCGGTCGCGAAGGTCACCGCCACCGGCCTGTACGGCCCGTACACCCCGGCCGACACCACGACCGGCCTCGGCGTCCTCGCCGGCTTCGTCCTGTGGGACACCGCGGTCAACCCCGGCGCGACCCGCGAGCCGTTCGCGCTCTACGACCACGGCAAGGTCGTGACCGCCCGCCTGCCCATCGCTGTCGACGCCGACGGTCGCGCCGACGTCGCCACCCGCATCCAGTTCGTCTGAGGAGACAGAACCCATGGCCCAGAACATCCTCGACCTCGTCTCCGACGTCGACCTCACCGTCTTCTCCCGCCGGGTTCCCGAGCCCGTCGAGAACCCGCTCACCTCGATCCTGCCCAACCGCGAGGTCGACGGCCGCAAGTCCAAGGTCGCCCGCCACGTCCGCAAGTCGTTCACCGCGCGCTTCCGGTCGTACAACGCCGAGGCGCCCATCGGTCAGCGCGGTGACTCGATCACCGTGTCCGAGGTGAAGCTGCCGCCCCTGTCGGAGAAGCTGCCCGTCAACGAGGACCTCATCCACGCCCTCAACGAGGCCCCGTCGCAGACCGGCATCGACCGCATCGTCGAGTCGACCTACGACGACGTGGAGAACCTCACCATCTCGCTGCGCAACCGCGCCGAGAAGGCCCGTGGTGAGTTCCTCCAGACCGGGAAGATCTCCATCGCGGAGAACGGCGTCGTCGACGAGGCGGACTTCGAGCTGCCCGCATCGCACGTCGTCACGGCCCCGATCCTGTGGTCCGACCCGGCCGCCCCGCTCGTCGAGCAGGAGCAGGTGTGGGTCGAGCTCGTCGCGAAGGACGCCAAGGTGCGCCCGACCCGCGCGACGATCTCGCGTCGCATCATGACGTTCCTGACGCGCAACGAGCAGTACCGCTCGTACTTCTGGCAGTTCCCGGGCACCCAGCTCGGGCCGATCCTCAACCCGGCGCAGGTCAACCAGGTGCGCGAGCAGTTCGGCCTCCCAGCCCTGAACGTCTACGAGGGCTTCGTGCCCGACCAGTCGGGCAACGAGGTGCGGGTGATCGCCGACAACCGGTACATCCTCACCACGGACACCGTGGGTGAGACGCAGTGGGGCACCACGGCCGAAGCCCTCGAGCTCGTCGGTTCCAACGCCGTGGACTTCACGGCCAAGGACGCCCCGGGCATCACGCTCACGCAGTACAAGGTCCCGGACCCGGTCGTGACCTGGACCAAGGCGTCCTCGGTCGTCCTGCCGGTCGCCGGCGACATCAACGGCCTCCTGGTCGCCACCGTCCTCTGACCCCAGCGGACGTCCACAGGGGCGGGGTGATCCTCACAAGGGAGCACCCCGCCCCTGCGCTGTACCCCTACGAGTCTCTGGAGGAGACATGGCACGCATCCGTGCAGACCTCACCGGCGTCGTCCACACCGACCGCGGCGTCTTCAAGGCCGGTGACGAGATCCCCGACGGCGTGTCCATCGGCGGGCACCTGACCGACACCGGCGAACCGGTAGGCCCGTTCAAGACCGTCTCCGGCCCCGCTCTCGACGGCACAGAGCACGTGTACGCCACGGACGTCCCGCGCGCGGAAGCCGTCGAGCCGCTCACCGACGGCGAGCTCGTCGAGGCCGCGCGCATCGGCGTGCCGGTCGACGTGCACCCCGAGCGTGTGCGCGGCGCGATCCTCGGGTACGTGCAGGGCTGGGACGACGCTCACGCTGCCTTCACGGTCCCGCCGCTCGGGCAGGTCGACGGTGACGTCACGACGGTCATCCCCGGGCAGGACGAGCTCTTCAGCGGGGACGAGCCCGTGGAGCCCGTCGCGCCGTCGTTCGACCCCGCCGACCACAACGCCGTCGAGGTGCACGCCTACCTCAAGGCCAACCCCGACGACACAGCACGCGTCCGAGCTCTCGAGGCAGCCGGCAAGAAGCGCTCCGGCATCCTCGGCGCCCGCGAGCTCTGAACTACTGCTCCCGGCGCCAGAACTGCCACCGGCGCCGGGAGCCTGGCTCCTTGATCTCTGTGATCGCGCCGGAGATCGAGCGCTTCCAAAGCCTGCCGTTCACGTCACGCGCCTGCACAGCCCACTCGTCAGTCACAAACGTGGAATTACGGCTTACATCAAACTTCCACTCCACTCCTGCCCGAAGCTCTGCGTGATACCGCGCCGTGGGCAACTCCTTGAAGCTGTTGTGGTCGGTATACCTGACGCTGAGGTGGGACATAGGCATAGGCCCTGCGTTGAAGATGACGACCTCCGCACCAACGAGGTCGTGCTCGTCGTCATGCTGGTCGTGCATCACGAAGGACAACGACCGTATCGCCGACTGCCGCTCCAACTCAGCAGACTTTCGATTGCCTCGCCAAGAAAGCCATAGGCTCAAACCGCCTAGAAAGATCGTCCCGACTGCGGCGAACCACTGGCCCACAGTCCCCCAGATCTGCACATCGAACAAGCCATCTTCTGTCATGGCCGGATCTTCCCACACCCCTCGTTCGACGATGAGCGCTGAGGAGGCCCCATGACCACGCTCGGCCGCGAAGCCATCACCACCGTCGACCTGATCGTCGCCCAAGGCGCCGACCAGTCCTACGCCGTCCGCTACTCCACCAGCGACGGAACCACGACCACCCCCGTCAACCTCACCGGGTGGACAGCGCGCGCGCAGCTGCGTCGCAAGGTCGGCGGCGACATCTGGCTGAACCTCACCGACGCAGACGGCATCACGCTCACCGCCGACGGCCTCGTGACGGTCACCATCGACCACACCACCACGGAGGACCCCGCCTGGAACGCGTACTCGCGCGTCACCAGCGACGGACCCCAGCCACTCGGCGTGTGGGACCTCGAACTCATCAGCCCCGACGGCCACGTGACCCGCCTCATCCAGGGCACCGTCACCGTCTCCCCCGACGTCACCAGGAGCCAGGCATGAGCCACGAGACCGTAGAGGCCATCGAGCCCGCAGTCGTCGTGCTCGAGGTCGCGCAGGTCGTCGGTCCTCGCGGACCCGCTGGAGAGACCGGCCGCGACGGTGCAGATGGCCTCGCCGGCGCACCAGGAGAGCCCGGACCCGCCGGTGAGCAGGGACCGGACGGTCCTCGTGGCGCGGACGGCCCCCGCGGCCTGCCCGGCGAGCCCGGGACAGACGGAGCAGAAGGCCCTCGGGGACCTGCGGGCGACCTCGGCCCAGAAGGACCCGAAGGACCACGCGGGGCACCGGGTCGAGACGGCGCGGACGGCGCGGACGGCGCGGACGGGGCTTCGGGCACGCCCGGACGCGATGGCGTCGACGGACTCCCGGGGGCGCGCGGCCGCGACGGAGAGCCCGGGCAGCAGGGCGAACGCGGTCCCGCCGGCCCTGGCCTGCCCACGGGCGGCACGACCGGTCAAGTCCCCACCAAGGCTTCCGACGCCGACCACGACGTCGTCTGGGCTACACCCGCCGGGGGCGGCGGTGGGACGAGCGACGCCGATGTCGCCGCGCTCGTCGCCGACCCCGCATCCCAGACCCGCGACGCCCTCGAGGCCGTGTTCCTGCGCGCCTGGCGCGGCACCCAGGCCGAGTACGACGCCCTCCCCACCCACGACCCACTCACGCTCTACGTCATCGAGGAGGGCTCATGATCGCCAACGCCACGCGCCTCTACCTCGGCGACACCCTCGTCTACGACGCCGCGCAAGGCGGAGGAGGCACCGACGAAACGCTGACCTTCGACGTCGCGAACGGCATCGGGCAGCGGGCCCTCGCGGGCACCTTCGTCGTCAAGCGCGTCCACGTCGACGCCCCAGTGCGCATCCGCTTCTACCTCGACGCCACCGGCCGCACCGCCGACCGCTCGCGGTCCATCTACACGCCCTACCCGGGCGGCCGCGGGCTCATCTACGAGCTCAACTCCACCGAGCCCGGCGAGCACCTCGTGCCCTTCATGGGCTCCACGCCCCTCTTCTGGACTGCGGACGCGGTCGCCACGATCACACTGACCTGGAGGTCCATCGCATGACCACGCTCACCACGCAGGGGTCGTTCGTCAACACGACCGACGCGACATTCCGGGACTGGGTCGCGCGCGCCATCTCGATGCTCACGGCCGTCGGCCTGGTGCGCACCGCCGACACGGGCCAGATCGACCCGACCACCGTCCTCAAGCCCACCGTGGCCACGATGGCCGGGTACGCGGTCTTCCGGTTCAACGACCCGATGCAGGCCACGCGCCCGATCTTCCTGCGGATCGACTTCGGCACTGGCATCTCGAACACCGCGAACCCCGCCATACGCGTCACGCTGTGCAAGGGGACCGACGGCGCTGGGAACCCCACGACGGTGCTCTTCACCGGTCGCGCCGGATACGGCAACACGACGACCGTCTCCGACTGGCGGGCGAGCGCGGGCTCGGGCTACGTCGCACTGTGCCCGGCCGCCAACGGGGCGCCGAACTTCTGCGTCCCGTTCTTCCTCGTCGAGCGATCACCCGACGGCACCAGCGTACTCATCGTCAGCCCGCCGGCGTCGGACAACCAGTACCCCGAGGCCGCGGTCATCGCCTACGATGCCGTGTCGTTCACCAGCGGCATAGTGCCCGTCATCGTCCCCTACCGCATCGCTGGCGTCGTGCTCTCTGGTGGGACCCCGCTGGCAGCTGCGAGCCTCGGCCCTGTCTTCCCGTGGGTCTTCTTCCCCCCGGCACAGGCCCCGTGGCAGTCGCGCCTTGGCCTGTCCTACCCGGGCGGCGATGCACCCGGGTCGGTCTTCCAAGTCACCCTTGAGGGCCAGGAGCGCAGCATGATGCCGATCCCGGTCTCCAACGGGTACTCGGCCTTCGGCGCGGGGATGTCCCCTGAGAACCTCAATGCACGGGCCGTCGGCCTGGCGATCCGGTGGGAGTGAGATGGCTGACGTCAACAGCACCTTCGCCGAGGCGCTGATCCTGCGCGCTGCGAGCGGCAGTACCAGCCCCGTCAGCAACGTCGGCGCTGGCACCGAGGGGGGCGAGCCGGACGAGAACCGAGGCAACAGCCTCTGGTGGGTCTTCGAGGTCACCGCGACCACAGGCCCCGTCGTCATCACCCAGGCCGGGTCTTCTGGAGCGGATCTCTACATCCTGCTGTACCGCATGCCAGCGGGGCAGTACACGAGGTTCTCGAGCTGGACATCTGTCGCCGCCGACGATGACAGTGGCGGCAGCTCGGCCGGGCAGATCTCCCTGGGGAGCCTGACGCCAGGGGTCTACGCGGTGAAGTGGGCCTCCTACGGTGGTGCTTCCACGGCCTCCGGAGTGTTCGCCTGGTCGGGTCTGAACACGATCAACCCGACGTTCCAGAAGCCGCCACCGCCACCGCCCACGACGTACTACCCGGGCTACGAGCTCTACGGCGAGCACCGCAAGGTCGTCACCGCGCAGGTCCGCGGGGAAGCCGCTGAGGGGTGGGCTCGTCAGTGCTTCGTCCCTGTCCAGCGCACCCCGATGCTCGAGTGGATGATCCGCGAAACAGGCTTCGTGTGGCCAGGCTCGACCGGCGTGCGCTGGCCCACCGACCGCACCGACTGTCTCTGACAGATCGCAAAACGAGCTCTAGATTGCCCCATCACGACGGGCCTTAAGCAACCGCACCCAGGCAGTCGCGTTCCTCTGCTTCCGATCCTGCTCACCGGCTTCCTTGTACAGAACCAAGGCGACCACAAGCACAATGACCAACAGAATCGACCCGAAAATCAACCGTCCAACCCCATCTAGATCATCACCGCCCCACATCAGGGTGTAGATCGTGAGAAGAAAACCGATCATTGTGATGGCAGGACTCCGAATCGCGGAGGAGTTGGTGGACAAGACCGCCTGTTCGACATCCTCAGCCTCCAAAATCGCCCAGTCGAGAGCCGAGTCGACGGGCGTGCCTTGGATGTACGGGTAGTCCGGGTCCGCTGTGTACCTCGCCTCGGAGATTTTGCGCGCGGCGCTAGCGATAGTCGGAAGCGCGATCTGCGTTGGGCTAGCGGTCAGGTTGGGCGATGAAGTCGGAGCCGACGTGCCGCCCGGAGTGTTCGTGGTCATCTTCTAGAGACTAATCGCACCAACTCGTCACACCTGGTGCTTGATGATCCGTAGATGCAAGTTCACCCGTTCAGCGCTGCGCTGTCCCTCATCCGCGATGAGGTCGGCACCCTGCCCGACGACAACACTCTCGAGGAGTGGTTCGACGAGCTCGGCCACTGGCTGCCAGTAGCGATCCGCGTCCTCAAGCGCCGCTACGCCGACGCATCCGCCGGCGGCCAGGAGGTCTCCACGTTCGGCCTCGACGGCGTGCTCAATGTCGGGTTCTCCAAGGCGTCCCTGACGGGCCTCGCCGCGCAGATCGCTCGCCTCGAAGAGCGGTGGGCGGCCGAGCAGGGCGGGACTGCGTCTAACTTTCTCCAGACGGCGCCGCTGCTGCGCGCGGACCGCTACCGGTGACCCAGCCCGACAGCATCGAGGCCCTCACCGCCGCAGTGCGCAACGACGTCGACGCCATCTGGGTGTTCATCGTCGCCGAGCAGGACCGGCTCATGCGCGAGTGGTGGGGCATGACTCCCCCGGTGCGCGCGAACCGCCTCAAGGAGCTCCAGGCTATCGTCTCGCGTCTGGGTGATCAGGTGGACGCTCTCGCCGCCGCGTCCGTCCTTGCCTCGACGCAGGTCGCCTACGAGGTTGGTGCGTTCGCGATGGCGATCAGCTCTCGCACCGCGGCGTCGTTCTCGACCGTCGACGCGAACACCATCGCCGCCCTCGCCCAGGACACCATGGACGACCTGCTGCGCGGCACCCAGGGCATGCGGGAGTCGTCCCGTGAGCTCGTGCGCACCATGTCGCGCGACTGGGTTCGGGCGAAGATCTACACCGGCATGACCGCCGAGCAGGCCGGCGTTCGCCTCGCCGCGGACCTCGCCGACCGGACCATCACGTCGGTCGTCTACGCCGACGGTCGCCGCGTGGGCCTGTCGACGTACACGGACATGGTTCTGCGCACGAAGACCGCCACCGCGTACCAGGAGGGGTCCTTCAACCAGGCCGAGGCCCTGGGTATCGGGTGGATGGAGATCTTCGACGGCGCCGGGTGCGGGTGGACTTCCCACGACGACCCGCAGCGCGCCAACGGCCTCATCGTGCCCCTGGAGGAGGCGAGGCTGTTCCCGTTGAGCCACCCGAACTGCCGCCGGTCCTCGTCGGGGCGCATCGACATCGACTCGGCCGATGACGCGGCCCGGGCGCAGCCGTCGCCGTCGGACGCCCAGCGCGCCGACCAGGCTGCCGCTGAGCGTGCCCGCGCCGAGGCCTACGCGCGCCGGCCCCGCCGCGTGTCCCTCGACCGGCAGGTCGACCGGGCTCGCGCGACCAACATCGACCTCGCTGGCGGGGTCCTGGGGTCGAAGGCCGCCCAGCGTCATGCGGCTCTGGTCGCGAAGCGAGCCACACCCCCGGCCTGACCATCGGGGCATGACGACCCCCTTCACGCTCACCACGACCCCCGACCACGCGACCGTGATCGTCGACGGCGTAGACCTCTCCGGCGACGTCTCCGCTGTCGAGCTGACCATCGCACCGGGCCAGCCCGCCCACCTCATCCTGCACGTCCCCACCACCGGCACGGTGTCCGCTGAGGGAGTCGTGACGGTCGTGCGCGAGCCCACCGACGACGAGCTGCGCGAGCACCTTGCTGCGTGGATCGGGGAGCTCGACCCCTCCGCCCTCGACGACGCAGTCCGACCGCGCCTGCGCGGCATGCGCGACTCCTACGCCGAGCACGTCCTCGCGATCCTCCGGGAGTCCCTCGGTGGTTGACCTCGGCCCCCTCCTCGCACTCGGCGGCGGACTCGCGGCGTCCGCGATCCGCTCGTTCGGCACCGAGGTCGCCGTCACGCGCGAGACCGACGGTGAACCCGACCCCATCACCCTCGAGACACCCACGACCGTCGAAGCCCTCGGGACCCAGAAGGCCATCCTCATCAAGAACGGCGGGGGTTCAGGCGAGGTCGCCGGCGGCATCCAGGTCGCCGTCACAGACTGGCGGCTCATCCTCCTGCCCAACGCACCAGACGTCGACGAGACCATGCACGTCAACGTGACGAAGTGCCGCGACCGCGAACTCCTCGGGGCGCGCGCCAAGGTGCTCGGCGGCATCCGCGACGGCGCAGGCGTGATCTACACCGTCTTCGCGCGCCCCGGCAGGACGGCGTGATCTCGATAACCCCCGACGGGGACCCCGGTGCGCCCTTCGAGGTCCTGATCCCCGCGACTGACCGCGCGACCGAGGTCGCCGTTGGCCGCACGGGCATGTTCCTCCAGACGCAGGTGAAGGCCAACGCTTCCGGTCGCCCCGGCCCCCGAGCGCCCACCGGCGACTACCGGCGCACGATCAGCCTCTCCGTCGGCCGCGACACCGCCGGGCCGTTCGCGCTCGTCTCCACCAACGCTGTCCAAGCACGCCGCCTCGAGTACGGCTTCATCGGTGTCGACGCGCTCGGACGTTCCTACCGCCAGCCGCCCTACCCGCACTGGCGGCCCGCCCTGTTCCTCGTCCCCGCGGTCTTCGCCCGCGAGCTCGACCGTGCCTTGCAAGCCTCCGGGAGGACCGCATGACCCTCACTGCAGCCGAGCCCGTCCTCACCGCGTTCCGCGACCACCTGCGTCTGCACCTGCCTCAGCGGGTTGACGGGCGTGACCTGGTGATCGAGAAGGACGCGAAGTCGTGGGCCGCACCGCTTGTCCTCGTCGAGCTGGCCACGCCCCCCAACCTCACGCGGTTCGCGATGGGCGGTCACGACTGGGCGACCCTGGGCGTGCAGACCACCGCCGTCATGGCCGGGCGACAGCAGGCACGCCTCCTTGGTGACCAGATCCGCACCGCGCTCGTCGCTCTCACCCCACGGGGCAAGCCCCTCAACCCGCTCACACTGCCAGGGCACGCCGTCCTCGAGATCACCAGCGCCGGCGACGGATACGCCGACAACTCCGGCACCGAAGCGGGCCGCACCGCCCAGTGGGTCGAGACCTACACGATCCGCTACACGTGACACCCCCAGCCTGACCATAGGCACGACTCAGGGACCGCGCCCATCTCGCGGACTGCACCTCATCAGGTGCCAGACCCCATTCGGATTCACGGGAGACCTGATGACTGTGCACATCACGCACCCCGACCTCCCGAAGGCCAAGCCCGCGGTCACCACCGAGGACGCCTTCGAGAAGGTCTGGAAGGGCCGGGGCTGGAAGACGCTCACGCCCGAAGAGGCGATCGCCGCAGAGCGCGAGCTCGCCCAGCCCACCGTCGCCGAGCCGGTCGCCGACGCGCCCGCACCGGCCACGAAGGCCCCCAAGACGGGAGGCCAGGCATGACTCTCTTCATGCTCCGCGGTACGGGCGACGCCCGCTGGCTGCCGTCCATCGCCGATGAGGACCTGAAGTTCACGGTCGCCGAGTGGAACGCCGGGCAGCCCCTCGGCCTGTCCATCAATGCGATCGAGGGCCTCGACCCCCAGTCGAACAAGATCAACGTCGCGATCCTCAAGAAGAAGGTCGAGGAGCAGATCGACGGCCCCCAGACCTTCCAGGACGCCTCCATCACCATCGCCGAGGACGACGGCACCGGCACCAACGCCGAGGCCACCGAGCGCCAGGAAGTCCTCACGGTGCTCGTTAAGGGCGCCTCCGGCTACCTCGTGCTCAACCGCACCTCCCAGGACGCACCCGCCGCGGGTGGCCGCTTCTGGGTCATGGGCGCCACCGTCGCCGACCAGGTCCCGAACTGGTCCCTCGACGCCGCCGCCGCGACGACGCAGGTCCGCCTGTCGCCGTCGACCCCGATGACGCCCGTCGTCGTCTCTGCGTAACCCCCTCGCGTCGCTCCCCGCGCTCTGACCACACGTGCGCGGGGAGCGGCTCCCACCCCTCACTACCCGGAAGGCATCACCGTGACCCTGCCCCAGAAGAAGGCCCGCGTCGTCAAGGTCCCGATCGTCCTCGACTCCGAAATCGAACTCGAGTACCTCCAGGCCAAGCACGCCGTCGACGTCCGAGCCGAGGAGCTCCTCACCACCGCAGCCGAGCGCATCCGCATCGCCCGCGCTTCTGCGACGCTCGACACCGAGCACGCCGCAGCCGAGGCCGTCGTCGCCAAGGACACGGCCGAGATCGACGAACTCCAGAAGATCGTCGCCGAGAAGAAGACCGCTCTCGACGAGGTCACCACCTACTTCACGTTCCGTGCGCTCGGGCGCAAGACGTGGGCCGATCTCCAGAAGCGGCACCCCGCTACGGAGGAAGACCACGCCCAGCACGCCGCTGAGGGCGGCCAGGGGCCCGCTCCGTTCCACGAGCTCGGCGTCGCACGTGAGCTCCTGCACCTCGCGGCCGTCGCGCCCACCCTCACCCAGGAGGAGGCCAACGAGATCGTCGATGGCGACCTCTACAACCTCGTCGAGGTCGCGACCCTCTGGGCCGGCGCCCGGTACGTGCAGGTCCAGGGCTCGGCAGCCTGATGCGCGAGGTCCGGGTTGACATCGGCGAGCTGGTCGTCGTCCCGGTCCTCGGCATGCCCCGCGGCGCGTGGTCGGCGTTCCGCGACGTGCACGACATGGACGACGAGGACGACTACGCCCCCGACCTCATGTCCGCCTGCTGCGGCTGGTCTGCCGTCGAGGCGCAGGAGGCATGGGACGAGTGGCCCGCCGATGCGGCACTCGACGTGCTCGTCGCGTGCCTTGAGGAGTCGGCCCCCAGCGACCCGGAGTGGGCCACACGCCGCATCAAGGCCGACCCGTACCTCCAGGTCGAGCTCGCCGTCTGCAAGGAGCAGGGCATCGCTCTCTCGGACTTCCATGCCCGCTCCGAGCGGGACCAAGACCTCGCGATCGCCCACCACATCCTCTCGCTCGACCACTGCCCGGGGTGCGGCGCCCCGACGGAGGCGATGAAGAACCCCTCGCTGGTCAAGCTCACGTCCCGCGAGTGCCTCGTGTGCCGTCAGAAGCACGACGCGCACCAGTCGATGCCCTCTGAGCAGTCCTCGTACACGCACCTGTCCGTCGTCATGGCCCCCCAGGAGAACCCCACATGAGCCTCACCACTGCCCAGCAGGGGATCTCCTACGCGATCCGTGGAGACAACACGGACCTGCGGCGTGCGTTCCGGGAGTCGGTGGCCGACTCTCGTGCGTTCGGCCGTGCGCTCCAGGAGGCGGTCGTCGGGCCGTCCCGTGCAGCGTCCGCTGCGCAAGCTGACGTAGCTGGTGCTGCGACCGCTGTGGCGACCGCGGTCCGTCGTGAGGCCGGTGCCGTCGCTGCCAGCGGGGCTGCGCTGAACACCGCGGCCGCTGGAGCGTCCCGCGCCGCGTCCGCGAACGCTTCCCTGAGCAGCTCCGCGGTGTCCGCAGCGACCGCTCAGGCGCGCATCGGCGCTGCGGCGTCTGCCTCGGCCGCGGCTCTGGCTGCACAGTCCGTGGCGGCGGAGACCGCGGGCACGAAGATCGGGCAGGCCGGCTTCTTCGCTTCCGCAGCCCTCGGACGCCAGACTGGCGCTGCCCTCGCGGCCGGCGCCGCGACCGTGGGTGCGATGGATGGCGTGGGTGCCGCGGCGACAGCATCCTCGGCCGCCGTGAGCCGTGCGTCGTTCTTCACCTCGGCAGCTCTGGCTCGCCAGGCCTCTTCATCCCTGTCCGCCGCTGCGGCGGCTACTGCTGGTGCTCGCGAGAGTGCCGCGGCTGCGTTCTCCGCCGGAGCCGCGATGGGCCGCATGGCCGTCGCCGCAGAGCTCGCCGGAGCGACCACCGCGCAGAGCATGTTCGCGGCCGCGCGAGCCGCCAACACCGCCAGCGCTGCGGCCCTGGCGACCGTCCCTGCCTACCAGGCCATGGGTGCCGCCGGCACGTCGTCCCTGTCCGGCGTGGCAGGCCTTCTCAACCACCTCGTCGGTCCGCTCGGGTTCGCGGCGCTGATCGCTCTCATCGCCAAGACCGGCGTCGGGTTCAACGACTTCCTGGCCCGCCAGAGCATCGCGTTCGAGACGATGCTCGGCTCGGCATCGGCGTCGAAGGAGTTCCTCAGCGACATGCTGGCGTTCGCCAAGACGACGCCATTCTCCTTCCCCGAGCTCACCGCCAGCGCCCAGAAGATGGTCGCGTTCGGCATCGAGTCGAGCAAGGTCGTCGACATCATGCGGACCCTCGGCGACGCGACCGTCGGGTCCGGTGGCTCGATGGCCGAGCTGTCCGGCCTCGGCATCGTGCTTGGTCAGGTGTCCGCCAAGGGCCGGCTCATGGGCCAGGAACTCCTCCAGTTCGCCGAGCGCGGCATCCCCGCACTGACCGTGCTCGCGAACAAGGCGAACATGTCGGTGGCCGACTTCCAGGACGAAGTGTCCAACGGCAACGTCCGAGCCGACGAAGCGATCACGAACCTGATCGACGGGCTCCGCGACGGCACCGACGGCATCAACGGCACCACCGCGGCCTACGACGGCCTGATGGCGAAGATCAAGTCGTCGAACATCTTCTCCAGTGCCTGGGACTCCTTCAAGTCCGGGTTCCGCACCATGTCCTCAGAGCTCACCGAGTCCCTCACCCCCGCCCTCGTGGCCCTGGTCAACATCGGTGGGGACGCCATGGGTGCCGTGAAGGGCATCGCTTCGGCGTTCAACTCTCTGAGCGGTCCGACCCAGTCCGTCGCCCTCGCCCTCACCGCCGTCGCCATCGCGGGCGCCCTGCTCGGCAACCGAGTCCGCGGGGGCATCGTCACGGCCTTTACCGCGATGAACACGACGATGATGGCCTCGCGCGCCACCGCGCAGGCCATGGGTTACGAGCTGGGCCGCGTGCGCACGGTCGCGATGAGCGCCCGAGTCGGAGTCGCTGGCCTCGGCTCGGCGATCTCCGGAGCGTTCGGCGGCGTCGGCGGGCTCGCCGCGACCGCAGGCATCGCGGCCGTTACCTCGATCATCGCCCTCAACGCTCAGGCCTCTGCGCAGGCCAAGGCCGACGCCGACGCGCTCCGAGACACCCTCGACGCGACGACCGGTGCGATCACCGAGGGCACCGAGGCCTACGTCCGCGACCAGCTCGTGAAGGAGCGCAAGCGGGACTCGTCATTCACCGGCCTCTTCGACGGGTCAGGGTCGATCATCGCCGACGCGAAGTCCATGGGCATCGCCGTGGAAGACCTCACCGCCGCCTACCTCGGCCAGGGGGACGCCTACGACAAGGTGCGCGACCAGGCCGTCGAGTACCGCGACGCACTGAGCGTCACCGACCGGCTCTTCTCCCGCAAAGACACCACCGCCGACGCTCTCATCAAGTCCCTCGACGCGCAGAAGCAGGCCTACGACGACAACATCGTCGCGGCCAAGGCGAAGGAGGAGATCGACGCTGCTCAGGTCAAGACCGCGACCGAGCTCGCCGACGCATACCGCGCCGAGGAGTGGGCGCTGCACGGCTTCGCAGAGGAGCAGAGCAAGGCGATCCAGTCGAGCGCCGAGGCCTCCGGCAAGGCCTTCGACACGGCGTTCTCGCTCGTAGGCGGCTTCAAGGCCGTCACCGTCACGGCCGACGAACTGGCCGACGCTCGGGACAAGGTCACCGACGCTACGAACGCAGTCCGGGACGCCGAGGATGCCCAGGAGAAGACGCGGGACAAGAAGAAGTCGACGGCCAACGACCGCCTCAAGGCGGCCGACAACGTCACCCGTGCCCTGCGCAACCAGAGCAAGGCGGTCGAGGAACTCACCGAGCTCGAGGCCTCCGACATCCCGGTCGCCGACCAGATGATGGAGCACTACCGCAAGACGCTCGAGGACGCCCAGAAGTTCGCCGACGATATCGCGGCCGTGACCACCGCGGGACTCGACCCGTCCCTGGTCAACGACCTCGTGCTCGCCGGCCCCGAGGATGCCGCACCTCAACTCCAGGAGCTGCTCGGCGCGAACGGCGCTGCCCTGATCGAGCTCGCGAACCAGACCGAGACCGAGCTGAACGACCTGAACACCCGCGTCGTGGAGAACGCGCGGCTGACCGCGATCGCCATGCAGTCCCAGCTCGCGTCGACGGCCGCTGACCTGCCCAACGCCCTCAAGATCGCTGCCGCGCAGGTCGAGGGCCGAGACGCGACCGTCGACGTGCTGTCCAAGCAGCTCGGCATGAACCCCGAAGACGTCGCACGGATTGCCGCACAGTTCGGGCAGGACTGGGTGTTGGGCCGAGACGAGTACCTCGAGAAGCACCCGATCAAGGTCGTCGCCGACGGCAAGACCGCGCCGACCGAGAATCCCTTCGCGTTCGGGTACGAGCCCGAGGTCGACGTCACTCCTGGGTGGGTCTACGACGCCGCGTCGAACACCTTCCTCCAGAACGCCCTGACAGACGGCATCCCCTCGGACCTGTTCGTCTCTCCCCGAGTAACGATCCAGCCTGCCTGGGTCCTTCCGAGCCTGAGCTCGACGCCCACGAAGGCGATCGGGGGGCTGCCCGGTCCGTACCTTGGTGGGCACTTCAACGGTGGTGTCATCCCCGGGTACACCCCGGGCCGGGACACCGGGTTCATCGGGATCGGCGGCGGTGAGTCCGTGATGCGCCCCGAATGGACCCGCGGCGTCGGTCCCGGGTTCGTGCACCGCATGAACCGCATCGCGCGGTCCGGCGGAGTCTCCGCCGTGCGTGAGGCCATGGCCGGCTTCCAGGGTGGGTACCAGGGCGCCTACCGCAACGGCGGCGTCGTCGGGCAGGGCTCCTACACCCCTCCGCCGCAGATCATCGAGGTGCCGGTGACACAGCGCGTGGAGCATCATGGCGTGCAGACCTTCGGAGACGTGTACACGACAGACGCCGGCGACTTCCAGCGTCAGATGCGCCATCGACGCCGCGGCTCCTTCACCGGAGGCCGCCCGTGACCGACTCCGTCTCCCTCTCCGCGCAGGTCACCCGTGCCGGGTCCAGCGCCCTCTCGCTCGAGGTCGACGGCGTCTACCACGTCGTCAGCTTCAGCGAGGGTGGTGTGACGTGGCGGCGCACGACCGTGCAGGGCAAGTACCAGCGCGGACGTCGCCTGACGCAGGCTCAGCAGGACACCGTCTCGGACATGCTGATCGTCCGCTGCTACGGCTCGTCGTGGATCGAGGTCAACAACCGCGTAGCCGCGCTGCGCGACGCCTTCTCGCAGTTCGCCTACCTACTCACCGTCATCATCAACGGCCACCGTCGCGTCGCCGCCTGCGAGCCCGCCGACCTCGACGTCACCGGCGAGGACTCACGCCGCAAGGGCCTGATGCTCGAGCACATGCGGGAGATCCAGCTGACCATCCCCCGCGACCCACAGCTCCTCGAAGGTGCCATCTGATGATCTCTCCCGCCTACCGCCAACGCGCCGCCCGAGCGCTCTTCGGCTCCGCCCGATCCACACTGATCCCCGCGACGCTGTGGCTCGGGTGGATCGGCACGTCCGGCAGCGAGGTCACCACCACCCGCACCCGCGTGCCGAACACGGATGCGACCTTCGGCGCGTCTGGCGCCGGGGTCACGAACGTCGCCCCCATCGACGCCGGCGTCGCCGAGGGCGCGTGGTTCCTGCGCTCGGTCGGCTTCTGGGACGCAGCCACGGGCGGCACCCTCGTCGTGACGGCAGACCTCCCGGCTGCACGGTCCGTGGCTGAGGACGAGCCTCTCGTGATCGCGACCGGCGCGCTGACCCTCGAGGTCGGCGCATGATTGCCTTCGACCTCGACGCATCGACCCTGACGGACGGTCCGGTCGCCACATGGCCCGGAGAGGGCGTGACCCTCACCCCCTACGATTCGTCCTGGCCCAACCCCTTCAGGACCTCCCGCGGCGACCTCCCAGTCGTCCGATTCCCTGGCCCCATCGGAACCCCGCCGCAGTGGATGGTGGGTCCTGCGTCGTCAACGCCTGACGCGGTCTCGTCCTTCCACCTCGTCGCAGTTTTCACGGGCTCACCCGTGGCGCACAACGACCTGTGCTTCCACTGGGGTAGCAGCCAGCTCGGCATTGCACTCTGGGCCGAGAACCGCGTCGGGTCCTACTGGGCCAGCGCTCCGTTCACGCCCGGCTCCCCCGTCGTCGTCTCCGTGCTCCACGACGACGGCGTCACGTCCACCTACGTCGATGGCGTGCTCATCGGCACCGCAGGCACGGTGCCCGTCAGCGGTAGCCAGGTGTCGCTGCGGAACACGACCAACTTCTCGCTGGACGTGACCAGGGCCATCGGGACCACGGGATCGACCGCAGACGCCTTGGTGGTCATGGAGGCGCTCGTCGAGCAGTACCTGTCGTCGAGGCTCAAGGTTGCAGGCTCGTGGTCAGTCCGTGGTGACGTCGCACTGTCGGACGCCGACCCTTGGGACCCGCCCACCCCACCGGTGTTCACCCCGGGAGGGGCGGTGAAGGCTCCCGCGCCGCCGCCGCCCCAGGCGCCTCCCGCAGGTGTCGTGGTCGACCCGATCCGCCGGGTCTCCGAGGTCATGCCGACCCCGACCCTGGACCAGCGCGGCAACCCCGTCGACTGGGAGCCCGCCGACGTCCGTCAAGGCCTCGTCGGACACCTCCAGGTCGTCGTCGAGGGCGTCGACATCACCTACCTCGGCGACGCCGAGACGCCCTTCCCCTCCTTCTCCCGCGTCGAGCCGTTCGGGTCAGACCAGGCCGACATCCAGCTGCCCATCATCACGGCGTTCCACCAGCCCGGCGAGGGCTGGCTGTGGTGGTGCCGCGAGGGCGCGAACGTCGACATCCGCCTCGCGCGCCCCGACGGGACGACGCGGTCGATGTTCGCCGGCGTCGTCGCCTCCCTCGGCCACCACGAGGAATCCGGGGCCTTCACGCTCGGCTGCCTGGGCGTGATGTTCGCCGCCGACCTCCAGCTGCGCCCGCCCGCCTTCATCACGACGCCCCGCGACGCCGGCTCGGTCATCCCGGAGGTCATCAACCAGGCCATCGGCCGGCGATTCGAGCCGATCGGTGAGGTCGTCACCGGCATCCCTGTCTCCGTGCTCGGCGGCTGGGAGTCCCGCGTCTCGGGATGGTCCCAGCGCGCACTCGCGACGCTCGTCACCGGCGGGTCCCAGTGGACCGTCACGTGCGACGAACGCTCCCCAGCGATGGTCCTGAAGAACGTCGACGACGTCGCCTGGACCGTGCACAACGGCCAGCGAGGCGTCGACGTCGACCTCATCCGCGACGCCACCCAGGCCCCGAACGTCATCTACGCCGAGGGCATCGGTCCCGACGGCGGCCGGTGGCGCAACGCGAAGTACCCGAACTGGCGCCCCGACGACACCCCGGACTTCCCCAACACGCCGATCCGCTCGATCACCGTCGGGTGGACCGACGCTCGCACCACCACCGGGTCGGGCGTTTCGACGTGGCAGGCGAAGGCCGGGCAGCCCGTCACCGGACGCTTCTCCCAGGCCGACCGTGCAGCGCTGCGCCGCATGCAGCAGGCCGCCGGCGTCCAGCGCGACGGCGTCCTCGGGCCGCAGTCGTGGGCGATGACGTTCGGCACCGGCTCGAACACCGGCACCCTCGACGGGGCCTTCATCATGCCGGCCGCCTTCTCCCCCAGCGTCGAGCCAAGGCTCTACGGCCCCGACGGAGACGACCTCGGCGACAACCCCGCCTACTCCCCCGGCGTCCTGCGCGTCGAGAGGTACATCAACTACGGGGCCGGCGCGACGAAGGCCGACGGCGTGCGGGCGTCCGAGGAGATCCTCGCCCGCGACTCCCAGCCCGGCTGGGTCGGCACTGTCACCATGGAGCTCGACCCGGAGGAAGGCTCACGCCTCGAGGTCGTCCGCGAAGGCACAAACGGTGTCATCCGCGGTTTCCGCGGCGCCGAGCTGAAGGTCCACGTCGCGCAGGTCCAGTACTCCGCGACGTCCGTGACGGCCACCGTCGACACGAACGCCCGCGACTTCCCGACCCTCGACGCGATCCTCGACCGCGACCGCGAGGCGACCGACCCCGCCCGCTCCTACCGCAAGTCCACCAACGCCGGCGAGCTCTCCTCCGACCGCGCGACCTGGGACGCGGAGTCGCCCGGAGGCCGCATCCCGCGCCTGGCGCTCTTCTCCAACCTCTGGACCGTCATCCGCATCCCCGTCGCCCAGTACGGGTCCATCGTCCGCACCGAGTTCACCTCCACTGGCCCCAAGCGCGCGTTCTCCGTCGCAGTGTTCGACCGACCGATCACCGCGGCCGGGCTCCTCGGGCTCGTCGGCAACCCCCTCTGGGCCTCCGACGACGAGGAGGAAGCCACACCCAACCCTTGGCAGGAGAACGCCGACGCGCTCGACGACGCCGGCCTCCTGATGTCCTGGGGCTGGGCGAAGCAGCCCGCGGGGTACTACCCGGGTCAGTACTCCGACCCCGACGGCGAAAACGCGACCCCGGTCACCGGCCGCATGGTCGACGACGCCTCGTGGGACTACGCCTCGACCCAGCCACCGTGGCTGTGGGTTGCGATGATCGCCGAGGGCTCCACGTTCATTGAGGGCCGCTTCTGGCACGGTGTCTCGTGAAGACCGAGCCAGGCCCGTGGCTCCCGGCCCCCTCGCCCATCGTGGAGTCCGTCGAGTTCGGATGGAACCTCGGCTTCACCGGGACCTTCGACGTCCCGACGAGCGAGCTCACGGAGTTTGGTCACGAGGTGCCCGGGACCCCGCGCACGCACTCGATCACCCTCGATCCACGAGAGCTCCCCGGGTACGGGCGCGCCTTCGAGGCAGTCGACAACTCCCTCGGCCTTCGCGCGACGGGCAACATCCAGCACGTGACGCTCAGCGAGTACTCGCCGCTGCCGTGGACGCCCGAGCAGTGGCCCGAAGGCGCTGTCGGGTACGAGCTCGACGGCACCCCCACCATCTCTTCGGCCGTCACCGTCTCTGGGCTGATCGAGGCGTCGGCGAGCGGCAACAACGACAACGGGACGATCGCGTTCGACGGCCTGATGGCCATCGCCGACGGGTGGGGGCGCAGGGGGCAGTTCGTGACCCTGCCTTGGCCCTGGTGGGAGAACCTGGCGGCGTGGCAGGTCGTGGGTCGCGCCCACGTCGCCGCGTCGGCCTCCGGGTCGCCTGCGCCGAGCGGCCCCTCGCCGTTCAGCGCATCGGTCAGTGCTGACGACCTGACGGTGCTCGGTCTCCTGCCGAGCACCCTGACCGGGCCGACATGGCCTCCGCTGCTCCCCCCTCCGCCCTACGACCACCTCGTCACCTACGGCGCGGACTGCTCGCTCATCAAGGCGCGCGCGACCATCACTCGACCCGCCTACCGGTTCCTGTTCGAGGTGCCCGAGACGAAGGGCATGTGGCGGCTGCGACAGAAGCAGTCGCTGCCTGGGACGGACAGCTGGCCGCTGCGCCAGCGACAGAACGGCGGTGCGACCGGTTCGTGGCCGCTGCGCCAACGACAGACCGGTGTGTGACACCCCACTGGTGATGATCTGACCGTAAGAGACACCACGGTCATCACGTGGACGCCCCGAGGGTGAACGATCCCACCCCGGGGACCCCATGCCTGACCGCAACCTCCCGCCGTGCTGGCGCACTACGCTGCGCGTCCTGCGAGCCCTCGTCTACGTGGCCGTGACCTACGCCGGGCTCGCCGCCCTCCTGTGGACGCCCCGGACGATCGCTGGGGCGCTCGGCGTCAGCATCACCTACTCCTGGGCGGTCCTCGCGATCGTCGGCGCAGGGCTCGCGCTCGTCGGCCTGATCCGCGACGCCTACCGCCTCGAGTGGGTCGCGGTCTGGTTCGCCGCGGCGGGGACCTCGGCCTACACCGTCACCGTCTGGTCGCTCGTCGCCACCGAAGCAACGACTCGCCAGACCCAGGCTGCCGTCTGCACCGGCCTCACCCTCGCGCTGCTCGTCCGCGCCGCCGAGCTCTCCGCGCACGCCGCCAAGCTCCGCGCCGATCACGCCCGGAAGGCCTGAGCGTGGAGACCGCCCTCCAGACCATCGCCACGCTCATCGTCGGCATCATCGGCGGCGGCGGAGGCCTCGCGACCCTGCTCAAGGTGCGCCACGACCAGCGCAACGGCGTGCGTGCCACCGACATCGCAGAAGACACCGCCCACGCCACAGCCCAGGACCGTCTCATCGAGCGCCTCGAGAACCGACTGGAGCGCGTCGAGGACCGCCTGTCGGCAGCCGAGGACGGCAACGTCGCCAAGGCCCTCCTGCTCCGGGCGCAGGGGGACCACATCGACGTCCTCGAGGACTGGATCTGGAAGCAGAAGTCCCCACCACCGCCGCAGCGCCCCGCCGGGCTCTGAGCTCGCCCACCAAGATCCACGATGCCAGGAGGCACCCCGTGACTTACGAGTCCATCACCGACCGCAACAGCGGCAACTTCACCCCGGCCGGCGCCGTCAAGAAGGTCTTCGGCCGCCCACGCGTGATCCAATCCATAACCATCCACCACTGGGGTGTCTACGGCCAGCGCTTCGCGGGTGTCGTCGACTACCTCTGCCGGGCCGGTGGGTCGAGCTCGGCGCACTACGTCATCGAGGGCGGGCGCGTCGCGTGCATCGTGGCCCCGGGCGACGCCGCCTGGCACTCGGGCAGCAGCGCCGGCAACGCGACCAGCATCGGCCTCGAGCTCCGGCCCGAGGCGACCGACGGTGACTACGCCACCGCGGCTGAGGTCATCCGTGAGCTGCGCGCGGTCTATGGCGACCTGCCGCTCCGCAAGCACTCCTCGTGGAAGGCGACGGCGTGCCCGGGGAAGTGGGACCTCGAGCGGCTCGACGCTCTTGCACGCTCGACGGGGGCGAACGGCGGCGGCACCAAGCCTGCCGCCCCTCCCGTGCCGGCCCCGGTCAAGCCCACGCCCGCACGGACCACGAACCCCGCCGGCCGTCCGCTACTCGACCTCGACGGGTTCCTCGGATCGGCCACGATCAGCGAGCTGCAGCACGTTCTCGGCACGACCGTGGACGGGATCATCTCCACCGGCCCCGACGGCTCGCAGCTCGTCGCCGAGCTGCAGCTCTACCTCCTGAGCAAGGGGTACGAGCTCGGCAAGGTCGACGGACAGGGCCTCTACCCGAACACCCACGGACGCACGATCAAGACGCGCACGCAGGCCGCCCTGCAGCGCTACCTGGGCACCACGCCCGACGGGGTGCTCGACGCCCCCTCCGCGGCGATCGAGGCCCTCCAGCGTCGCCTGAACGCCGGGACCTTCTGATGCGCCGCGCGGGCCTGTACCTCGCGGTCGCCATCGTGTCGTGCGGGCTCGCGTGGCTGCTGCTGGTCCTCATCACCTACATCGCGCTCACCCCCGTGCGGGCCGTGGCACACCTGATCGGAGCATGACCGCCATGAAGCAGATGGTGGCCGAGCGCCGCGAGTGCAATGTCGAGGACTGCCGTGCCCCTCGCGACAGCCGAGGGCTCTGCAAGCGGCATGCCGAGCGGGCACGACGAGGTCGGCCGGTCGAAGTCGAGCCTCCCTCGGTCGCGGATCGGCTGAAGGGGAAATGCGCCCTGGACAGCAACGGCTGCTGGGTGTGGAGCGGTCAGGTTGGCAACTCCGGGTACGGAAAGTACAGCTCGACCGGCCTGGCGCACCGCGTCTCCTACGAGACCTTCGTGGGGCCAATCCCCGACGGTCTCACGATCGATCACCTGTGCCTGAACAAGATGTGCATCAACCCGGCCCACCTCGAGCCTGTCACCTCAGCTGAGAACGCTCGCCGACGGGACGTCCACCACGGCATCGGCTCCGCCAAGACGCACTGCCCACAGGGCCACGAGTACAGCCTGGAGAACACCCGACACTCCAACGGGCGCCGACACTGCCGAGCCTGCGCACGCATCCGCACCGCCATCCGATACCGGAAGAACAGGAACAAGGGATGAACCAGTACATGACCTCGTGGTTGAGGACCGCTGTCCCGACCGCGTGGGGCTCGCTCGTCGCACTGCTGCTCGGTTGGCTCGCACCGCACCTGCCCGGCGACCTCGGCCAGGCCCTCGCCGACGCGCTCGGCGGTGAAGCTGCGGTGACCCTGGTCGTCGCCGTGGCCATCGCCGGGTGGTATGCCCTCTGGCGCCGCGTCGAGCCACTCATCCCCGACTGGCTCACGCGTCTCGTGCTCGGGTCCGCTCAGGTGCCTGCCTACGATGCCGTGGCCGTGAAGAGTCCCGACGGCCCCGTGGCTGGTCCGGGGTCGATCGCAGCTGACGGGACACCGGTCGCGGTGCTCATCGTCGAAGAGGACCTCATCACCGACGCAGGTCAGGCATGAGCCTCGCCGCGGCGCTCAGCCGTGAGTCCGCCCCGGCCCGACGAGGGTCGCCCTGTACCGTCGGTCTCCTCCTCGCTGACCTGTCCGACGACGACGCCCGCGAGCTGCGAGGAGCGCTGGCCTCCGGCATGCAGCACGCGGCCATCGTCAGGGCGCTTACCTCCGAGGGGCACAAGTTCATCGCGTCGACGATCGCCCGCCACCGCCGAGGAGAGTGCGCCTGTGACGCTCGCTGACGCCCTCGCCGGCGAAGAGGATCGCGCCACCGGGCGCGACAAGGGCTCCGTCGATGTCACCCCCGACGGCGTGACCATCAACAACGTCGTGGTCACGTCCCCGATCAACGACGACTGGACCGCGGTCTTCGCGCTGTTCAACCTCGATGCCACGAAGTTCGAGGTCGTCGACGAGACCGTGCGCATGTCCACGTGGCAGCAGTCCAAGCGCACCGACGACGGTTCCCGCGACGGCGTCCAGCTCTACGCCTACTCGGCGAGGTTCCGCCGGGTCGACAAGGAGATGATCCCCGCGGCGTCCATCGAGCGGTGGCGCCGCGCTCTCCAGCGCACGGCCCCGACTGCCGCCCGGAAAGTCAGCGCTGGCGGGACGTATCTGATGCTCGTCGCCGACCCGCAGCTCGGGAAGAAGGGCACCGAGGAGGCCGTCGCGAACTGGCGTCGCGGAGTCCTCGGGCACCTCGCGGAGGTCCGCCGCCTCATCGCCTCCGGCGTCGCGGTGCGCGGCGTGCACGTCGCCTGGCAGGGCGACGAGACCGAGGGCGTGGCGAACAACTACGGCAACCAGGCCCACACGATCGACCTCAACCAGTCCGCGCAGATCGAGCTCGACTTCGACCTGCGCGTCTGGACGATCAAGGAGGCTGCCACGCTCGGCCTGCCGATCTCCGCATCGTCGGTGATCAGCAACCACGGCGAGTGGACGCGCAACGGCTCCAAGGAACCCGTCACGTCCCAGGGCGACAACACCTCCACGCACGTCGCCAGGCAGGTCGCGAAGCTCTTCGCCGAGCTCGAGCCGCACGGCGGCCCCCAGGTGTCCTGGACGATCGGCGGCGGCGACCCGGCCGTCGTCGTGCGACTCTCCGGCGTCGAGTGCTACTTCTCCCACGGGTACATCGAGAAGGGTCGCGGCACGTCGTCCGAGACCCGCACGCGCGCCGCGATCGAGCGGCAAATCCTCGGCCGCACAGACACCCTCGGGAAGACGCCCCTGTGGTTCTTCGCCCACTACCACCACGCCTACACCAACGAGTTCGAGGGCCGCACCGTCTTCGGCTGCCCAGCCCTCGAGGCGGAGAGGTCTAGCGAGTACATGCTCAACCAGTACGGCGTCTGGTCACCGCCCGGGATGCTCGGCATGCTCATCGGCGGCAAGGCCGGACGCCGCTGGTCCCACGTCTCCGTCTTCTGACACCCCCAGGCCGACCGTAGCCCCATGATCCTCATCGGAGTCTCAGGACGGAAGCGCCACGGCAAGGACACGTTCGCGGCCCGCCTCGTCGAGCACCACGGCTTCACGCGCGTCGCGTTTGCCGACCCCATGCGCGAGATGGCGCTCGCCCTGGACCCGATCATCTCCGAGGGCTGGCGCCTCTCCGCCCTCGTGGGGGCCTTCGGGTGGGAGGAGGCCAAGGCCAACCCCGAGGTTCGCCGCACCCTCCAACGACTCGGCACAGAGGCGGGCCGCGGCGTCCTCGGGGACAGCATCTGGGTCGACACAGCGATGCGCCACGCCCGCGCGCTCGGCGGCCGCGTCGTGTTCACCGACTGCCGCTTCCCCAACGAGGCCGACGCGATCCGGTCCGCCGGGGGACAGGTCATCCGCGTGAACCGCCCCACATTCCCGGACGACGGCGACCCGCACCCCTCCGAGACCGCCCTCGACCGGTACCCGTTCGACGACCTAGTGATCAACGACGGGACACTCGCGCAGCTGCACGCCCTGGCTGACCTTGTGGCACTCGACACCAGATCGCGATCCACGTAGCGTGCCCGCGCCTGGATCACCCGGGTGAGTTCCGCTGCAGGTCGCAACCGCCATCCATCGCAGCCACACGGTCGGTTGGCCTCTCGAGCGGTCTACAAGAACCGAGAGCCTAGGTGCTGTAGACGCATCACCCGCTGCTCGCCCCCTATCACCTCCAAGCCTCGACTACGATCCCCCTAGGCAAGCCGCATTCAGGCGGCGTAGATGCCTGGAAAGATCAACGGTCAGGGGGCCATGACTTGAGCGAGGCCGTAGTCCTAGCCACTCCACACGGTGTGCGATCGTGCAAGGCTGGCGGATACTGGGCCAACTGCCACGCGAGTCCGGACTGGAAGCAGCAGCTGGCCGCCGTCCGTGCCATCTCATCGAGTGAGGACGACTACCGACTTCTCAAGCGAGAGGTGTCCAGATTCGTGGGAGCGGCAGCCAAGGGCGACCTCACGTACGGCAAGACCGCAGACGTCTACAAGATGGCTAGCGCTGACCTGGTCCTTGAACTGCGCTTCAACCAGCGGGTTGAGTACCCCGACGGCTCCCGGGCGGTCCGTCTCTACTTCAGCGAGCCGGCGCACGAGGATGACGTGATGCTAGCTGTCCTCCTGGCTGCCAAGCCTGCCACCGCCAGTGGTCTCGAACTGCAGAATGAGCACATCTCAGACGCCCAGCAGCGCCTCGACGACCACTACGCGTCCGAGTAAGGTCTGCCAGAGCCACGAAGTTGCTCTACGATGCAACAACCACCACTAAAGAGGGATGCATGAACATCGACGAGCTCTTTGGGTTTGACGAGCAAGACCCGCGCGACCGCCTCGCTGAGTACATCATCGCGAGCGACGAGAAGATGATCGCCGACCTCGTCCAGCTCCGCAGAGACCGAGGCCTCACCCAGCAGGACGTAGCAGACAAGATGGGCATCAACAAGAGCGGGGTCTCCCGGATCGAGAGCGGCCTCAGGGACCTTCAGCTCTCGACCTTAAGACGTTACTTGATGGCACTCGATGCGGTTGCGAAACACGAGATCCACGGCTTCGAGGATGTCGACGGTGCGCGGAAGGCCACTCGCTATTTCGAAAGCACGCCTTTCCGACAGGCGCCGACTCCGACGCGCATGGCAACCACAGAACCGTCGCGCCGGGCTGACTCAGACCGCGGAGTAGTCGTTTATGCCTGAGTACGCAATCAACTCGGCCGTGGAGTTACTCGAAAACCTCGAGCTAAATGATGTCGGGTGCTATGAGCTCACAGCCGCACGCGGGATCGAGCACGAAAGCGGTCGCGAGATCGTCGGCCCTGGCGCAGTGACTGACCTCGTCATCGAAGACCAGGACGAGGAGTTGGGCGTCTACTGGCTCGGCGGGGGCGGTCGGCTGCTCGTCCGCCTGGCCTTCGTGCTTCGGACAAACGCGGGCGATCTTCGAGCTGGTGTCCAGGCAGAGTGGGACACGGGCCCCCTTCGACGGTCAGACGTGTCTCCTGACGCCGAAGAAGACTGGGTCAATCGAGTCGCGGTCATGGCGATCGTGCCGTATATCCGGTCAGCTATATCCGATCTCGCTGTTCGCGTGTTCGGCTCAAACATCGTCATGCCCTTAGTGCGGCCGAACGAGCTGGCATTCACATCTCTGAGAGAAGATCACGAGCAATCCATGCTATCCGAATCAAGCGACTAATCCGATCCTCGAGTCGACTCGGAGCGGAACCCTGTCTTTCTGATCCCAAGGGGAACGGATAGCTAGTGGCGCTTTTGGCATCGTGTGACCGCTTAGAAAGCCTGAGCCCACCACACCTCGGGCTCGTGGATGAGCCAGTAGGCCGCGGCGATCGACGCGAGGGGGTCGGAGAGCAGCCAGGAGCCGGTGCTGGTCCGCAGGAGCCCGCATGCGAAGTCGGCCTCCAGCGTGAGGTGCCACAGGTCGGCGACCTCCGCTGCTCGGTCGCTGTCGGGGGGCGTCCAGCCGGCCTCGACCAGCAGGACGTCGCTGACCGCCCCGCCCCGCGCTCGTGAGGCGGCAAGTCGGTCGAGCGTCGTTGTGATGTCAGGCAGGAGCGGGTTCACCGCGAGTCGGGTGTCCATGCCCCCACCGTCGCGCAGCAGGTTGCGCTGGGGCTAGAGGCCGCCGCGATCTGTGGATAACTCGGTCAGGGCCGCACGCGCTTCTTGATCGCTGCGAACACGACCTCGTCGACGAGGCGGGACCGCTGGTCCATGAGAACCTCTACGAGCTGCGCGTTCGGTGGCCACTCGGTGTCGCCCCACCATGCGGAGCGGGCGGCTAGCATCACGAGGAGGAGCCGGTCGGGAAGTCCCGCGGCTCGAGCCTGGTCCATCGCCCTGGCAGCCGCGACGACTTCTTCCGCGGTCCGGCGAGCGGGCATCTGCGGGGGCTGCATCTTGGGGGCTCCCTGGGGGCTCAAAGATCTAGCGACCTGCCGGAAGCCGCAGGATTCTGTAGTCACGATCCGACCCCCGACGGCCCCCGAGAGGGCGAATCGGTGAGCGTTTGCGCAGGTCAGCGACCTGTTATGCGGATGAGCTGGCCGGTACGCCGGGTTCTGTGTCCCGCGCGCAGTTGCCCGCGCGCGGGTGACGACCATCCATCTACGACGTACGTTGCCGCACGCCTCTAGCGGTCTACCCGGGTGCTCGGGCGAGCAGCCCTCGAACACACCCTGTCTGACCTTGCTCCAGGTGGGGTTTACCTAGCCGCGCCAGTCACCTGGCGCGCTGGTGGTCTCTTACACCACCGTTTCACCCTTACCGCAGACGCGGACGTCTGTGGCGGTCTGTTCTCTGTGGCACTGTCCCGCGGGTCACCCCGGGTGGGCGTTACCCACCACCTCGCTCTGTGGAGCCCGGACGTTCCTCGGCAGGGCCGAAGCCCTGACGCGGTCGTCTGGCCAACTCATCCGCGTCCCCAAGGGTACGCGACCCGGAGTGGTCGGGGCCGCACCTCCCGGCTC